>Ga0099848_1001679_pt1 | contig 10381 bp, 5 predicted proteins | sample CB_VirMetaG_3_FD_78179 | JGI IMG/M metagenome (GOLD analysis project Ga0099848, IMG submission 78179) | Freshwater to marine saline gradient viral communities from Chesapeake Bay - CB_1508_1S Viral MetaG | ecosystem: Environmental > Aquatic > Marine > Coastal | place: USA: Chesapeake Bay... | reverse complement strand
TAAATAGTGGTTATGTGTCTATAAAATCTGGAATTATGAATTCAGCGGTAAGATTTAATATTCCATTTGCATCAAAAGATATTATTATTGGTCTTAACAATCTAGTAACATTCAATATTAAAGAAATAACTACAGTCTAAAATGATTCCTTCAATATCCGCCCAGTTACCAATAGAAGACCAGATAGCAAAAGTCGGTTATAGACTAACGACTTTATATGATCAAATATATGAATTGAATAAATTATTTTTTGAGGATTGCAGTAGTTCAAAAGATATAACAGATCAAATTCCATTATGGATAGTCACAGAAAAGAAAGATCTTCAAGATTCTGGTGAAAATCCAATTACCATATTTGATCTATTGCAAAAATATTATGATTGGTTGTATTGTGATACTGATTCTGGTTCACAATTTAATTTGGGTCAAAAATTATTAGATTTAATCAATATTGATAAAACCAGAGAGGATTATATACAGAGATTTGCTTATATCTACGCAAATGGTCTTGAACCAGAATCTCTTGTCCCAAATGGTGGAAAAATAGATTTGGAAAGTGCTAGACATTTTATAAAAAACATTAGAAAAAATTTCTATCAGAAAAAAACAACTATTGATGGAATTAGATATTTCTTTAAAATTTTATTCAACATACCAGAAGACGATATCAGAATAGAGTATCCAAAAAAATATCTATTGAGATTAAATGGAGGTAGGTTTTACAATGAAAACTTCACTTTCCCAGGAGAAACTGGTTCGTATGAAGTTTTGCAAACTTTAAGTGGAAGTTGTTTGAACTTCTCTAGAATGCAAGACAGTAATTTTTATCAGGATTATTCGTATTTACTTAAAGTTGGAATAAAATCTAGTTATTATAAAGACACATATAAAAAATTAGCACATCCAGCAGGTCTTAAAGTCATTTATGAAAGATCACTTGAAGATTATACTGGACCACAAACAGATTATGATTATTTCCAAGTATGCGAGAGAACATATCTTCGGAATTATTCAGCATATGGATTTTCATATGAATATACAGATATAATTGGTTCCTGTGGGGATGTCGATTATTATGGACTGATTCCATGTGCTGGGTGTTGTTGCTGCGGTAATACAGGTTTCACTGGTCCTGCACATGCATTCCCAAATTGGAATGGTTCCATTACTGGATTTAATTTTAAGAATATAAAATTGAAAGATTTCTTTGACATATGTTACGATAGTACACAAATTGTAAGTCCAAACATAGGATTAACTTGCACTGATTGCAACTAAATAAATTACCATGAGCACTAAAACACAAAATGTTAAAAACTTCATAAATCAAATTGGAAAAGAGAACCAATTGTTTTTATTCGTTGGATCAAGTGATACTGATTCAGAATCAAATTCTCCAAAGACTCAAATTGATTTATGGAAAGAGTCGGATTTCTCTATTAAGGTAGGAAAAGATAATATTGTTGGGGTTGTACCAAACGTAAAATGGGCAAGAAAAAGAACATATACACCCTGGTCTGCTAATAAATTAAATCAAGGTAATTATTATGCATATAATGATACCAATGGTTATGTTTATCTCTGCATATCAGACAATAGAGAAAATAGAATTGATTTGCAGGGAAAGAATGTTTCAAATAACTTACCATCTCACACATCTGGAGATGTAACATATGACGACGGATATACTTGGAAAGCATTATTTAAAATTACTCCGAGTATGGAAAAATTTGTAAATGAGCAGTGGATACCAGTTGTTAGTTTTGACAATTATGAACCAATTGACATGGATTCTCCATTTGCTCAAATACAAAATTATTGTTATCCATCAACAACAAAGGATGGAGGAAAGTGTGCTCTCTATTTCAAGGACAATGTAACTTATTTTGATGGAAATGGTGCAAGTGTTCTTGGCGTGAAGGGTAACTTATATAAAACATTTGATTCTCTTTTGTGTCATGAATGCTATACTACCTTTAATGAAAATGAAACATTTATATCAAGATTCTATGGAAGCGAGACACCACCAGCATCAATTGATATTAAGGATCCATATGATACTATTGGGGAAATGATATCTAGAAATGAAATACCAACTTCTTCACCATATTATTATCTGTATACCGCAAATGCTCAATCCCCAGACGAAGGACATGTAGTTTCTGTAAAAATTAATCTACAAGATTATACAGCGGAGGATCTACAAATTGATACAGAAAATCCAGAATTGGAAGTTTTGAGTAATAGCGGTTCTGGTGCGAGAATACGACTTAAAACATATAAAACTCAACTTGGTACAATTCATGTAAATGGAATTGAAGTATTGTCTAAAGGTTCTGGATATAAAGATATTCAACTTGAGTTAAACTCGGCAGATATCATAGGAACAACAACAAAGGATCAATTGCTGTCTTTAATAGAGATAAATTTAGATGAAATTGATGGTCTTGGATTTGATCCGATGAAAGTTTTAAATGCCGAACACGCAATGGTTGATGTTAGGATAGATAAACCAACACTCAATAATTCCAATTTATCAATTCCATCAAGTATAAATTTTTATACTTTGATGCAGAATCCAAGATATAATTCAGATTATATTGCTGGAACAAACGAAAATAAATATACTTCAACTTTATATAGAACCACAGCGAAAGTTTCCGTCTACACTCCAGTAACCAATCCATCACCAGATAAAACTGCAAGAATTACAAAATCTGATGGAACAGTTCTTAGAGATCTAAAAGTCGGAAAGGTGACAGGATCATCTGTATATTCTCCGACAGCAGCTGCTCAACTTGAACTGAAGGGTTTAGAATATTCTCAGTTTAATAACTTATCAAATTCAACAATAACCATTGATGGTACAAGTTTTACCATAAAAGCAGTTGAGAATGTTCCTCAATTCAACCAATATAGTGGAAAAGTTCTTTCTTCAAAGAAAACTACAAGTCTAGACATATCGGATGTTGAGACTGCTATAATTCGTATAAATATGGTTAAAGGAATGTAATTATGCTGACTCCTCTTAATACGAATGCAAATAGTTTTCCACTTAGTCTATCTCCGTATCAGAGTAGAGTCGCGACCCACATGGAAAGTGGAAAAAATTATTCACTTCTTGCTTTTAATCCTGGATATGCATTACAAGCAGCAGAGTTGAATGAAATTCAAGAATTGTTTTTCTTAAATCAAAATTTAACTCAACGAATGAATGCAAATTGGATAAAAATTAATTCTGGACAGACAACTCAATTTACTGCACCATATTGGGAGGGTCTAATTCCATTAAATCCAAATATGGTTAAAATAGCAAATTTAACAAGTGCTGTTGGTGCTAGTCTTGCATTTGGATTGACGATAGAACAAGGATGGTATCTCTATACTGATAAAACTAGCAAACTTAGTTTTTGGATATGGAATAATAACACTTTGACTACAACAACAACTGCTACTTCATCAAATGTATATTTTGGATTATCAGTTTCTACAAAATACATTGATTGCTGTCAAACAGATGATTCCTGTGTGGATGGAGATTCCACACTAAGGGATGCATCTCAATCATTTTATCAAGAATTCACATGCGGTGCGTCTAGGTTTCAAGTAAATATTGGTAATGAAATTTTATCATATACGACAGCAACTCCCAGTAATACTGGGTTTTCTCTCATATTCAACGCATCCATAAGTCCAACTATAAATACCATTTCATATCCAAATAATTACACAATTGAAAGTAGTACAGTATAACAGGGAGCATTTATTTAAATGGCAATTTCACCACTCACAGGTAATTCAACATTCTACGATTGGTATGCAAAAACCAATGACGAAATCATTGCTCAACTGAATGCAATGACAATTTATGGTGCTACTAGTGGTGATGGTGTAAGATTAGATGTAGATTCTTCTACTGGAATATTAACTGCTACAATTGGGGGAACTTCTGGAAATATAACTTCTGGATTGACTTTTAGTGGAAGTGTTTCATTCACAGGCGAAGTAGTTGTACCAAATATATCATTCAAGACAAATAGTATAACTACATCAACTCCTGGATTTACTTTTGGATCATTTGTCAGAACAAATGGTCTTAATGGGTATACTCTAGCATGTGCAGATGATCCAGATAATGCAGAAACAGTTGGTGTCATTTCATCAATGAATTCAAATTATTCGGTGATAACATCGTTTGGAAAGATTACTGGAAATTTTGTTCCAGTCGCTGGAGATGTTCTCACTACTGGTTGTGTTTATTTTCTTGATCCCACAACACCTGGATTAATCACAACAAGTGAACCAGTAACTGTTGGACAAGTTTCAAAACCAGTGATGATTGGTCTAAGTGCTGATACTGGAATTGTTTTACAGTATCGTGGAAATTATCTTAGCGGTTCTTCAACACTTGGTCTTTCTGGAAGCAATAGAATATTTGCAATTTTACCACAAGCATCATCTCTAAGCGCAGGATTTGAAGCAGGTCAGTTTGTTTCTTATATACCAAATGTAGGTTCAAAGACTTCTGTGTTCAATGATTATTTAACTGCAACTGGTAGAACTGCTTTTGATGGTTGGTTCTTAAGCACATCAACTTCAACTACAGAAACTTCACCAATTCCATACGAAGAAGATTTTGTCGTTGGTATGATTGAAACAGCAAGTGAATATGGATCTGATATATTATATCAAATTGTAACAAGAGGCGCATCAGAGGTTATTCCATCTGGTCCCGCATCTGTACCAGGATCTTTTGGTTGGTGGACATTGAATGAAGCAACTCTTTCGCATCAATTGGTAATTTCCTCAAATAATATTGATGAACAAAAGCAATACGAAAGATTATATGTTGGTTATAATTATAACAACAGTTCTTTTATAGTTGACATCAAACCACAATTGAGAAGCATAAACAGCACAAGGTCAGCAGTTATACCAGAAGGAACTCAACCTTTAAGCGCAATTTCAAACGAAACATTCAATGGTGATTTTGCTATATGGCAAAGATCTACTGCTAGAGATTCCCAGTATACCACAAATACACAAAAAATGTATTTTGCAGATCAATGGGTAAGAAGATCAGGAAGAAATTCAAGAGTAACACAATATCTTGAAAGAAAACAATTTGACAAGTCTCAAATTTTAGTAGAAGGATCACCCAAATATTATATTGATGTCAAATGCTTATATGAACCAGCGTATGCGTTCTCTAATTCGTACCATTCAGTTGGTCATGTTATTCCAGATATTGAAGCATTAAATAATACAGATATAACTGTTAGTTTCTATGCAAAATCAACATATAACAATTATAATGTTGATGTTTATATTGCAAGATATAATGGAACAACACAGATCAGTAAGGATGTGATCGGAACGATCACTCCAACTACTACTTGGGATAAATATACTCTAATATACACAACAGATGCAATTCCATCTGGAAGTTATGAAAACGATTATATTGAAATTGGATTTGACATAGAACCATCTGTCAAACAAGCATATGATTTAGCATTACCAACTGGAACAAATTTGGTAATGAGTTTTGCATCTCTTTGTGTGTATAAAGGATCTTATTCAAATCCAAAACATTTATTTGAATTGCCAGAAACTCAAAAAATCAAAGCAAATAAGTATTATTATACTACTTATACTAGTTCCCAGACACAAGGCACGCAAACACTTTCATCCAATGGAGATATAGCATTGAATGCAAATGTATATACTGTTTCGCCAACATCAAATTATACATTACAAAAATATCCATCACAGATGAGAACCAATCCAACTGTTTCAATATATTCTCCATTCACTGGAGCATTAAATGACGCATATAATTTAAGTGCTAATTTAGATATGAGACAAACTTCTGGAACAATTGGTTATGACAGAAAAACTAGATCAGCACCACTAGGATCATCAACGATAACAACAACTACTGATTCTACTGGTTATAAACTCAATTTAATTAACGGAATAGTTCCATTTGATAATATTAGTTACCATGTAGTTGCAGATGCATCGTATCCACTATAAAGAGGTAATCCATGGCAAGTTGCAGTAGCGTAAGTTCTAACATAGCATCGTCAATAAATTCAATTAATATCGCTCAAGGATCTGGTGGATCTAGATTACTTGTGACTATTCCTTTCGTCGCTGGACTCACACTGGGCAATGTTGTTCGTTATGATGTTGCTTCTTCTGGTTATACTGGTTCTATTGCCAGCACACCCGAAACGTCAGAAGTTTTTGGTGTCATTGAATCTTATAGTCCTGTAACAAATAGATTCAGTGTTGTCATGAATGGTTCTATTACTATTGCAGATTCAAATTTAGTATCATTACCAGATGATCCAACTGGTGCTGGTGGCGGAAATGATGTATATTTCTTGAGTGGAATGACTGCTGGAGTTTTGCAAAATTTAGCACCAGTAAATATAAACCATATAATAAAACCAGTATATCAAAGAGCACCACATGGAACATATACTGGTTCGGTTGTTAATTATTCTGGTTATAGAATGGGCGGAAATGTTCAGGGTGCTTTAGATACAGTCAATGTTCTTGCAAGAGTCGGTACAATACAATTAGTATATCAACTACAAGGATTTGCAGATTCATATGATGTAGAAGCAGTTTCTTTTTTGAATACAAGTCCTTTTGATTTGGATGCAACAACTCCAGTTGATTGGAACATTGAATTCTTTAGAGTGAATTTAGAATCTTATTATCCAATTTTTAGATATATAGATTTTCCAGAATTATCAATAAGAGTATTTCCAATTTTCAATAATGGATGGGTCGAAAGAGTTAAAGTCAATAATACTTTTAATTTTGATTCTAATGTTCTAACTAAATTTTTTGCACAACCAGGTCATGAGCAATATAATGATTCAGCGACATCAAATGCGTGCTATGGGCAAATAATACATTGGGATGCAGCAAACAGATATCTTTATTTGAAGCGACCGACACTATGGGATCCATCCCTTAGTAATTACGACTTTCTTAAACTTAAATTTGTAGAAACAGATGTCAATCTTCCTTCTGTTGGAACAATAACAGTATATAACGGAACTGATATGACTTCTACGCCACTGACAACCATACCAATATCAGAAACCGATAAAGATATTCAATTTTTAGGTTTTTCTATGCCAGAATTGAAACTATTAGGAAATGCTGGTTTTGAAGCTTCTGATATAAATTATCCATTTTTCATAGGAATTGAAAATGATGGGAATAATCCAAATTATGCAGATTTATACGGAGTTAATGTTGATGTTTATATGAAGGTGAAAAACAAAGGAGTGAGTATGATTGTTCCAGATACTTTCACTGTGAATGAAATAACAGCAGATACAGTAAATGTAGGAATTTATGATGTTGCTGCAAAACTTACTGAGATAGAACAAAGATTAAGTGCTCAGGGATTCTGAATGGAATAAGTATGCTATACGGAAGTAGTCCACTATTTAATATAAACTCATATGGATTAACTGGTCCTACTGGTCCAGTTGGTCCTATTGGTCCTATTGGTCCTGTGGGACCAACTGGTAGTTGTGGTGCTACTGGTCCAACAGGTCAATCTATAAATGGAATGACACTTTCCAATGATGGAATTGTTCTCACTAGATTTGATGATAATTTAATTCTCTCTGCACAAAATCAAATTAGAGGTGCTACTGGTAATTATTACTTAAATGCGCGCGCAGATGTTTTATCTCTTGGGTTTAATATAATTCATGGTGTCTCCCAATACGAAGTGGATGACAATGGTGTTGAAAGAAATATAATTAGATTGAAAGGATTTACAACAAATTCTGAAGATATAATTAGAATCAATAAAAACAATGAAAATAACAATAACATTGATATTGAGTATACTTTATTTAATGTGGCATTTATTGGAATAAGTGGAGGATCTGTAGGACAGATATTACACAATAAACCAGGAGATAAACAATATGGTTTAACTGGTAGTTTTTATACAGAATCACAAAAAACAGTAGATGCCCAAATATCAAATTACTCAGAAAGAATAATATTTGTTGATGCAATAGAGCAATCAGTTGGTACTGACGCGGCAAAAGTATTTTATTATTGGAATATAGATTGGGAAAATGGAAATATTCACAAATTAAATCCATACGATTCATCTGGCAAAGATGTGTTGAGTCAAATAATTAATATAAGAACTCCATCTAATGAATTAGTTTCCAGAGGGTTAACAATTATAATTCCAAGCGGAATAACATCATCAACTGAATTTTCTACAATTTATGCAACAACAGATGATTTGACTCAGACACCAGATATTGATAATTTAGAATATGGCATATCATGGCCTATCTCACTTCCACCATGCATAACACAAAATATTGATATATTGAATTTAATCTCTGTAGGAGAGATATGGAACGCAGATTTCAGTCATCTCGGCATAACCTACGACATAGCACTAAATGTGGTTGGAGATAGAACAAAAATACCATCAATAATTGATGTTGAAAATATCAACTTTAATTGTGCTGGTGGAGTAACATTTGGGGTTTGCTGTCCAAGTGATTGTGGAATTACTGCATATGAAACAATAGAAGTTTTATGTAATGGTATATTCTATCCAGGGTTGACAGTTGGGACGTGTGATGATATTTGTGGAGAATTAGGTATATGTTGTATTAAAAATGATATAGAGGTTATATCAGTCCCAGATCTAATAACATCATGTCAATGTGCTTCATTAGCAGAAACTAATAATTCAATTGAATATATTTGGACTCCACTCTCTGCTTGTATATTGGGTGTTAGTGATATTGATTGCACAAATGCTTTTAATGGTGTTGGACCCTGTTGTGATGGAAATGGAATTTGCACAGAAAATATTTCGTATGAAAATTGTATTGCTCAACTTGGTTATTATCAAGGAAATGGTTTAAAGTGTACCAATTCTCTAGAAGTTCCAAGGTGTTCTGGTGGAACAGGCGGGTGTTGCGAACCTAATATATTTCCGCAAGAATCACCTTGTATAGACAATGTAAATGGTGCGGAGTGCATTAATTCTGGTAAGCATTATTTAGGTTGTTCTATTCCATGTTCTAGTTATGACTGTGGAATATTTGCAACATGCTTTAATTCTATACCAGGTATTCCAGTTTTAGAAGAAGGTGATGAATTTGACGGAGGAATTGTAGTTGGTATATTTAAACCAAATGGAACCAAATGTTTGGGAAACACCGCCTTTGGTGGTCCAGATCCATTTGCATTGAATTCTGCCACAATTTGGAATGATGAAGATGTGTTTAATCTATTGACAAATGGTGATGAACGTCTAGCAGGAGAATATTTTTCAAAATTTGGATTTGGTGGTTATGGATTTAGTAGAACAGCAAATCATAATTGTGAAGAAGATTCGTGGTTGCTTATAGTTTCAAAATATCCAGTAATGTTGAATGAAGATGTATTTAATCCAATAAATACCGATATTCAGGATCTGCAATCATTAAAATCATTCACATGGAGTCATGGCGGAACGTATTTTGGAAATATAATGACTGATTCTGGAGCAATTCCTCAAAATACAGAAAGTTTTCCAAATGATGGAGTTTTCCCTGGAGATGTAACTCCAGATGAAGGTTGGTATGCATTTGCAACACCATCTGGAATAACATATTATGGCAATAATTATTCGTTCCTCTTATCATGTCCAAGTTTTTATAATCAAAATCCCTTGTGGAGAAGTGGGCATGGACCATTTAGAGCAAGAGCAACAATGAATGGTAGGTGGAACACAAATTGGGGATTATACAATACCATACGAATGGTTTGTGCTGAAAGACATGCATATGATTTAGATGTTGGATATAATGAAATTTTTGGAGAGAGATATTATTTCGGAGAAGGGTTTACAACTGGTTATACATCATGGATTGAGAGTCAACAAAGTTCCAGCGAAGCAATATCAGCATATAATTTACATGTACCATCGACGCAAGGATCACCAAGAATATCAGATTGGTATATACCAAGTATGGATGAACTCTCATTTATAGCAGACAAAGTTGTAAACGCAGATTTAAATGGTTTTATTCAAGCTGCTGGTGGTGTTGCCATAGGAGATAATAGATTAAATCCAAATAATTGGATTTGGTCTTCTACTGGATCATTCGATGAAGGAAATACTGGTGAATACTGGCAAACTGAATTTGTGCGATCAGCACCAAATGAAGGAGATTCAGTAGCACCAGTATCACATGGCACAGAAGCATGGGCGTTGAAAATAACAGAAACAAATCATGTATATGTCCAAAAGGCAAATAGAGTTTCTAACAAATTTGAAGTAAGACCTGTGAAAATGATTAGATGTGATGGATCATAT
>Ga0099848_1001678_pt1 | contig 10385 bp, 19 predicted proteins | sample CB_VirMetaG_3_FD_78179 | JGI IMG/M metagenome (GOLD analysis project Ga0099848, IMG submission 78179) | Freshwater to marine saline gradient viral communities from Chesapeake Bay - CB_1508_1S Viral MetaG | ecosystem: Environmental > Aquatic > Marine > Coastal | place: USA: Chesapeake Bay... | reverse complement strand
GTATGACCTCGGCACACCTTGACTTGAACATATTGAAAAGCACATCCATGGAAAGGTTTAAATTGTGAAACAGCGTCTAACCCCTGCAGAAATTGATGCTCGACTCAAGTTTGTTGTTGGTTGCGTTTTGGCAGCCGTTCTCACCATTACTACCGTTGGTGTCCTCTATGCCCTCGTATTCGTTACCCAGCCAATAGGTGCTCAAGCGGAGAATGATAAAATGTTCTTCGGGGTTCTATCGTCTGTGGCTACTTTTATTACTGGAACACTTGCCGGATTGATGATTTCAACTGGAAGAAACAAGGACGATTCTTCAGTGGTTAACCAGACGGAATCAACAGAAGGCTGATATGGGTTGCTGTCCACGGCCAACCCCAGCACCTCGCTGGGATTCGAGCCTGGTGGTCGAGCGGAGAAAAAAGCGCTTTGACTTGCTTGAGCAACGTTTAGCCGAACAGGCCATCAACGAGGCTATTGTTCATGCTGAGGAGAACAATGATGAGTGACAACACTGACGGCCTGAAAGCTCGACAGATTGAAATGTATGAGCTGTTTGAAGACGTTGCGGAAAAATACGGAAAATGGGACCAGGGCAATGGTGCTGATGGGGCTCACTACATGGAAAAGCACCCCTTCGTAAAAGAAGGAATGATTTGCGCCAATTGCTCCTTTTATCTTGGGGGGCAGGGCTGTGAGATTGTTTCAGGAAAAATCTTGCCAGAAGCAATCTGCAAGCTCTGGGTTATAAAGGAGTCGTTAATTCGCGAACTATGAGAAGTCTTGGGTGAAGATATGGCGGTCGAGTGAGGCCTCATCCCTCTCGCCGTATTTGTCGTATGAATCGACGGCTCTACCTAGAACTACAAAAGCGGACACATAAAGAGTCAGTGAAATTAGCACTAAAAGCATCCGAAGATTATTACACATGGGCATGCCGGCATTAGTGGAATAATGTTAACGGAGCTTTAAATGATTAAAGAAAAAGATGTAAAAGTATTGACAGCGTTTTTTGCGCTATTTCCTCTCATCGCGTTTGCCGCGGTGAAGTTCTTCATCAGAGCCAAAGGACAACTTACTTTTCCGAACAAAGATATGTGGGAGTAGGCCGTGCAAAGATTTTGGTATGGAGCAACAGTTCTAAAAGTGATTGATGGGGATACCGTTGACCTCATGGTGGATTTGGGTTTTAACATCCACCATAAAATACGAGTTCGTCTGTATGGCGTAAACACTCCTGAATCAAGAACGAAAGACTTGGCAGAAAAAGAACTTGGCCTAAAAGCAAAATCTTTTACAGCTGATTGGCTCACTCGTCATAAATGGGTTTTTGTAAATACCATTCCAGACAAAAATGATAAATATGGGAGAATCCTTGCTCGGATATTCTCTTCTGACGATGTCGACAACCCAACTACAGCTTGCCTAAATAAGGACATTATTGATTCTGGCTATGCGCGCGAATATTACGGCGTGGGCGACAAGACCTGGGCTGAATTTAAGTCGAAGTGATATAGACTTTAAGTGAGCGCCTGCTTGTAAAGAGATGGACCAAAATTTCTAAATTTATCCGGGAAGGCTTTTGTGACCACTGAAACCGAACTCAAATGGCATGACGACGGTCATGAACTTTCATTACGCATTGAGAAAAGTGAAATCGTAATAATCAGCGTAAAGTGTCCGCACGACGAAAGTGGAGATTGCCACCTGACAAAAGATGGGTGTGCCGTTAAATGGTTCATTCAGAGATTTGGTCTAGAGTGCAACGTCGGAATTTGTGACCCAGCTCCGCAATTAAAAATTGCGTGGGCTTTTGTAGGAGACCCTGCGATGGGACTCGATGGATGTCAGGTTTGGTTTATCCCGGCAACTGACGAATTTTTTGCTGCGTGGGTTGCAACGCAGTAGTAGCTAACTAGCTCACATCGGTGAGGTTAATCGCTACCTTCATTGAGGTCTCGCCTTCCACTGACTCAATTTCGAAACCAAGGCAATCCAAAACAAGATTGGTTATTTCGCCCATTGAATCGTTGAGCTCCTTTAGCTCCTCGCCCGTGATATTGCCGTCGTCGACCATATCCATAAGGTTTTCTTGGATGTGTCGAAAGACACGGTACCTGGCATCAATTTTTTCTGTGGTCATTGCATTTACCCTATCACTCCCCTATAGTGGAATGCGTTAGGCCCACGGGCACAAACCACGAGTTAGGAGAAATAAATGTCATCACAAATCACTATCACGGGGAATCTCACCGATGACCCGGAGATTCGCTACTTCGATTCAGGAACGGCAAAGGCATCTTTTTCGGTTGCCTCAAATCGCACCTGGACCGACGACAGCGGAGAGAAGAAGGAACAGACCAGCTACTACAAGGTGGAAGCATGGCGTTACCTCGCCGAGGACGTTTCTCGCGTTCTGTCGAAGGGCGTCCGTGTGGTCGTTTCTGGCCGCCTCGAGCAGCGTCAGTGGACGGACAAGGAGACCAACGAAAAGCGCTCCAACTACGTCCTCGTCGCCGACAACATTGGACTTGGACTCATCTCGGTTGAGAGCTTCCAGCGTCGCAAGGGTGGCAATGGGGAAACCTCGGTAGCCACGACGCAGACCAAGACAGCGACTCGCCCAGCGACAGCCGCTCGTCCGAAGCTTCCAACTCGTCCTGCACAGCAGGAGACCGAAGAAGAGCCCTTCTAATCATTCTCTTCCGACAGAGCGTCAGCCCACCCGAAAGGGTGGGTTTTGGCGTTTTTGGGCACATTTTTTTGCAATTTTTTGTGAAACCCTTATGTCTATTGGGTTTTGTCCGTCATCTAATCGTAATATTTGGGTCTAAAAATTGGTTTTTACCAGTCAAGGGGGGTATAATTTATGGATGGAGATAGCTACTAACTAACCATCGACGAACCACCTATCGTCGCGTCCTATCCACCAAACAAAGGAAGAAAATTGAACACATTACAGGGCTATGCAATTTCATTACTTCTATTTATTGTAGGAATCGCAATCCCCAGTCCGGCGACTGTGAACGAAATTCCCTCCAAGGACCAGCAAGTGCTGGCTTTGGGCAGCCTCCCAGCTCTTGAGGTGGCTGTAGTTCCCGAGCTTGTGGGCGGGCCAGAAACGCTCTCGGACGCAAACCGAGACCAGGTTCTCTCCCTCAAGGAATACCCGCCAGTCCGAACCGACCATCAGGGCAAGCGCAAATCCGTACCAAACGACCCGGAAAAACGCTGCCCGAAGTGGGAGGATGAACTTGTTCGATACGGACTTGAGCCAGTTGAAACCTGGTCGTACATCATGTGGCGCGAAAGCCGATGCCGCGTAAAAGCCCAAAATGCGACATGGGACGCGAACGGAAATATGACTTATGCACTCAACAAGAATGGCTCGTACGACACTGGCCTCCTCCAAATTAATTCCAGCTGGCGCTCACGCGTAGCCGAGGTATGCGGAGAATGGGCAGTTGAAAACCGTATGCAGGGTCTGAAAACTGTTGACTGCAACCTTAAGATGGCGCGGTTCATCATGAACAACACCAAGGGCGGACTCGGCAACTGGAATATGTAGTTATTGGAGCCCTCGGTGGGAGCCGAACCCACGACCACCTCATTACAAGTGAGGTGCTCTGGCCACTGAGCTACAAGGGCGCATAGACATTGTAGTGAGCTCGGAGGGACTCGAACCCTCACGCCCTGCGGCGCCAGGACCTAAACCTGGTGCGTATGCCAATTTCGCCACGAGCCCTTACGTCGGGATGGCAGGATTTGAACCTGCGACCTCCTGGTCCCAAACCAGGCGCACTAGCCAAGCTGTGCTACATCCCGCTGCGAAGATATGGCAAACCCAGACCTATCCGGTTTACCTATTCGCCTCGGCTCCGGAGTTGAGCGGTTTCAGTCTGGAAAGATTGCCATACCTTCTTGGCTTTTGCGTGCGACCGCAATTGCCCTAGAGACATCATAACCGAGGAGCGGGAGGGATTTGAACCCCCGGTCCGCACAAACGGACTCCTGTTTTCAAGACAGGTGCAATAAGCCTCTCTGCCACCGCTCCATAGGGTATGACCAGACGCTTTGCGGTTATACCCAAACCCGCAGAATTATGTCGCCCTCTAGACAGAGGCCAAGCCCACTTAAGTCTACGTCGGATGGGCTCCGACGCACCCATTTAAAGATATCAGCATTGTTGGCGAGGAGGGGCTCGAACCCTCAACCAACGGATTAAAAGTCCGCTGCTCTGCTAATGGAAATATGTAAGAAAGTTATTTGGTAGCCCAAAATTTATCGGTGGGAACCCACCCAGCCAATGAATACTCCGTATGTTTTTGAACGTATTTGGGGTCCAGTGTCTTGTATAAGCCATTTGGAGTAACCATCAATACTCCATAATTCCCCGTAATGCAACATGTTCTTGCTGCTATTTCCTGATATTTTAAAATAATATTATTTATTTTTTCAACTAAAAGAACATCTAAATTGTTTGAACATTTGGCCCCATAATGCAGACGGCCATGGATTTCCCCAATTCCGTGCAGGACGTAATATGGGTCAGATAAAGAAATCTCAGCATCACAGTCGACCACGATTTGCCACCAACCCTCTCCGACGTTTATATTATTCGGCTCTTGTCCAATAATCTTTTTTTCTATAGCGGATATTTTTATCCCTAATTCTTTAATTTTTATTCGTCTATGTCGACCTGCAGTCACCTCTATTGTTGATGAATTCTTGAGAGAGTTAATAATATTTTCTCTTTGCTCTGGGGAAAAAGCTGACGCAATTATATGTATTGCTTTTTCAACCGCATCTATTTTGCTTTTTGCAACAACTACTCCATCGTAAATATACGGAAAACGGACAGTCCATTCGCGATTTTCAGGAACAAGGTCACTCGCATTTAAATCTTTTGTCTTTTCCATGGTCTTCTCCTGATTCTTTATTATATGTCTGTAATGTTCTTTATGGAGCCACCCTCTTATTGATTGCCCAGGCGGCATATGTGTGAGGCATTTTTTCTGCAAAAATATCTTCCACATCTTTTGCGTATTGACGGATTTCAAGTTGCGCGGACTGGTGGTTTCGCAAAGAAAGAAAATTCATGAGTGCTCGAGCATTGACCGTCCAATAGAACTGTGTGTACATAGACACAGGAAGAACAGCTCGTGCAAGCTCTTTCGCTACACCCATGTCAATCAGCGCAACATATGTCTGATAGCAGTAGTTGTTTACGTCCTCCAGTGCGCCAGAAACCTCTATTGAGGTTCTCTCATCCATTGGCAAAAATGTGTATGCGCCAGGCTTGCCGGCCTGTGTTCTTACGTCTTCCTGCTTTGGCACATAGAACTCATCTGGTACTTCGCTATAGCGCGCTGAAAACTCATTAAACGAGCCAATTCGGTGTCTGAACCACTCCCTGGCCACAAACAGTGGGCACTTGATGTGAAAACGGAACGAGTTGTGCTCAAATGGCGTTCCGTGCCTTTCCCGCATAAGGAAATTAATCAGGCCTATGCCGGCTTTATCAATCCCATCCGATGACTTAGCAAAAGAGACTCTTGCTGAGTTCACAACAGACAGGTCGTCTGCCATGCACCCATCGAGCCGAACGAATCCGTAATTCATTTTTCCTCCTTGGCGCGTCGAGCAGGACTTGAACCTGCAACCTACAGATTAGAAGTCTGTTGCTCTATCCATTGAGCTATCGACGCATCGCTCAACTCTAACTCGGACATGCCATATGGTTCAAGCCTTGTGTCGATTACCCCGCCTGACATGTCCTGCATCGGCAGGTGGTCAACAACCAGGCATCGCTTGAGCCATCTGTCTGTTCCGTCGTACCTCGCCTGGAAAGGCTTTCTACCGTGAACCATGGTGTAATTGTCGATAATCATGAGGTCGCCTGTCTGGAGAACGATGCTTCTCTGGGATTTGATAACCGCCTCACCAAGTAGAGCCAGTGCTCGCTCAGCATCCTCGCTCAGAGGCTTCATTGCTGAGGAGTCGTAAATAAACTTTTGCTCGTCGTCGCTCAAGATTTGTTTTCGAATGAATGCATTCGGTTCGTTTTTTGTTCTGAAGCTGTCATCAATTGTCGTATAAAAAGAATCTGTCTTTAAAACTGATATCACCGAATCATCGAGCTTCTCGAGTATCTCGTCCTTGATAGCATAAGTTGTCTCAGCTTTGCTATCACCTCTCATGCAGAGCAGCAATACCCAGTGGGGCATATGTGGATGAAATGCAGTCTCGGTGTGCATTTCAAGTTCAACTTTCGATGATGAAGATATTTGCTGCGTCTCAAGCTTGTGTACCGGAACAATATTTTGGATAACGAGTCCATCTTGCTCTTGTGCATATCCAACTGGATACCCAAGCCTCAGCGCGTGGAGAAGAAGTGCCCTGTCGGCCTTTGGCGTTAGTTTTGCGGTTAGTGGAGTTGCTGGCGTTTGGGGAACTTCACCTATTTCCACCCCGGGGATTAAAAACATATTTAGTTTCCTCTACCACTGAGACTCAACAAATTCGTGGATTTCTTTTTTCACTTCGTCGTGGAAGAATGGGTCTAGCTTGGTGCTGCGAATCTTCTCAGCAATGTCTGGACGATGGCTATCAAGAAGATTGAAGTACACCTGCCCATAGCGCTGGTGCTCGGTGCTCTTTTTCTTCAACTTTTCGTAAAGTATGCTTGCATCTGCAAGAAAATCGTTGAACGACTTATAGTAAACTTTCATCTCATCCCCTTAGGCGAACGTTGCATTTCGTGCAGATTTCGGCCCATGGATAACTCTTTCGTTTGTCCATCGGATGTTGACAGTCTAGGGCTTCACTGGCGGCCTTGTTGCAGAGTTCGCGTACCATCTCAGCGAGAGAGATTCCCTTGATTTCTGCGGTTTGTTTCCAACGCTCGTGGTCGCGTTCTGTGGCGCGAATGATTACCTGCTTCTGAGTTGGCTCACCCTTCTGCCCTGTGCCGGCCCGCTTGCGCCCCATGATGAGATTTTCGCTAACTTTTGACATTGCGACCTCGAGGTTGTCCATTTCGTTGAAGTCTGTCATTTTGCGGTCAGCTCTTTCATGAGTTCTAGAACCCTTGCGGATAGTTGTTCGTTTCTTCTCTCAAGGTCTGCAATCTGATAACGCAAATGCGCAATCTCATGTGCTGCTTTCTGAAGTAGTTCGTTGTCGGAATACGTGTTTGCGGTCTTATTCTCAAGGCGCATAAGAATATCGTTCCAATCAGAAGATGTCGTCATCGTGGTTCAATTCTCCCACGTCAGACACCTTTGCTATAGCACGAACCCAATGAATGATATCACTATGTTTTTCGAAGGTTTCTTTGACAACTGAGTAATTATTTTTTCCGTTGACTTTTGTCTTTGCTATGAGGTTATTGTCGAGAAGCAATTTCAATGATTTAAGTACGGCCGCCTCTGATATTCCAAGGTAGATACCCAATGCTCGAACCGTAATGTTGGGCTCCTGGATAACCGTAACTAAAACCCTGGCGGGAGCTGTCAGAAGAGACAGCTCTTTGTCTGATGAGTAATAGATGCCGCTCGTGCTTGATACGGTCTCAAGAATCTTTCTGGCGAGTTCCTCGGGCGGCAGATTCTTCCCATGCTTGAGCAACATCTCTATTTGGTTATTAGCTCCCTGGGGAATGTTTTCTGCCATATACGGTGACCCTTGTACGGTGGTGCTTGTCGAAACTACAGTCTTGTGCTTTAATATACACTATGCACGAGTACTCATTCGTCTCGCTGAATATTTCTGCGGGCTCTTGTGTGCGCGTGCGCTCTGTCTAACAAAAGGGGGATACATGCTCAAAGACAAACTAAACGTCCTATTAGTGAAGAAAAACTGTGTTGTTGGTGAAGCCTTCTGCAAGATGGACTCCGACACCCAGGAAGCCTTCTGCGAAGTAATGAAAAGTGATGTTGGGGATAAGACCATCTCTGACGCCCTGAAGTCCGAAGGAGTCATGATTTCCCGCGAAGCGATTCGTGGCCATCGTCACTGTTTCGCAGAATCCACCAAAGAACAATGCAAGTGCTTCCCAGGAGGCCCGAAATGACCCAGAAGAAAACCTCAATGGCTGACAAGTTAACAAAGATAGCACTTCAGCCCCAACGGGATGCCCACAAGGAGCGGTTTCTTGCCGCCCTCGCTGAAACCCTCGCCAAGAAGGGTATCGACCCGAGTGACATCGGTCAAATCAAGAAGGTCTCAACCTCCCAGACCCTGACCAAGAACAATGAGGGAGAAGCCGAAGTCCATGACCTATGGCACTTCCAGTTCAGCCCAGCCTTTGAGGATGGTCCTTCGTGGCCGGTAGTTCAGCCTGGTCCTGCTATTAGCCTGCCAAAGCCGCCGGCTGTGAAGAAAGTCACAAAGCCCTACAAGCAGGCAGTGATTGTCCCTGATGCCCAGATTGGCTTCTATCGTCGAGAAGACGGTGGACTTGAGCCAACCCACTGTGAGAAGGCAATTGCTGTTGCCCTCCAGGTGATAGCAGACCTCCAGCCCGAAATGGTTGTCTGCGTAGGCGACAACATCGACTTCCCAGAACTTGGGAAATATCGCACAAGTCCTGCCTTTGCCCTCACTACCCAGGAATCGATTAATCGAGCAACTATCTTGGCTGCCCAGCTTCGCGCCGCGGCTCCTCATGCTGCCATCTACTGGCTGGCAGGAAACCACGAAGAGCGGTTGCCCAACTTCATTCTTGACAATGCCAAAGCAACGTTTGGACTACGCAAGGGAGATAGCCCAAAGTCTTGGCCAGTCATGTCGGTTCCAAACCTCTGTCGGTTCGACGAATTTGATGTGGAGTACCGCCCAGGCTACCCGGCCGGCGAACTCTGGATTAATGAAAAGCTACGCGTGATTCACGGAACCAGAGTGAAGTCCAATGGCTCAACAGCACACATGTATCTAGGTAATGAGAAGACTTCGGTTATCTATGGACATATCCATCGTGTAGAGACGGCGTACAAGACCCGCCGCGACTATGACGGTGCCAAGACCATCATGGCCGCATCTCCTGGATGTCTGGCTCGCGTAGACGGAGCAGTGCCCTCCACAAAGGGAGGAATAGACCTCGATGGACGTCCGTTAACAGTTGTCGAGGACTGGCAACAGGGTCTCGGAGTCGTCTGCTACGAGGACAAGGGGGACCACAAGTTCTCCTATGAGGCCATGCACATCTACAACGGCTGGGGAATGTTCCGGGGTACGGAATACAAAGCTAAGTAGGGTACCGCTCCACGGCTACTGATGGAATAAGCTACCGGTTGCTCGGCGCCGCACATTTCAAAGCTGGCACCGAAAGGATGAGCAATGACCACTATAGTCGGAATACAAGGAGACGGGTTCTCAGTTATCTGTACTGACTCAAGGATAGTCAACGTAGCAGAGGATGGAACAACTACTGCAATTACTCATCTGGGTAATGGAATCTCTAAGGTAGCCCAGAACGGACCATACCTTATTGGAGCAGCAGGTGACGTAAGAGCAATCAATATCTTGCATCACGCCTTTCAGCCACCTACACCTCCTGTCAATCTGAGAGGTAAGAAACTTGACGCATTCATGACTGTCAAGTTCGTACCAGCACTACGAGAGTGCTTTGAAAAGCAGGGATACGCCACTCCAGAGAGAGAAGGCTCCCATATCGCAGAGAACGATTCAATCGTAATGGTGTCAATACATGGAGTGATTTATGTAATTGACGGTGACTATTCATGGTGTCCAGATGCCAATAGTTATTATGCAATCGGTTCAGGTGGAGACTTTGCACTTGGGGCACTGCATGTACTGATGCAGCGAAAGAAGTGGCTCACCATCCAGATGGCAAGAACTATTGTCAGCAAAGCACTTGCTTCAGCAGCCAAGTATGACGTCCATACAGGTTCTCCGTACCACACCTACGTACAAGAGAGTTCCGGCACAAAACCCAAGCAAAACAATACCTCGACAAAAGGTAGTGTAAAGAAAGTAAAGGAACATGTCGGACGAACCCGAAGTAGTAAACCAACTCAGCGAAAGTGATATCCAAGAATCAGGTGGGTGGATGACCTTTGCTAACTGCAAAGGGCTCACGCATAAGATGTTCCCGAAGTCTCATAAAGACATCTCGTATATCCCAGAAGCTAGAGCACTATGTGCAGCATGCCCAGTGTCGAAGTACTGCTTGGAGTACGCCCTCGAATTCCCAGTAGCCGACATGCATGGGATATGGGCAGGGATGACCAGTAGGCAGCTACAGGCAGAACAGAGGCGAAGAGGAATCACGGCAGTGAGACCCACGCTTAGCCAGATGTGGGGTGACTAGTGGAAGCGACACTCTGCTCATGTATCAACAAGAGGGTGATGAAGGTATTGCCGTT
>Ga0099848_1001675_pt1 | contig 10390 bp, 11 predicted proteins | sample CB_VirMetaG_3_FD_78179 | JGI IMG/M metagenome (GOLD analysis project Ga0099848, IMG submission 78179) | Freshwater to marine saline gradient viral communities from Chesapeake Bay - CB_1508_1S Viral MetaG | ecosystem: Environmental > Aquatic > Marine > Coastal | place: USA: Chesapeake Bay... | reverse complement strand
TCAAGCAGCAACAACCGCTGCTGATAGGATGGGTCGTGCTTTTGCTATTTCTATTCGTAGATTTGCTGCATTTTCTATTGCGACTAGAGCAGTAAGCTTATTTACTTCTACGTTAAGTGACGCTGTGCTTGGGCCGCGCCTTGAACCTGCACATTAACGCTTACGTTATTTAGCTGGCTCTGTATTTGGCGAACGACTTGCGCTACATTGTTTGGTGCTTGAAGTTGTAGTTGTGCGGTGAGTACAAATCTTGACATAGTGTACCTTTATTTGCCACACAACACTATCTTATCAGCTTTCCGTTGTTACTTTGCGTTTACGTTTTTCTTTTTTTTCTTCTGTCTGATTATCTTCGTCTGTAACATATTCTACAGTAGGAATATAGTTGCCAGATTCATCTAATAGATTTCCGTCCTTATCTACACGCTTTCCGTCTTCATTAAGGTAGTAACCGTTTTTATCTATTCTTCTACCTTCTAGATCTACGGTTTCACCCTCTTCGTTAACAAGGCTTAAGTCCTCATTAACATAATTAAACATTTTAAGGAATTTATTTTCTGGTAATTTTGCCTCAAAATCTTTATCTACAGAATACATCATGCCAGCCAACGTTGAAGCTATTGTAAAAGCTGGCTCAACGTCTGCTCTACTTTGATATTCTTCTAAGGAGTTATACACTTTCTGACCATTTTCATAAAAAGCACAATTTGCAACTAAATAGTCAAATCGCGCATTATCGGAAATAGATTCGGCGGTATTTTGCTCCAAAGAAATACGCTCCGCAATTAAGTCTCTAAGTTCTGCGCGTTTCATTCTCATTTTGATAGCAATTTCCTTGCCCTCAGAAGCCTTGAGCTTTGTATGGCCTTGGGAACCGATAAACAGTCTCTTTTCTAATGAAGCTATTTCTTCGATAAGAGCTTTTTGTTCTTTATCTTTGCCATCATCCCAAATTCCTTGTTCTTTCATGAACTTTTCTAGCTCTTTTTTAGTCATGATGCCGTCGCGAACACAATCTGTCCACGCCTTTGCCCCAATTCGTTGAGCTTGAGATAAAACAACATTGCTTGGTTTTTTAACCAATAATTTAACCTTATTTCCATCTACATCGACTTCTATAACTTTTTCCTTATTCATCTTTTCCTCCCTTTAATTCTTTGGTTGTTGCATAATTGGAATCTTTATAGAATATCTTAACCATTCTACTTCGTATTGTGATAATTCGGCATCAATATTTCTTGCTTGATTGTTGCCTTTATCTAAAATTTCTGATCTAATCTTGTTGTAAATATTTTTCATATCTTCTGGAGTAAATTTAGGATTATTTTCTTCCCACAAAAACCCCAAATTTTCTTCAATGCTACTCAAAGCGCCGATCATAGTAGTTTGTATTTTCTTTTTTAAAATTTTTGACAACCTATCTTTAGAATCAGCTTTGTATTTTTTTTCTCTAATTTTTTTGTAGTCTTGATTTTCATCCATTATCGTCCTCCTTTTATATTATTCCTCATGGCGTTAGTAACTTGCATTTGTAGTTTTTGTTTTTCGTCAGCAAAATCATGTTGATATGCACCACCTTTAGTTTTCAACAATTCGGCTCGCTGTTTTTTGATCTGTTTAGCTATCGGATCGTTCATTGCATTGACGCGTTCAATATTTTTAGGATCGTTAGGATCCACAACCACGTATACTTCATTAGAATTTTTAACTTTATCATTGCCATTTTGTTCTTCAAACTCTTTCTCTAGCTTCTCTTTCTCTCGTTTTTTAGCCTGTACTATAAACCATCCATCTAGTAGGTCATCATCTTTTATAACATCTTCATTAGGACAATCCATAGATTCTTGGATATTGTCATAAATTTGCGACCAAACAATTATATGTTTTTGATTAGGATTTAACTCTTCATTTTCATTATTATCAAATAATTTAACACAACTATTATCTTTGATTGACCACAATGATTTCCAAGGCTCTTCTCTTGCTAATTCTCTAATTATTTTTTCTGATAAGATTGATTGCTGCCACTCATCGACCACATAATTTAAAGAAATGTGTTTAAAGTCATATAGCATATCTTCACAAAAAGTTGAATTTTTAATAATCCAAGTTATTTTTTCTGAAAGGGCATATCCTTCTCTTGTATTTTGATAATACGTAGTTTTTTCTTTTAAGTGATTAGCCAGCTGTTTTTCTCCAGCCCTAATATATAGTCTTATTCTTTCTTTAATTTTTGCATCATGACGATTGTTATATATTTCTATTTTAAGTTTTTCTAGATCTTTTTTGAATGACTCTGTTTTTTCATCATCATAAATAGTCCATAACTCATTCTCATTCATCCATTCATCAATTTCATCTTCGCTCATAATTCCGTCTATCATTGCTTGTTTATACGCCTTATCATAAACCAAGCAAGCCTGCGCATTCTGGTCAATTGTTAGTGGCCTAATAACTAAGGATATGTCACTATGATCTATAAAAACTTTTCCAGATCTAATCATAGAAATAAAAAACTCCCGCTCATGGTGTTTCATTATAAAACCTCATTTGCGGGAGTCTAATTTGTTTCCTTTAAGTTCCTAATTAAATTGTAAAGCTCTAATTATTCTACTGGCTCGGCCTTCACATCTAAAGTCTCTAGAACTGTAGCCCCATCGAAAGCTAGATCAACACTGAATGAATAACTTCTTCTGTAAGTGGTAGAATCCACTAAAGAAGAAGAAGCATTTGTTGAAATATAAGTGGGCGAACCAGCGACTACACCTTGATAAAGTGTTTCTAATAAACCAAAAATAATTTCAGTAGGATCTCCAGTTGCTGGAAGTGGGCAACTAGCTAATGAGCCAGATGGAATAGTTAGATTAAAACTAGTTATCGTAGCCCCACTAAAAACTTCATTAATATGTTCTATAGCCATTTATTTCTCCTTAATTATGCGTTAAATATGCTAGGCGCGGTGACTGTTAGATCATTATATGTAGAGAAGCTGTACGTGGTACTAACATTTCCGCCGCCAGCATCGCCACCAGTATAATTGACAGACGATAATCTATTTTTAGTACCTAGATCAAAAGTAGTACCATCTCTTAAAACGAGCTTGATTGCATATTGTGGTGTATTGTCACCATTTGTATAAGCATTTACAAAATCGCCAGAAATAGCTATTACTTCAAATTCGCTAGTCACTTCTACTGGGAATGTGGCGGTGCGATAATATGGCTCTTTATGTCCAAGTTCCAGAATCTCTTCTCTTCCTAAATCTGTACTAATTGTAATATTCTGAATATGCGCTCTTGGTCTGTTTATGGTATTATCGTAATTGTTACCAACAGCTGTTCCAACTACACCGTAAACAGCGGCAGGAATTATAGAATTTTGCATCATAACATCTTCTCTACGCTGCATGCCGCCAGAACCAATTGGTGTATCACCGCCAAATTTATAATCATCAGATTGTCCTGCACCCCAACCGAAGTTGGTAGCAGCACCAGTAAACCATGCTTTAGAATTTCCGACTAAGGTTACAGACTCTGTAGCAAAACCGTCTGTTGGCAATGTGTAACTCAAAGAGTTAACATACATGCCGCTCATGAAAACTCTTACTGGAGCAACGCCACTAACAGCTTCTTGATCATCTGCAAAAATGCCTAAAGATACATTGCATCTTTGTTTAGTTCTATTAACCAAAGAATTATTTGCAGCACCGCTTGTTGCTAAATGATAAACAAGTGGATATCCATCAAGACCTTTCTCAATTGTAACTTCTACATCTGGTAAACCTTCAATATTTTCATATATTGAAATTTGACCTAATTCAAATGCTTGTTCCAAATTAAAGCTTGTATTTATGCCGACACTTTGAACGCCGTGAACAGGCGTTGGGGTTTCTGCTGGAGTAGCACCTGGAGGAGTGTCGCCTATTTGATATCTGCCTATAGCTACAGCTTGGCAAGCGTAGAAAATTCTATTATTTTGAGCCATTTAGTTCTCTCCTATAATAAGTTAAGGATTCTATTGATATATACACAAAATTTAGATTGTTTCCTCAATAGTCTCTATAGTTAATCTGACTATGCCAGCATAGAAATTACTATTAATTAGGTCCATATTTTGTACAGTGGAATTTTTGAATCTAATCTTACCTTTATAATATTTTTGCAGCAAATCTGGATATCTTAAGGCGCCAGAAACAGGAATGCCCATATAATCCAATGGAAAATCTCCACTATTAGCTATTTTATTGCTATCAAACATCCATATAGTCTTTTCATTTTGTAGAGAAACTATATCTACCAATTTATTTCTAGTAAATTCATCTTCTGCCAAACAATGAAATAAAACATCTGTATCTACATATTGACCGCCACCAAGCTGATATCCGCGCAAAGTTCGTCGCGGAACAATTTCTATAGCTATCGCTGGTAATTGAACACGATTTTCTGCTGGCAATACAAATTCACCCTTATCTTGAGAATTAAATGACGGCATAATGTCTAGTGATCGGTACTGTATTTCTCTAAGCCACGGCAAACTATTAGCATAAATAATATTGATATATTTATAGCTATATTCCGCTTGCACAGATAATCCGGTTGAAACTGGGTTATCAAAAATTACTCTCCCATTATAATAATCTACTTTATGTGAATAATCTCCCGTTGTATCTGATGGATAAAATATACCACTAACATATATGCCAGAAATACCGGGGATAGCATTATTGTCCCCTACTATTGGCGGCGGATTAAAAGATACCCCGCTTTGCCAAACCCAATTTTTCCTAAAGCCTTCCCAGGCCAAGCCGCTAGGATAATGCGTATTAGAGGATGGTCTTAATTTGCTATAATCACTCCCATTTGGAGATAATTCAAATAAATTAACATTTTGATAATTACCCTTTTCGAGTAGCGCCCAATCAAAAAATTCTACCAAATTATCTTGTATCTCGTTTCCAAGAGTATTATCAAATACGCTATCAAAACCTTTAAGATTTAAGTAACTTGTCATGATAGTATTTTTTGTAAAATAGAGGTCAATTGTTGTTCTTGAGTTTGTCCAATAAAAGCCCTGGTAATAAAATTATTATTTGCTGTTCCAGAAAATTGTGGAGGAACTCTAAAGGAGCCGCCGCCGATCATATTTCCTAATCCAGATCTACCAAGCCCAGTTGAAGGATTGTATTGATAATTAACAACTATTATATTATCGCCACGTTTAAGTAACCAATCTAGCCAATGAAGATCGCCGCCACTATATACGGTATGGCCTTCTGGTAATGCCAATAAATTTGCAAAATTATTTGGCTGAAATCTTAGTTCTAGCCCGCCTTTTAGATTGGCAGAGTATTTTATTATTTTAATTTCCGTAGCTCCAACAACAGATTGAACAATGCTATTGACTATTCCCTGTGCGCTTCCAGTTATGCCAAATTGACCGGCTAAAGAAATTGGATCCCTAGACAATAACGATTGAATTTCTGGTTGAGGTATTATCCAAGCTGGAATTAAATTTTTGACAGATCTAGAGATAGCTCCTATATTTTTCGCAATTATATCATTCATCAATTCTGATATAGCTCTATTTACATTAGTTTCTATTGTTTTAATAGAGTCTGTAATTTGTAAGGAAATACTCATTATATTCTTTTCCACATACAGCCAAAGTATCTATTTTGTCGTAGCCCCATAGGAATATGCTCGCCCATTCTTTCAAATCTAATCTCTTTATAATCTTTAATACCTTTATGAACAATTAAGGCTTTAGCTTGTAATACCTTAGATAAATCGCTCATAAACCCAATTGTTTGAATTGAACCATCCGGCACCACTATATCTCCAGCAACACCAACCCAGCTTTTTTGATCCCAGTATACTTTTAATTTAATATCTGTTAGTGTTTCTACTTCGCGTATAATTTTGTTTTGACGCTCATAGTCACCTCCGCGAACCCTGTGAGCATTTATAGAATTCTTTTCTGGAATATTATTATTTGGATTATAGATTATTTCTTCTACCTTGTTTATAGAAACTAATTGACAAGTAACTCCAAATATATCGAATGTGGAGTCTATAACTTCATAATACTTATCAAATATGCTTTCTGGTACATTTATAGCCATAATTTTACCATGTTGATAAAAAGGATCGTTTCCAAGTATTTGGAGCTATGCATATATATATGTAACTACTATCCCATAGTATATCGCCAGCACTGCCTACCGCAGAAGAAGAAGTGGGGGTTCCGCTGCCTTGTATGTTCATTTTGCCTTCAAATACATTATTTTTTGAACTACCTTTTTGATAAATACCATAATGATTATTTATGACACCGCTTCCTATTTCTGTATCTTCTAATAAAATATCATAAGCATTATTAATTGTTCCACTACCATCAAATGGGGCTACATATAAACCGGCAGCAAATTCTGTTTCTGGATTTTGACCATATAAACCATTATTGCCATATCCTACATAAATACCCATAATCCCACTAAGAAATCCTGCGTCATTTGGCACACTATTTCTTAAAGCAAAAAATCTAGATGCTATAGCCATACCAGAATTTAAAACACCCGTTTCTACAACGTGTGCTGCGGCAGATGTTAAAGATACAGCATTTTTAGAACTAGTTGTTGAGCTAGACGTTGATGTTATTCGTGAATTAAACCATCCGGCGGTAATCTCGCTTTGATTTTCTGAATAAGAAAAAAACTCTGATGCAGATTGTGGGTTAACATTAAGACCTATTGGTTTGTCAAATCTAAATCCGCTATCTGATACAATAAGATAATCCAAATCTGCAATATCTTCTGTTTGTAAAGGTCTAAAAGTTGGATAATCTGGAGAGCATGGTGGTGTACAGCCACTAGCGGGGCCAGCAAAAACTAATCCAGCATTTTGTTTTTTTAGAACCCATGTATTTTTAGCATTGCCACTTAATTCTACTATTTCGTCTAAACCGCTTAAACTATCTATGTTATTAGGTTCGTAGTGACTTAATTGTACGCCTCCAGAATAAGCAACGTCGCCATTATTTCCAGATGGAAAAATAATACCAGAAGAACCAACATAAAACCCAGATGCTCTAATTATAGATTCTGTTCCATCGCCACCGACATCTATACCATAGTATGGTTGACTTTTACGGATACCTAATCTCTTATATTCTGAATCCCATAAAATGTCGTTATCATAATTGATGATATTACTAGATGACCAAAAAGCTATACCACTTTGTTTTGGAGATTCATAACCTTGTATACCAGAAGCGGTAAATACAGAATTTGTAGCAGGATAAGTAACAAAGATTTCTTTGACACCTTCTCCAAAGCTAACAATAAGATTATTATTACTACTTCTAAATGGAAATCGTTCTATAGAATTCTGTACGCCGGTGTTATAAATACCAGAACCAATTTCATAAAAAGTGCCATCGGTAGCTGCATAAAATACCGTATCGCCATTATCATAAACGGACCCAAAAGAACTAAAACCATTAGCAGCACCACTAAGAGTAAAATTAGAGGTACCTAACGTATGGCTTATTTCTTTAATCCTATCATAAAGATAAATTTTATGGGATTCTAGCATTTATATTCTCCTAAACTTAAAATATTAGGTTATAACTATTGGGTGTATGCCACTTCCTTCACTTGGGCCACGACCATAAACAATAAGCTCATTAATTTTTGCATCAACAAATTGCCCACCCTCATCTAGAACTGCAAAAGTAAGACTTCTAAGACTAGCGGCGTCATCTCCAGATCTTAAAGTTATGCCAACATTATTCATTGTAAAATCTTCTTCTGAAGCGGCTGTTGAGCGAGCATTGCTGGAGCCGATAGCCATATAGTAATTATCGCCTAAAGTCCCAGATGTGAAAGTAATTTCATACTTGCCAGTAGCCAATTTTTCTAATTGATGAATATTGTGAAAATTATTTATTGTTGGTGGAGATGATGTGCCATCAAAATTTAGCCAAGCTTTAGCAACCCCCTTTGATGTAGACATAGTAGAACTGTCATCATCAAATACTATTTCCGATTTATTACCAATGTGAATAATTTCTTTATTACTATCAACATATTGAAACTTTAATCCACGGTCATCGCTACTTGTTAGATTAGAGTCGCCACTAGAATTTATCCAATTATTATCAAAACCTAGATTTCCTGTCATGACTCTAGCGCCATTAACGTTAACGTATTGAGTATGTACGTCGCCATCAGTAAGATTATCTAGATTGTTGTGATCTATACTTCCAGCGCCCGGATATGCCTCTAACTGTCTTCCACCATATGGAAATACAACACCAGATTCTGGAATAAATGCTCCACCAGCATTGTTTGTTATCTTAGCTTTTACATTCCCAAAAAATGGGTGAGTGGCTTCGAAATCGCCACTAGCAACAACCCAATTAATAGAATCAACAATATCTTCCATATTGTGCCTAACATCATAAGCAGAAATGGCACCAGCATTATTATCTGCTAGCTCGCTTTGAATGTTGGTTTTAAGTTGATCTTTTGATAAAACAGCCATGAAAATCCTCCATTAATATCTAAAGTAATTGCCTCTGTGGTCGTAATCATTATGAGTTCGTGAAACAAAATCTGCGCCTGGGCTATATGGGCCAAGAATGGCTTGACCAGTTTCTCCGGTAAACTTGTAATCATCTGCTAATTTTACATATTTATCACATAAATCTTTGTAAAGTATGCTCAACGTTGATGATACTCCACGAAGATCTATAGCAGATGGTCCATCTTTAATAGAAATGGCATTAGCCGCCTCTAATTTCATTTCGCTGCCTATTATTATACAAGCGGTCTTCATGGCCACTAAATTGATAAAAGAGCTATCTTTTGTTGCGGATTCGGTCGGGTCCGGTGATAGTGAATCATTTTCGATATCTACAGAATAAGTATTTTTAAAATCTAGCTCTAAACTGACCAATTGCGCACCTACTAGAGTTGTTTTTTCTAGTCTAGCATCGCTATATTTGTAGTTAGAATCATCAACATCACTTATCAAATAACGCACCATTAACGGTATTGTGGTTTGCCAAGACATAGATTTTTCCTTATTTTTATGGTATTCTATATACTATACACTTAATTTCGATAAGCTATCATAGTATTTAGGGCGCTGGAGAAGTACTTGGAGGAATAGTTGTGGAGGTATTTTCTGAACAAGAAACGGTTGGATCAGGAAAATAATCTGGTAATTCTGCTGAACAACCTCCATAAGTTTCACAATCTGATGGTATCAATAATGGAAAATCACAATATTCTTGATTTATGCTACTATCCCACAAAGAACCTTCAACTGGCTCTATTATTTGAGTAGTGATATCAGTGAGGCTAAAATCTGAGCAATTTATTTGAAATACTCTTATTCTAGCTTTACCGACTCTACACGGATATGTAACTCCTTCTACTGATACATTTGCCCAATTTGAAGCACCATCATACCAAAAGAAATAAGAACATCCAGATAATTCTTCTAAGGCTCCAGTTTTATATCTAATACCATATCCGCCTTCCATTCCATAGGGGCCAAAATCAATAATTCTAAATGCTTGCTTTATATTTGAATAGTTATTATTTAAATGATTTGGTAATTCTTCGTACTGATTGTCGCTAACTGTGCAATCATCTAAACAAAAAGTATCACAAGGGGGCGGCGTAGTAGTTGGACAGATACTACAATCTTCATTTTCATTCCAAATAGCATTATTGTCTCTTAAATAACATTCTAACTTTGAAATATCTTCTATACATCCACCAGAAGATAGACAACAAGAGCCTGTTTTCCTACATCCAGCACCAAGTTTAACTCTAGGTCTTGGTTCATACCAAAAATCATAAAAACATTGACCGCCGCATATTTTGCCAACATTTTTATTAACAACAAGCTGACAATTTGGTTCAAAGCAATTAAAAACTTCTGGTATAGTAAAATTATCTGGAAGCATTGGATAACTATCTTTTATATAATTTTTTAATTGATTGTGTAATTGGACTCTTAAAACTGGCCAGGGACCAGCTTCATCCAACCTTTCAGAAACCAAACTTTTATTAAGTACTATACGATTTCCTGCATCGTCTTTAATTTTTAGAACTATAAATGGATCTTGTTCAAATTGTTTTCTGCACTTTTCTTGTAATATTGGTCTAGCTTTTCTCCATAGATATGAACAAGCATTAATATTATCGCTAGTTAAGATTATATCTCGCACACCATTTTCTGTAATTACATTTATGTCATCTCCATTCAAGGATGTTGGAAAATCTATGAATTGTGTAATTTTACAAATAGGATCTGGGGGATTTGGAGGATTGGGATCTTGTGGAAAACCATCGCCACCACCACCACCGCCGCCAACG
>Ga0099848_1001669_pt1 | contig 10401 bp, 19 predicted proteins | sample CB_VirMetaG_3_FD_78179 | JGI IMG/M metagenome (GOLD analysis project Ga0099848, IMG submission 78179) | Freshwater to marine saline gradient viral communities from Chesapeake Bay - CB_1508_1S Viral MetaG | ecosystem: Environmental > Aquatic > Marine > Coastal | place: USA: Chesapeake Bay... | reverse complement strand
TAAGAGGATTTACCGTATTTCTCTTCAGAGTTTCTGTTGTAAAGTATTCATAGTAAAATGTAGCTTGTAATCTCATAGGTTGATTTGGGGCATTGCTTACAGTAACATCATTAATCATATATGGAAACGCTTTATGGAGTCGCGTTCTAGTAACTACATTATGAGTATCATAACTGCTTTTTGCTTTTGACTTTGTTTCAGAACTGGTATTGGGTTCTAACTTGTCAATGATAATATCATGAGCATAATTATTATAATATTGCAATTGAGAGAACGTGGTTGGAATTGCAGAAGAAACTCCAAAAGATGTTTCAAATCCAAAAATAAAATCAGACCACAACCTCAGAAACTTTAATGGCGTATGATCCATATCCATTAAAAATGCAATATTCATTTCGGTAAAATTTCTAGTATGTGCATATCTTACATTGATACCAGGAACTGATCCTTTGAAATCTCCTGTTGCAATACTATACCCTGGAATATTAACTTCATCTGCCAAAAAACTCAACTTTGTTCCATTATTCACCACATTGTCATTTCTCCCATAACTTTCTGGAATTGAGGATCCAGCAAGAGGAAAACCTCTATTATTCATAAATTCAGTTAAAGTTCCATCCGAGTTAATACTAAGTAACGGAGGAAGTTCAAAAGAGATATGATACTGATTTGATGTAGCTAATCCATAGTCACCAACAATATTTTTTCTAATTCTGTCGATATTCATCTAAATAGGACTAGGAACGTGTATTTATATTTAGTATGGCGTATAGTGGAAAATATAGACCTGCAAATCCCAAAAAATATAAGGGAGATCCCACAAATGTCATCTACAGATCGTTATGGGAACGGAAATTTATGGTATGGTGTGACACAAATGAAAATGTTTTGGAATGGGGCAGTGAAGAAATCGTTATCCCCTACATTTCTCCTCTTGATAATCGGGTTCATCGTTACTTCCCAGATTTCTATGTCCGAGCAAGAACTAAAACTGGGGGGACACAGAAATTTATTATCGAGATCAAACCATATAAGCAAACAGCGCCTCCCCAAAAACAACAGCGTCGTACAAAGAGGTATATAACTGAAGTTACTACATATGCAGTCAATGACGCAAAATGGAGAGCAGCAATTGAGTATTGTAAAGATAGAAGGTGGGAATTTAAAATACTAACAGAAAAGGAATTAAAAGTATGAGCATCATTCAAGAACTTAAAGACGAAAATGCTAATACTATTGCTAAGCAGAGATCTGTAGCATTTAATTATCTTTTTAATTATGCAAAGGATGATGTTATGGTAGGTAAATTCTATCTGTTTGAATACGATCCCAAAACTAAAGCACAATTGGCACGCTGGGACAAGTATCCTCTTGTATTAGTAACTAATATCTATGAGGATGGATTCATGGGAGCAAATTTCCACTATACTACTCAAAAACAGCGAATGCTCCTTGCTAAAAAGTTTCTAAATAACAATGTTAGAATTCCCATCAAATTGCTACATAGATACATTATAAGTCGAGCAGATAACATTTTCTTTGAAGTTCCAGAAAAGGAACTTGTTGAATTTGCTGCCTTACCGATAGAAGAATTTCGTGATGGAAATAACCGTTTTGTTAGTGCAAAAAAAGTACAACTAAGTAGAAGTAAGTAATGGCGAGCACTAGATTAATATATCCAAAAACCAGTGTGACCAACACTGGACTGTTTCTCACATTTAGAGCATATGATTATGCTGCAGCACCAACCCCACCTGGAGCATTAGCAGATATTCAAAATATCATTTCTGGCAGTAATAGAGATGTAGAACTTACTGCAGATAATATTAACGCTAATTTAACTACTGTTTTTGGTGGTGCGGGAGAAGAAGGTGGTGCAGCAGTCAATCCCACAGCAACGGGTAGTAATGAAAACGGAGCACAAAATACTGGAGTAGCAAATATTTCTCTGTATCTTCCACCCAAATTAGAATATCAATATGGTGCAGAATGGCAAAAGGTCTCATTTGGTGCTTTGGGAAGTATGTTTGGAACTGGAGGTGCAGGTGGGTTCTTTGGTGCTGCAGCAAAGGGAATTGCAGCAACCGCTGGCAATTCTCTTGTCGATCAACTTACTAAATTAGAAGGATTTCAAGCAATTCCAAAAGTTGAAAATATTAGTTTGGATACTTTAGTAGGTGCTGCATTCGGTCAAACATTTAATGATAATTCGCTGCAAACCTTCAGTAAGATGCAAACAAGGTCCTTCAATTTTGACTACTTATTCTTAGCAAGAGATACAACTGAAGAACTTGAAATCCGAAAGATTGTCAAACAGTTTAAATTAGGTATGCACCCCAATTCAAAGCAAAAAGGAAGAAGCAATTCCTTGTTCTTGGGATATCCATACATTTGGAGAATTATCCCAAGTGGACTTAAAAGCAAATTTAAGGTTAAATCAAATGGTGTTGTCACTGATGTAAGTTCTGCAACTCCACATGTTAGTGACTTTTTACCAAACACCAAATACTGTGCATTAACCGCCATGAATGTTGATTATACCCCAGATAATGTTGTTGCACTAACTAAAAATGGGTTTGTTCAAGCAGTTAGAATGAGTTTACAGTTTGCAGAACTCACAACTCTGGTAAGACAAGATATTGAGACCTTTGAAGATTTAACGCAAATTACTCAAAAATAACCATGGCATATTTCGATAAAGTTCCAGATATTCTCTACTTAAAATACGATAAAAATCCAGAAGATGGCGCATATATTGCCATTAAAAACATTTTTGCACGTATTAAACTTATTGACAATATTGTTCCAGGATCCACAATTTTTGAAGATTATTTTATTAAGGATGGAGAGAGACCAGACACAATTTCTATGGATTACTATGGAGATCCTGGATTTGACTGGATTATACTGATAATCAACAACATCAAAAACCTTTATAATGATTGGCCAATGACTCAACCAGTTTTTGAGGAATATCTAAATGCAACATATGATAATCCACAAGGAGTTCATCATTACGAAACTTTTGAGCAAATATACAATGATAACATCATTTTACCCAAAGGTCTTCAAGTCGGTGAAGCATACAGATTCGTTGATCCAGAAGGAAACCTGGTAAGTAAAGAAAATTCTAGAGGTCCAATTTCTAATTACACTTATGAATTGCGTAAAAACGACAAAAAACGCGAGATCTTTGTGTTAAGACCCGCGTTGATTGATCAATTTGTAGAAATTTTCATCAATGAGATGAAATTTACTCCTAGTACTGAATATGTGAACGAAACTCTCAAAATCTCTAGGAATTAATCTCTTTGCCTCCAGTCGTCTGGTTTATCTCTCTGAAACCAATCTACAATCTCATCTGCACCACTAAACCCCGTTCTATGATTGGATGGGTCGGGGTCTCCTAATCCCATCCTATTCATAAAATCATCCATACTGCCCTCTTGCATCTCTGGATTGGCAGCTTGGCGTCTCGCTTTATTTAACCACTCTCGGGCAGTTGTATTTGCTTTAGCAAGTTTTTCTGCCCAAATCATATCTTCTAATTTAACATCTTCCCCATTTACAATACACTTACAAATAAACTCTAATCGTAGCCTGTATTGAGTAGAAAGCATATTACTGATCCGAAAGATAGTGCTCTAATTGATTGATTCGCTGAAACTCACTGTAAGCGATTTCAGAACGAATATGCAGAATGTCACGAATGTCGTCCATAATAAAGGTTGGGTCAACATAGTCGTCTAAGTATTTATCGATTGCCTCTTTGAGGTATCTATACCTGTGCCATTCTGGAGAATAAGGTTTGTAGTTCATAATAAGTAGATTTCATAGAAAAATTACCATCGACCCTTTTGGGCAAATTTTTGGCGGAGTTTTTTTTCCGACTTTTTTGTAACTAAAAAGTGAATTTCGTTTTGGGAAAAAAGAGGGATCTTTTTCAGACCCCTCCTTCACATCAGAAGTCCTCGTTAGCAAGAGAATCGAAGTAACTATAGGTGTCCTCAGAAGCAGAGGCAACAGCAACTGGTTCAGAAGTAGGAGCAGGACGGGAGTAAGTCGGTTCAGGACTGTTGAAACTAGGAGTTTCAAACATTGCTTCTTCGTCACGAACCTCAGCTGATACAGGACGACCACGAAGAACAGTATCAAGACGGGTCTTCAGTTCATCGTAGGACTTAAAGTTCTTAGCATCAGTGAACTCATTCAGATCATACATTTTATTGTAGATCGCTTCAAGGCGGGCATCATCAAACCCACCGAGAACTCCAGGGTTACCAAAACTAGAAGAATCATAGTTCCAGAAACCAGCAACCTTCTTGATGCGAAGGTTGAAATCAGCACCTGTCCAGAAATCAAAAGGATCGATTGCCTCTTGACCTTCAAACTCAGGTTGCATCAGTTCGATAATTTTATCGTGGATCTTCTTACCATACTTGTAAAGGAAGACACGACCTTCGTTCTGAGGGTTAGCAGGATCTTTGATCACATAAATGTTGCTGTAGTAAGACAGTTTACGCTTTTGCTTACGTGCAACTTCTTTGTCGCTATCCAGACCACTGTTCCACAAAAGGCGGTTTGCCTCGCTGACAGGATCTTGTTGACCCAGGGTGGTGAGAGAGTTTTCAATATACCAACCACCAGGACCTTGGAAAGCATGACTCCAGACCTTCGCCCAAGGCATGTCGCCTTCTTTAATGATAGGCAGGAATCGAATAACGGCACTGCCGACACCTTCTTTGCCCAAAGTAGGTTTCCAGAGTCGTTCATCGACGTAACCAGAAACACCTTCAACTTTATTGATTTCCTTATTCAGTTTCTCCAGAAGGGAACCTTGGGTTTTGAGGGATTTGAAAGACATTTGAATTCTCCGTATTAAATGGATTTGTTGGATTGTGTCGTATTGACTGGATTATCATAGCAGGGTCACTGCTCGTTGTCAAGCACGTGCTGACGTAGGGCATTGATGGACGTGCGGGCGATCTTGAAAACCTCTGGACCAATTTGCGTTGCAGGGAGACCCATCTGCTTTGCTGCTATCCTGAAATTCTCTTTGATTCCCTCACTGTCTTCATCATCTGAAAGATTCACTCTAGTATATAGTATCTCCTGCATCTCGATCAACCTTTCCATTTTATCGAGAAGTTTTTCTTTGTCTTCTCTGGATTGCATGTCGATGATGGGTGCTGCCATGTAAATCTCTTTGTACAGTTGATGCATCTGTTCGATTTCTTTACGAACGATCTCTGATGAGAATAAACCTTTGTCATTCATAGTTTTTGTAGTACAAGTTGCTTGATTTTGGTGGGATCTTCCTCTATGAAAGGATCATACTTATGAAGGAGAAAAGATAGTTGCTTCCAGATTACATCTTCTTTTAGCAATGTATCATATCTGTCAACAAACTTAGTAATTTTATTTAACAGAATGAGTGTTTCCAACATTATTCTACCACCAAGATATGCTTTTAGCAACTGCGAATGACCACTGTTACATTTAAACACATCATTAAAATTGTTTGAAAAAGTAGAGAGATTTTCAATATCTTGACCAAACAAATAAGAAATACTTTGCATCTTTCGTTTCCAGTCCGTGTAATTATTATCATTCATTTGAATGACATGAAAATTAGAATTGACTAGAAAATTAGATACAAAGTATTGTTCTACTTCTTCTGCTGTGTATTTTTTAGAGAGTTTTTCAAAGAAGTAAACGTCATTCCTCTCCATAAACTTTTCTCTTGACACTTTAATACTACCTTGGTATTCAAAGTAGTCATATGTCTTACGACTAAAATGGGTCTTCAGTGCAACATAAATTTGGTAAACCTCAAAAGGATACATAATCAAATAGGAAGAACACCTCTGGTTGTTTTTTTAATGTAATTAAGGCGAGTTGCCTCTGCCTTAATCTTTTCTTTCAGTGATGGAGCAATCAGTTTTACGACTGATTCAATTTCAATGTCCTTTGACTCACAAAAATCAACGATAGCATCAATGTAATTGATGGTTCTATTACTATCCTTGACCATGTTTTCAATAGTCATTGAAAACTTATTCTTATCCATAAAGTTTTCATCAATTAACTCATTAATATCTTTGTTTTTAGTGGGCATCTTTGTACTCTGCAATGTAATCGATTAGCAGAGGCACATAGTCGTCAGGGTTTTTGATGAACACTTGTGTATCACCTGTTTGACAGGTGATTAAGGTAACGATCTGGTCTACTTTGATGCCAGATCTCTCTTCATACATCTTTGCGTATCCCGTTTCTTGAACAAAGTAGTTCTCAATCCAGGATTCTTTCTTTTCCTTTGAAGAAGTTTTGAAATCTATGACTGAAAGTTTGCCGTCAAATTCAGCAATACAATCAACCCGTCCAGCAATTCCAAACTCGTGACTGAATAAAGGTGCCTCTTGGAAGTGAATGTTGTTAATACGATTAAACATGGCTTTTGCCTGCTTAAACAGTAACAACGCAAGATACTTATCTTTGTACCTTTCTAAGTCAAGATTATTATTTAAATAATCTTCCACTATACTATGTAGTGAGGTTCCAACACTCGCTGCACGAGTTGAAATTTTGTTTGCTTCTTCTGCACCAACTCTACTCCTCCACTCTGCAATAGATTTGCGTTTACGGAAGGAGCAGATGGTAGAGATTGATGGATAGTAATTCTCACCAACGGCGTAAACTCTTTTACCTTCAACAGTTTCTGCTTGCAGGTTCTCAAGAATTACGCCCATATCAACGTGATTAAACATCAACCAAGTCCCAAATGCATTTTACTAAGAATGTAACTTTTGATAAGACCACTTCTAACAATGTCATTGACATCAAATTCAATACTTGCAAACTCATCCATAACGTCAAGGATCTTCATGAAGTCAAGGATACCATTACGCTCATTGGTCTTAACCAAATCGGTCTGCATGATATCACCAGCAAAGATGATTTTACAATCCTCACCAACACGAGTGATAATAGAATCAAGTTCGTGGAAGTTCAGGTTTTGACATTCGTCAACGATGACGATAGCACGATCAAGAGTAGTTCCACGAAGGAATGATGTACTCCAGAAGGAGATAGTTTCTTGTGCCTTCAGATTGTCATACAGCATATCGAATGCTGGATCATCAGGCATCTTGAACATGTACTTAACCATGTTCTTATATGGGATCTGATAAAGGTTTGACTTATCTTCATGATCCCCAGGAAGGAATCCAATTTCTCTGGTGGGAACCAGAGAACGTACCATATAAAGTTTTTCGTAAGGAGATGTGCCAGAAAGAATTTCCTTTAGTGCAAGATACATTGCAATAAATGTTTTACCTGTACCTGCACAACCATAAAGGAAAAGATTCTTTCCGTTTTCGTATGCATCAAATGCAGTTGTTTGGTTGTCAGTTAGAGGGTTGATCTCAACTAAATGATCAACGTTAATTGGTTTCTTGCGTCTCATTTGTTTCGGAGTGCTATTAACAAAGTCGAACTGGTTGTCCTTTCTTCTTCTTGGCATAAAAGTTAATGGGTATCGATGTTAGAACCGTAGTTTGCTTTCTTGATGGACTTCAGAACGTCCCTGAATCCATCAGGAACTTTGTTTCGGATACCTGCATCAGCAACAACACCAGGGAAATTTCCATGATACTGTTCAAGATGAGGATTATCTTGCTTGTATTTATCGAGCTCAGTGTAGCTCATACGAACTTCAATGATCTCTCCTGTTTCTTTATTTTTGAAATCATACAGAGGCATCGATCCACTCCAATGCTTTTGCTACAATTGGAAACTGACCCGCAAAGATGCACTTACATTCTTTTGCGATGTCCATATGTTCTTGCTGAGTTCCATGTCCAGTACGAAGGTCAATGTAGTGCATCCATGAGCGAACTGAGCCCGTCATGTAAATTCTGGTGGGCACTGCCATGGGCAGGATCATGCGAGCACATTCCTTTGCCACACCTGCATCTAGCATCTCCTTGTAGACATCCATGGTCTGCTTGAAGTGATACTGCATCCAGATTTCAAACTTCTGTTTGATGAATGGATCAAGATCATCAATGCTCTTCTGACGGTTAGTAGTGTCCTGACGACGAAGTTCTGGGAGAGGAATCTCATCAGCAAGCAGAGATGAATCTGCGTATCGTTGTGAAAATTCCTGGAATGTAAAGGAACGGTGTCGAAGAATTTGTGCTGCGATTGCTCTGGTGGTCTCAATCTCAAGCGTCATGTGTGCCTGCTCAAAGACGCTCCAGTGCTGGTGTTTGATGCAATAGGATAGAAGACCCGCAACGTTCGGATTTTCTTGGTTGGAGGGATTGCTGACCCTCGCCACATACCCCATCGTCTTCTCAGCATCGGGGGTAACACTAATCAATTTAACTTGCATAATACGCTTGATAATACTTTACGATTCCAAAAGTGGTTGCATTGCCCTGTGATACCCAGTCATGAGCACACTCATACATGGATTGGTTTGAATACTTAGAAGATCCGTCAGGGTTCAGATCTTTCCCAAACTTTTGCAACAGAATGTTTAATACTTGTTGGCGTAAAATCATTCTGTCATCACTGTAACGCCAATCTTCATCAGTCATTTCTTTTTCTTAGTAGTGTTTCCCCAAAGTTTCGGATTAACCATACCATACCATTTCTCAATTGTCAAGATCTTTCCCCCAAGTGGTTTCAGAAGATCATGATAGGCATCAAATATCTTGACAACTTTTGAACCCCTTACATGATCGCTTGTAGTTTTACCTTCTATTTCATAGGTAATTAAAACTGCATCGGAAGGAAATTGTTTCTTGTCTATAGAACTCGGAACACAATCATGAGAAAAAACTACCACTCCATAGCGTGAGCGTAATAGTTCTTTATCCGATTCTGTTAGATTGAAGTTCATCGATAAGTTCTCTGATTCGGTCTTCACAGAATCCTGGATTTGATAATCGGATTCTGTGATAAGTTTCTTTGGCATGATGTCCCTCCTGAACGCACTTTTTAATCATGTAAATCACCCTGTCTTCATTGACAATGTTCACTATCATTCACTCCACTGAATTTCAGGAAAGGCTTCTTTAACTACAGCGTGGGTAATCCTATATTTGGACTGCAATAAACCATCCTTAGCTAAGCAAACAATTTCTGCTTCGGATTCGTGAAGACCTTCAAGCAATTGGATAAACAATTGCTCCCTCTTCATGCGAGAGAGGGTGTTGGCACCTTTGATAAATCTCCAAAGATTGCGGTACTCCCTCTCAAGAACTGTATGTTCAGTTCCGATCGGGGCATCATTTTTATTGAAGGGCACTTCTCCTTCAGGAAGATCCGATTGAATATTTGGATCATAATTCCACTTCAAAATTGAACGAAGTGCCTGAGTGTTATTCTCTTTAAGAATTTGAATCTTTTCAGTTTTTGTCTTGGCATTAGATGCCTTTTTAATGACTTCAGAAATCAAAAGTTTCATGAGTAATACAAAGAATCGTGTGTTTTTATTTAGTCGTCGGGGAATGGGTCCGAATCAAAAGCATCTCTTTGATCAAACTCCACACTAATTAATTTTGCTACTTGAAATGGAATAGTATTTCCATCTTCATCCATCATCTCTGGATGAGGTGTAAAAGAGACCTCTTCTTCATCAGAAGATAGTGCTTCTTGAATCTGTTCAATGAATCCTGCATAGTATGCATGACCAAACCATCCAAACATAAAACCAATTAGTGTCCCTCCAATCGTGATTAGCGTTGAGAACACAAGAACTACTGATAAGTTCATCTTACTTCCCTCCTCTTTAGGTTGAACCATTAATTCTGGTTCCTTTTGTGTTGCCCCCTTACGCTTCCTCCTATTAAGCATAAACTCATCACCTCTATTTATTGGCGATTGCTGACTTTCGCTTTTTGTTTTTTGTTCCAGGTTTTCGTCCTGGTCTTCGTTCTTTTTCATACTTCCATGCGTCTGTAAGAATTTTGTAGAGATAGTCCTTGATCTTTCTTGCATTTGGTTTTGAAAGATGACCATATGCTTCTTTTGCAATTTTATCTTTACCTGTAATGTACAGTTCCAGTTCTGTAACAATGGTAGAGATGCTTGCAGCAGTAGGACTTTCAATAAAATCAGTCATGTCTCTACGAGTGAACTTAGATGACTTCACATAAGTGTAAAGATTGAACAGAAACTTTCCGTCAAAAGCAGCATCGATTGACTTTTCGACGAGGACGTAAATTTCTTGTGTGGTTTCCATTAGATAAGGTTGTTTTCTTGGAAGTAGTGCAACGTGTCTTTGAATCCTCCAATGTGTTTGGTGTTGATAGAAATCTGAGGGAACGTAGCACCTTCACCAAACTCTGCGTAGAATTCTTTTTTAGTAAAGTCCGTTTCGTACTTATACTC
>Ga0099848_1001668_pt1 | contig 10403 bp, 14 predicted proteins | sample CB_VirMetaG_3_FD_78179 | JGI IMG/M metagenome (GOLD analysis project Ga0099848, IMG submission 78179) | Freshwater to marine saline gradient viral communities from Chesapeake Bay - CB_1508_1S Viral MetaG | ecosystem: Environmental > Aquatic > Marine > Coastal | place: USA: Chesapeake Bay... | reverse complement strand
CACCGCGACCGTCACGATCCATTGAGCACCAGCCCTGCCGTGTGGTGGGGCTTTTTTATCCCTTGTGGTTGAGACACGTGAGACGCGCTTTGAGATCTGTTTCTATGGTCGGGGATCTGTTGTGATGGCCAGCAGCCCGAATAGCCCCAGCAAGATGGCGGACAGGAGCAACACGGTTCCAGTCATGACGGGTGCTGTTGGCAGTATGAATGGCGTTTTTAGGCGGGAAGCTCCAGTGCGTCGAAGTATCTGTGAACCCTGTCCATGAATGCGGTTTCTGCGCGCTTGAGGTCGTCTGAGTCCATTGAATGGACCTGGGGCGTGCCACACCTTCGCGCCAGCACAATGAGTCCTCCTGTGGGTTTGAGGCCGGTTAAATGGGTTAGCCCCAGTGAGTAGGCGCCCATTTGGGAGAAGTAGCCGTGGGAGTCGTCGATAGTCTTGGTCTTGACTGTGGTTTTCCAGTCGCACAGGCAGATTGCGTGTTGTTTGGTGCCGATTAGGGCGTCTGCTGTACCAGCAAATCCGGCGGGGTGATGAATGGAAAATTCTGAGGCGAACAGTTCGGTGCAGTTTTCCTTGATCCAGCCGGATAGGCCGCGTGCATACCCTGATGCGCTCCAGCCAACCTGTGGGAGGTTTGGGTAGACCTTGTCCATGGCCCATCGGGTGATGGGGGCTGGGATGCGCGCCAGGCCGTTGTCGTCGAACCTGATGGCGTTGCGGCGGTTGGCGGCTGATCGCGCCAGCTGCATTGAGGTCTTGAGGAAGTATTCGGCCTGATCGTGCGCTTGTGTGCCCCTAGTGGCGGCAATTGTGCGTTGCTGATGGGCTTCTTCCGGTCCCAACCGTGCTTCCCAACGCTCCAGTGCAATCTTGGTGCGGTCGTCGCTTTCCTTGATGATGTGGGTGACGCTGTGGAAAACTTCGCCCTTATTGTTTCGGTAGACGCGGAACGGGCCAGAATTGTCCTGCTCCAGCCTCCAACGTCTTAACCCAGCTAGGGCGTCTTGCATTAGATGGTTGAAATTACACTTTCCCACATTGATACTACCAGGAAAAAAGGGATTGGGGGCTTACATGAGCTGATTGCTTGCACGGTGCCGCTTAGTAATTGAGACACTTGGAACCACACCGTGTCCTCGACGGGAACCTTGGTTTCTTGCGCTTGGGAGACTCACCCCACCAGTTAGCCCGACCAGTGGCATCCTCTACGCAGGCAGCAATCTGGAATGAATGGAGTCCACTCAATGCCCCAATTCCTAGAACGGGATTTGGCCCCAGAGGAATGGTTCCAGCTGGTGCATAATCACCTTGTTCCTAAATTCGCGCAAAGTTGCGCAATCATCGTGCTGGACTTTATACAAGGTGTAGCGTTCTTGGAGCATTTTTGTGTACTCCAGTGGAAGATCTACCTTGATCTCTTTTGAAGAGTCTTCGAGTTCTTCTATAACTTGTTGTTTGCTGGTGGCAGTGGGTAGCTGGAGAAGATCTGCTCTTCCTGGTGCTAATTCTGCATGGCGAGCTTCGTAATACTTAAGGCTGATGCGCCAGTCGCCCTCTCGGGTTGGGTCGGGGATGCAGGCAATATCTACATCCTCGCCTTCGCGTAGACGCTCCAGCTCGTTTTCAATTAACGGGCCAAATCGTTGGTCGAGGCGGCATACGGGAATGTATGGGCGGTGGCGGAACATGTAAAACATGCCGCCGTTTGCTGTTTTGATCTCGCCCACCTCGTTGAATACGATCCAGGTGGTGCCTTCAGGTACTGCAGTCATCTGCTGTCGGGGAAACTGTCTGTTGTGGAAGAGCGGCGGTTACCGATTGCTCGGGCCGCCGCTACTTAATCAACCTTCCTTGAAAGGATTGCCGTTGGTGACCAGGCGGCTGATGTCGAACCCGTTGTCCTTTGCCTCGATCCAGGTGGCGGCAACGACTTCTTCAGTGCCCTTCTTCTTCGGCACAGGACGCACGGTGTAGATCAAAGCGGGGGGCTTTGACTTGTCCTTGCTCAACACCAAATCGACGGTGGTGATGTCCTTGTCGAAATCCTCCATTTGGGAAATCGCGTCAATCTCCTTCATCACCGTTACTTGGTGGAACGAGAATACCTGCACGCTGTTGGTGCTGTAGTTGTAGACGGGACACGCCAGCATGAACTTCACGTCCTGGCTGCCGGGGCTGTCGTACTTCTCGTCGGCAATCCAGTCGCCAAGGTCAGCGGCGATGTCCTCGGGAGTCGGCTGATAATCCCAGCGGAAGGGGCGGCGGTTGTCCTTGTTGTCGGGATCGGCTGCCCACACTTGGTAAAACTCAAGTGGGTGCTGCTCCAGGATGGTGAAACGGATGTCGCCCTTGTCGGGGACCTTGCTCAAATTCAGGTAGCCGCCACCGCTGCCGGAGCTGCTGTTGAGGTTGCTTGAAGCGCTCTTGGAAAGGAAACCCATGGTGTCGTGTTACGGGATGCTGCAAGCCGTTCTGTCGGCTGCCTTGTAACAGTAACACGTTTGACAACGCTGGCTAGATTCAGAAAACGCCCTCCAACCCGAGAGGCTGGAAGGCGTGTCTAAACAATCTCGTGTGAGACTCTATCATGTCAAAGCAGTTGCAGGAACTGCTGGCTTTCGTGCGCCAGCTACCTGTAGGCATTGCTTACGCGCCCATCTACGCCAAGGATCGAGCGATCCAGTCGGGCAAGCTCTCGAAAGGCAAGACCCCCTACGAGCGGTCGCATCATCAGGTGATGACGCCTGCGGACGTTGCTCTTCAAATCGAGCGGCATCCCGAAGTGTTCCAAGCAGTGGGTGCCTTCACAGGTGCTCGTAGCGGTGGTCTGGTGATCCTTGATGTGGATCGCAACCTCTCCAGGCTTAAGAAGAAATGGCAGGACTCCCTTGATGGGGCGCCTGTGGTCACCTCGACCAAAGCCAACGCTGCCAAATATCTCTTCCGCGTGCCAGAGGTGCTGTGGGGCGATGTAAAGGGCTTTGGTTTGTCCGATACCGGCGCGGGTTACGAGGTGCTGTGGGGCCGTCAGGGCGTCTTGTACGGCGCTTATCCAGGCTCCAGCGATGGGAAGGCTGGTGAAGGCTTTTACGGCTTCCATGGCGACCTCGATGCGATTCCTGACGCGCCTGACTGGCTCATCGCTGAAATGCGTGACCATGCCGGTAAAGAGCTCCAGGACGGTGGCTTCATTCGCAACCGCAAGGCGCTTGATTTCTCGGATCGGGACCCCGCTGAAATTGCTGAGATTGTTCAATGCGCTTTGAACGTCATCCCCGGTCAAGGCGCTGGTAGCCGTGACCATTGGATCAAGGTGGGGATGGCGATCCATTCGGAGCTGCCGACTGACCTCGGTATGACGCTTTGGTCGGCTTGGTCCGCAGAAGACCCTGAATTTTCACAGGATTGGTCAGAAGGCAATCCCTGTCAGGAGGTTTGGAAGTCCTTCAAGAAGGGTCCCGTCAGCTTGGGCTCCCTTTTTTGGATGGCGGACCAGCAAATGCCGGGTCGCCTTTGGTTGTCCGAAGACCTTCGCAAGGTGGTGGCAGATGTTGAAGCTGACAACGTCACTCGTATTCGCAACGTTGTTCTCACCTTCCCCGAGGTGGTCAGACGCGCCAAGGCCATTCAGGAACTTGAGAATCCGGCGGAGGCATCCCACGCGATGAACACGCTGGCTCTTGAAGCTGGCTACCGCGACGCTGGTGCTCTTGAACGTCTTTTGATCTCGCAACTTCAGTTCGAGGGGCAAGATGAGGTCATGAGCCTTGAAACATTGCTTAACAAGGATCTCAACTTTGACTACCTGATCCCTGATTTGCTTCCTTGCCCTGGCGTCGTGATGGTTCACGGTGCCGGTGGCGATGGAAAGTCCATGTCCGCCTGGACTATCGCCAAGCATGTTGCTCGTGGCATTCCCTTCTCAATTCGCAAGGACATGGTCCCCGTTAAGCAGGGGCCTGTACTCGTCCTTAACGGCGACCAAAGCGAGGTGCAGGTCCAGCAGCAGATGCGCGACCTCGAATTCAATGAGTCGGACCCGGTTCACCTCCAGATGGGTTGGGACCTCAACTGGTATTTCCGTTTTATCCGCTTGGTCGAGAAGCACCAGCCAAAGCTTGTGATCATTGACTCGATCACGGGCTGTAGCCGGGGTTCGGCTTTTGACGAGAACAAGAAGGAGTTTGCAAGCCCGATCTATTGGTTGGCTAACTCCAACGGGCGCTTGTTCCCGGCTTGCACAATCCTGTTAATCCACCACTCGAACAAGAGCGGCGGATTCAGGGGCACCACCTCGTTGCGGGATGGAGTGGACGAGTGCTGGCGAATTTCCAGACCTGACAAGAAGCAGCTTGAACGGCTTGGTTCCAACGTCCGTCTGATTTCTGTGGAGAAGTCCCGTGCTGGACGGGATGGCAGCAAGTTGCTGATGAAGCTGGAAGACGACCTGACCTTCAGCCTTTCGGACTTCACGGAAGACGACGGCGACTCCTCCAGCCCGGCATCGGTGGTGGATCGCGTGCTCCAGCGCTTACGGGCCGTCTACCCACGCGCCAAGACCCGTTCTGACCTCTTTGCCGATCCTTTGTGTGCTGGCAGCGTCGAGGGCATTCGCAAGGGGCTCCAGCGCCTTGTATCCCGTGGGTTGATCGAAGTCGTCGGTAGTGAGCCTTCCAAGCAAGGAGGATCCCCCCTTAATCAGTACCGTGCAGTGCTCTCGCGTGATATGTGTGTAAATACGTGTCCCACTGGGGCAAACTCCAGTGAGGGACTGGAATCAACAGTGGGACAGGGGGAAGACGTGTCCCACTGCTCTGGAGGGGAAACACGGGAAAATTTGCCCGCAGCGCAGGATCACGTTGAACAGTCCCGAGACCAGTGGGACACGTCAACTGCCTGTCCCACTGCTAAAGCCAGTCGTGCCAATGGATCTGCCCCAGTGGGACAGGATTTGGATATATCCCCAAGGGAAGAACGCACCGAAGCGGAACTTGCCCAGCTGATGGAAGAAGCTTCCCGGATGTGGGACTGATGAGTCTCTTTAATCCGCCTAACTTTTTCCTAGGGCTCATGCGGGTTGTCGCATGGGCTTTTTGGAGGGATCCCGTGGCTAAACCTGAACCGCCCCAGCCGAAGCGACCCAGGAAGCCAATCCTGGGTTACACGGTTGGTGACATTCCTTTTGAGCTGTTCGCCGTTATTCGGATTGAGTGGTACCGGAAGGGAATGACCTACGAGGTTGAGGAGTACCAGATCGAGGAGTCCGACGATGCCTCTGCGCAGTTCCACTACATCGTTGGGACGGCGCTAAACCAAGGTGCGGACGTGGCGGTACTGACCCAGTACGAGCCAGCCGCACTTGGTGTGCCGGAATAGGGGTGGCAGGTGGGCGGTCCTCACGCGGTGCCGCCCTCGCCGTTGCCTGCCATCAACGGACGTTCCGTGCCTCTCGAAAGAAGTACGAAGCCGCCAAGTTAGCTGCGCCAGCCGCCCGTGTGCGTGTGTAACGAAAAATGACTGGCCTGGCTTGCCAAACCCTTGCAGATGTGTAACACTACTCGTAGCCGGCGCAGCCCGGCGATCTTTTATTTCAAATCCAATGGGAAGAACAACTGCACTGCCAAACGAAAAATTGACGCCGTGGTGGCTGGCCGTGGGCTGGGCACGCACTGTGCTTCAAGCCCGCATCGTTGACTACGAGGCCAAGGGCTGGAATGCTTCTTACGACATGCGCCAGCTGGAACAGCTTGAGGACATGGAAATGTTTCTCAAAATGAGCTGGGACCAGTGGATGGATGATCTTGGTTCTAGCCAGACTGTCATGGAGGAACTCAAGTGAGCCAGGTTCTTGAAATTGACAGCCTTGAATTTGATCCCGATGGCCTCCTCCGCGTCGTTGCTGTTGTTGATGAAATGGTTCTTGTCCACCAGCAAACGCACCTCGACCCCCCGGAATGGGGACCTGCCTTGTGCCGAGGCTCCTTCTACCTTTCGGATGAGGACCTGATTCCGGCGACCGATGCTCAACTCTGCCGACTTATCGCCGACCGCGTTGACGACTGGGAACCAATCGACCAGGAGTATTGAGGCGACCGAAGTGCGGGAGCTTCGCAATGCTCCCGACTACGACGATTGGGAGTATGGCACCGAGCCAATTCCTGGCGATACTCATTGGGTCAAGGTCCGCACTTTGACCCAGCTCTATCGCCACTTGATCTACGTGTTTGCCACCAGCGACACAATTTGTTCCAGTCGCCTCGCCGAGTTGGCCATCCACGAGATTCTCAAATTGAGACTCGCGGATCTTGCTCGGGTGAGGCAACAAGACCCTAATTTTTTCGCATGAACTACGACGCACATGAGCGGTACTACCGCGAATCCCGTGGCTACAACTGGTACGACATGGTGCAGATGCGCACCAGTCCACGGCCTACTAGCGCTGAAGTGCCCGACTGTTTCAAGCACCAGTTCGCTGATCGGGCGGCATACGATGCTTGGGTCGAAGAAAAGCGCCGGGATTACTTCGGCTGATTTATGACTGAAAACGCACTGGTTCCTTTTTATCGCTCGTTTCTGCTGAATCGGGTTGTCTATCTGAACGAGCTGGAGAAGTTGTCCGATGAGGAGCTGTCCATGCTCAACATCGACACGCTCTCGGCTTTGAACGAGTCCCGACATCGGTACGAGCTGTTGGAGGACAGGCAAACCGACGAGGCTAAAGGCGAATACCGCCGCATGAAAATGGCTGGCTATTTCCAGGCAGCCATTCAGATCGAGCTAAACAAATAGCTCTGTTCTGTATTACAGTCCACCCGTTCCAACCATGACCATGTACATCCTTTCTGAAAAGCAGTTTGAGCAAATGATCAAGGCGCTTGACGACGCCCGCTTTGCTCTTGATACATGCCAGCACATCGAGCTGGATCTGACTACCTCCAAAGACACTGTCACTCTTTCACCTGCCAAGAAATCTGTCCGTACACCGTCCGTACAGAAAACTCAAGCCAAGACTCGTGTGTCCAGCCGCAAGGGGCAGCGTGGCGTGGCGGTGCTGAATGAGGCCAAGGTGCTGGAGATTAAGCGCCAGCTGCAGGCCGGTGGGAAGTCGGTGGCCAAGATCGCCAGTGACTTTGGTGTACACGTAACTACCGTCAACTGCATCAAGTGGGGCAAGACCTGGAAGCACGTCCAACTTCAGCAGGAAGTTACGGCCTGATGTCGATCCTCCCCGATTACGAGATTGTCTGTCTTGCTAAGCGGGGGCTTGTTCATCCGTTCGATCCAGAGCTGGTCAATCCGGCCAGCCTGGACGTTCGGTTGGGCGAGAACCTGATGATTGAGGACAAGGCGACGCCCGAGCTACAGCCGTTCTCCATTGCTGGGTGTACGAAGGAAGAACCGTTCATGCTCCAGCCACATGAGTTCGTGCTGGCGGAAACGCTGGAGCGATTCAACGTTCCAAACATTGTGGCCGGGCAGTTGGCACTCAAGTCCAGCCGGGCCAGGGAAGGTATTGAGCATCTGATGGCCGGTTATGTCGATCCCGGTTATTCCGGGCGATTGACGCTGGAATTGCAGAACGCTCGGTGCTTGCATCCGGTGCCACTGTGGCCAGGGATGCGGATTGGTCAGATTGTGTTCCACAAGATGTCACTCCTGCCCAATAAGGACTATTCGGTGACCGGGCGCTATCAGGGCGACCTCAAAGTTCAAACCTCAAAGGGCTGATGAACGAGTTCAACTTGTCGGTCGTGGATAACGTCAATCACCCCAGTCACTACACGGCTGGGAAGACTGAAGTGATTGACGTGTTGGAAGACTGGGTGAAGGCGGCGCCCGATGCTGTGCTTGGTGGCCTCCAATGGCAGGTTATCAAGTACATCAGCCGGATGTGGTTGAAAGCCAATGCGTATGAAGATGCGCGGAAGGCCCAGTGGTATCTGAACCGGCTTGTGAATAAACTCGCAGCTGAGGCTTACACCGAGAAGTGACAACACCGCCGAAAGGGCGCCGGTTCAAACCGGGTGAGGAAAACCTTCAAGCGATCCTGACCCAGGAACTCGTTAATAAAATGCGCCGGTTGCAGAAAAGCGGCTGGAGCTATTCACAGTTAAGCGAAGAGTTCGGTGTGGACCGGAAGCACGCTTGGCGAATTTGTAACAATCAAGCTTGGATCACCAATGAAGTTTTGTCCTAAGTGCGGGAATAAAACTTTCCGCATCACAGAAGCAAGAGCCCGGGAAGCTGTTGTCCGGCAACGGGTTCCAGCGATGCGCATTCGCAGAAGGTGTCTCACGTGTGGACACGCTGAGACTTTTTATGAGATTGATGCGCACCAGATGGAGCATTTTGAAAACCTACAAAGGTTTGAGGAAGGTGTACTCAAGTACATGAAACTCGATACCTTGAAGGGCGACGCTTGCTACGAGTGTATTCACTGGGATAGCAAGGGTTGTGCCATGGAGCTACCCGAAGCTGGTGGTGCTTTTGCACAAGACTGTTCACTTTTTCAGAAATCTTGATTTGTCATGAAGGTTCCAGAGCTGCGGATTAACGAGCGCCGCTGCATTTCGTGTGGCACTAACACACCGAACCCGTTGTACTGCTACGACTGCTATTTCAAGACTCCCGCTGGACTGGTGGACAAGAAGCGGGAGATCATGCTCCAGAAGTACACGCGGATTGATGGCGGCGGGGAGTGCCGGTGCTGTGTGCATTGGAAGCACCGCTGTTTGCTGGGGATTCCGGAGGGTGGGACGCGGTATGCCGAAAATTGTCCCGCTAGGGAAACTGTCAATGTGTTAGAGTAGTGCGGCACCGCCCTACCAGGCATGAAAATTCTTCAAGGCATCGAGCACCTCGGCACGCTCGCTGACGCACAAGTTGTCGCGTTTGACGTTGAGACGACTGGCTTGCAGCCAAATCTTGACGGTCTTCGTTTGCTCCAGCTCGCTACATACGGGCAAGATCCTGTTGTCATTGACTGCTGGGATCTTGAAGATACTGACTGGATTGTGCTTACAGATTTCTTCAGTGTTGAACGCCATTGGGTGGCGCACAATGCTGTGTTCGATCTTGGTTGGCTGCAGGAACAAGACATCTACCCGGAAGGGCAAATCTTCTGCACCATGCTCGGCAGTCGTATCTTGACTAACGGCTTGGTCAACATCAAGCATGGTCTGCAGCATGTGGTTAGACGGTATCTGAAGGAAGAGATTTCCAAGGAAGAACAGAAGAGCGACTGGTCGCAAGACTTGACGCAAAGTCAGCTTGAGTACGCCGCCAAAGATGTGCTCGTGCTGCTGGAGCTGTACCAAAAGATTCAGCAACGAATGGCTGATGGGGCGTTGACTCCTGCATGGAATCTGGAATGTCGGGCGCTACCGGCGATGGCACAGTTGTGGCGAACTGGACTGCCGTTTAATAAGGACTCGCTGCTCAAATTGATTGAGGATCTTGATATCGAAAATCACGAGGTGGGCGAGCAATTTATCGAGGACTTTGATACGGCATTACCTAAGGAGGCCAAGCTACATCGTGGGCTTGACGGTAAGTTGCTGTACCAGACAAAGCCTGGCCCTAAAGGCGCAAAGGCAGATCCGACTGTATTTAACCTGAACAGCCCTGCGCAGCTATTGAAAAAGTTCACGGCTTTGTTGGGTAGGGCACCTATTGATATGAAGAATGAGCGTCCCAGTGCTAGTAAGTCAGCACTGCAGGAATACGTTGCTGATCACAAAGTTGTTGCGGACTACTTGAGGTGGAAAAAGATTGAAAAGAGGCGGCAGATGGCAGAAAGTTTGTTGAAAAATTACGCCGATGACGGTTTCATTCGCGCCAGTTACCTGCAATTGGGTGCTGACACGGGCAGGATGAGTTGCATGAGTCCCAACTTGCAGCAGATTCCGAGGGATCAACGGTTTAGGGCGTGCGTTCAGGCGCCGACTGGTTGGCAACTGGTTGTCGCGGACTACGGGCAGATGGAGCTGCGGTTGGCCGCTGCAGAAGCACAGGATCCTTTAATGACGGAAGTGTTCCAGCAGGGCAAAGACCTTCATACGATTACGGCGACGCAGATCTATGGGGTTGCCGAGGATGAGGTCACGAAGGAGCAGCGCCAGGTCAGTAAGTCGGCGAATTTTGGCCTTCTTTACGGCAGTGGGGCAAAAGGACTCCGTAACTACGCCGCAACACAGGGAATCCAGATGGATCTTATTGAGGCAGGTGAGGTCAGGCAGAAATTCCACCTTGCTTATAAAGGCATCTCCAAATGGCAGCGCGAAAATGCTCGACTTGCTGATGCGGCTAAGGGGAATCCATCTATCCGCATACGCATCTCGGGCTTGCGGCGGTTTCTACCGGGTGAGAACAACAAACTCACCACGCGCTGTAACACT
>Ga0099848_1001667_pt1 | contig 10404 bp, 8 predicted proteins | sample CB_VirMetaG_3_FD_78179 | JGI IMG/M metagenome (GOLD analysis project Ga0099848, IMG submission 78179) | Freshwater to marine saline gradient viral communities from Chesapeake Bay - CB_1508_1S Viral MetaG | ecosystem: Environmental > Aquatic > Marine > Coastal | place: USA: Chesapeake Bay... | reverse complement strand
TTTCGTTCTTCAACATCATCAGGTGCTGAAAAGTTCACACCGTCAGTATCCATAACCAATGGTTGATATCCTCGGGACATAAAGAACTTAATCATTTGACGAAGATATTGTCGTCCTGTACATGTAATCTGTTCTCCCATGTACATATCACCCCAATGATAAACCTGAGGTGCTGAAAGGGCACCGAACATTGAGTTGATAAAAATCTTAATCGGAAGTTGTTTACGGTCATAAGACTTAGACTTTTTAGGGTCTGATTCTGACAGTTCTTCAGCCAATTGTTTGTACAAAATACGAGTATCACGGAAATACTTCAATAACCCTTTCATTGCTCCTGTTACATCACATTTTGGGAATACATCATGAACAAGTTGTATTGATGGATACAGTGAACTAAAGTCAAGTTTCAACACATTAGTTGAGTAACCTACACGAATAAGTCGAGAAAGACCACCAACAAAGTCAGTCTTACTTTGTTTTTCAGGAATAGCCAAGTTATACTTGTAAGACCAAGCCAACATAATCATCTTCCACAAAGTGGCGGTACCCATTGTACTTACTCTCTCATATGTAGTCGGAACCAATGAAGCCAAAAGGAATGAACCCTGATTAAATTCTTCATCTACAAGTAGAGTTTCTTCCAAGTCATCATCAAGATACCTTTCAACCAACTCATCTCCTTTGACTTTTTTATAAACATCCGGAAATCTTGAATCGAGATTATCGAATTGGGGGTCAGATGCTTTTTTGTATTTACCATTGTTCACATTCAACCAAAAATCTTCCTTCTTGGAATACATTGAACCAATATCTTCGTGTGGAATATAGATACGGTCATCAGCCTCAATCTCAAGGTATTGGGTAATATATTTCAAACCTGCAGACTTAATTGAAGAGTTGATTGCTTGTGCTCTTCTTACCGCATGAAGAATGTCAACAACGTTATATCCCCAAATTTGAGTCTGTGTGTATCTCTCAACTTCGTTAGCTAACTTCAATAAGTTTTCGGATTGTGAGATAGTTCGACTAGGATTGAGAGACCTACATATCTTCTTAATATCCAATCCAAGTGCCTTACATCTTTCAAAAATCCAGAACCAGTCGAAGTTGAATGAGTTGTAACCTCCGATAATACTTGGTTTTAATTCATCAATAGTTTCAAAAAACTTTATAAGACCTTCACGTTCTTGGTCTTCAGTAGAACACTCAAGTACTTTGTGAAACCCTTTATTTGTTTTCATTCCTATCATGAAAATACGACCATCTTTTGGCTCCAAAGCAGTCGTTTCCAAGTCAAACGCAAAACGAGTTACATCGTTATATTCTTCATAACCCTTGAAAAGTCTTTTTTCTTTTTGAATTAGGAATTGTTCTACAGGTGGTAAGACTAATATTCGGTCTCGTGCAGATTCACCCCATGGGTCCAATCCACCGTCCCTAAAAAATTGAATTAGTGTTCGATATCCTTTAAGTGATTTTACTAAATATTTTAGACCTTTTTCTAATCTTTCATCACCTTCTGTACGTTGTTTTTCAATAACAATACCATATTTTGACATGGCGGCTTTTTGTTCGTGTTTTGAGTTCTTATAGAAGTTCAAACCGTGTAAATCACCAACCCACGCAAATGGAACAAAATGGTCACGTTGTATAACTTTACCCTTACCAGGTATTTCTTTAATCTTATAAATTTCGTCTTTGATGTAGTCAAACTCAATTGACACAATAAATTCTTCAGGGTCATTACCCTCCAAGAAAGTTCTAATTTCTTCAGTACTTATCATAATAATTTGTTTTCGAGTGGTGTATTTGCTGCCGAACCAACGACATTTACCTTCCTCATTCAAAGATAAGTATAATCTAATAAAATTTCCAAATCAAATTAACAACAATAAGTTGTTGAAATTACACTATCAATTACATTAATGTATAATTCTTCTCTGAGTGGTACAATCAATCTACCATCGTCATTTGTAATCATAAATTCACCTTTAAATCGACCAACTCTATTAGTATCTCTATCGGTAAATTTATAGTAGATATAATATTCAGGTGAAGCATTTGGTTCAAGAAAAACCTTTTCTACAATGTAAGCAGGTCTATTTGCAATTTTAGCAATACCCGTTGTTTCATCAACCATTGAAAAAACAATTGTTGCAGTTTCCAACTCATCCATAAAAGAATGATAATCAGACCTACCATCTTTTACGACTTGCATCAAAAGAATTGGAAGTGTTGCATTTTTCTTGATAAAAAATTCCATATCAATAAATACAACAAACTAGTTAACTTTCTTTCCTTAATTTTCTATCGTAAAATTCGAACCTATCGTGTTCAGTAGGTGTAAGTAATAACAACCCTGGATTTATATTTCCTTTTATTGTTTCTTGGAAAATAAAACTCATCCATGTCTGTTCATAAGGATATGACCAAGTCACATCTAAAAACATTTTTTTATTACCGTGACGAGCAACTACTTGAGGCCAATTACAATAATATATTTCACCTGAAACAAATGCTAAATTACCAAAACTACCTATTGTGTTGAACTTTGTCTTTGGGGCATTTGGGTCTTGTCCTTGTACAGGTAAGTTAGGTTTTTCAGGCCAATGATTTCTTCTAAAATCTTGTGGTACGTTATACCAAGCCCACTGTGTTTTATTATCACCAAAAAATTCACTGAATGATAATTTTAGAAAATCAAAATTATTATCTTTTATAATTCTTAATGACCTTTTATACAAACTATCTGAGAATCTTGGCATTCCATTTCTACAAACATCATCAGGACCTAAATAAAAAAACATGTCGTCCTCAAAGAAATAATAAAAATCAAATTCATTTTCTTCGGCATGTTCGGCAATAAATTGTCTACCACCACAAATACCTAAATTGTCTTTTTTTATGTGTTCAAACCCATATTCATCACACAATTCAAGATAACGGTCTGTCGTAGACAAATCACTTGAGTTATCCAATAAAAACTTTTTAGGTTTATCTATAAAATCTCTATCATAACCAATCATAGATTTGATTAAAGTTTCAAACTGATTAGGACTATTGAATGTGATTACATACAATGCCGTATTGTTCATATTCAAATCTTGATTTACCATTGGTTTTGGTGACATAGATTTTTTCTCTAAAGTATTGTTCTTTAGGTCTTCAAAAAACTTACCAAACAAACCATTAGATTCTATTTCAAAAAAATCAAACATATCTGAATGTTTGTAACACATTATTGAGAAAATTGATTCTTCGGTACCCATCAAGTTCTCAGATAAAGTGGACGATAATAAGTTATAATAAATTCCATTAGCATCACTAATACTATCTTTTGGTCCACCAAAAAATCCACCTCGTGCAACTCTATCAACTTTTTTTCCTGATATTCTACATATCTCATCAAATTTAAAACCATGAATTTCACTATTCGCTTCATACGGGAAACAAACAAACGAAAATTTATCAATGTATTTTGTAAGATTATCTAACACTTTATCGTGAGTGAAATAACCTTGATGAACCGTATTGGTAAGACCCGCATCAATCCAAAACATTAAGTCACTATTGAATGGGTCTAAAATTTTGGCATCATGTAATAAAAACATTTTTGACATTACCAATGGATTATACATCTCTAACTTAGCCTGTGTAGAATTAGGTAACCAACCAGCTAAATTATACCAATCAGGATTTGTTCTTATTTCTTGAATTTTATCATAAAATTCGTTCTTAAACCATTCTTGGTTTTTTGTGTAAAATACGGTATTTTCTTTCTTTCTAATTGACCAAATAAAATCCTCTAATTCAGGGTCACCAAAGATAATCATATTGTTATCAACCTCTAATAATTGAGAAAACTTATTTAGATAGTGTTCAAAACTTCTGGACCACCCTTCTTGTAGGTTATCTCTACCTATATTCCACAAACCAGTGACTAATGTTAGATTACTCATTTAAATCTTCTAATATTTTACAGAAACTTTTATTTTTTTCAAAATATTCAGGATGTACATCTTTTGGTGCTGATTCAGGATGCCACCAAGTATCAAACTCTTGAGTTATAAACCATTCTTTATGGTTTTGATACATAAGTGACATAATATGTTCCTCATGATATAATCTACCCTCAAAAGGTAAAACTTCAAAAAGATAATCGTCAAATTGGTCTACAACTTTTTCCCATAATTCTTTTTTACCACCAAACATTCCTCCAATAATATGAACCTCTTTTGAATAGTTTTTATAGAATTTTTCATTTACGGTGCCTGACCAATAATTTCTAGCATTTTCTTTAGCTAATAATAAAAATTTATCACCGCAATAATTTATGACATTAGATAAAAATTTGTTATTGAATAAAGAACTTTCATAGAAACATCTCATCATTGGTAAAGATGTATTCAAATATTTGTTTGGAATTAGACCTGTATGTGATAATCCAGCATCAATCCAAAAATAATAATCATATGAACCATCTTCCTTTCTAAACCAATCAAACTTAGAATATTGTATTTCAACGCACCTATCGTCTCTTGTAACTGCATCATAATCTTTTACAGAATGTATTAGTTCTGTATATTTTGTAGTTCGTAAGTCAAATATTTTTATTTGTAATTTTTCATTACTTATATTATTCTGAGTGTAGAAAAAATCAATAAGTTCTTCAAATTCGGATTCTTGTGTATAACACAAAAAATCGGCATTTGTCATTTTTAGGAGAGACAATAAACTCCATTTATAATGGTCACGTCTATTAGGTCTCCCACCTAAATCAGTCCCATATAAATTATTATAAATGCAAGTGATAAATTTTATTTTCATTCTCGTAGTTTTTCACAATATCCAATGTCATACATGTTTACAGGTATTTTGTTTGGAACGTAGGCATTCCAATTATAACTTAAAACATAATGGTTTGAATCAAATGTTTTGTTTATATCTGAAAAATCAGGTCTTTGTGTTGTAAATAAGTTATAAGGTGCAAAAGCTTGGCAAAGTTTATAAACCACTCTATCAAAATAATCGTCAATTGCAACTTGTCTATGACTATTATAATAATATTTGTCAGTATCCCAATTGGCTATTATTTCTGCGGATTTTTTTGTTAATACGAATGCTGTTGTACCAAAAATACCTCTGTGTTTATTTTCATCTTTTGGTGGTACGGTTGTAAGGTCAACTAACGTATCATTATACATTTGTACTGGTCTGTGTAATGAAGGACCTAAATGAAAGAAGTCCCATTGAACTTTAGACAACGAATCTTCGATTACTGGAATTAATTCCTTAGTATATGGCATGACAAATAAATCATCCTCCATTACTAACAAATATTCATCATCAGTTTCTAAAAAATCTTGAGCTATTTTTTGATGTGATAGTCCACAACCAACATATGAATTAGTATCAATACCTGAAAATCTTTCAAAGTCCCAACCAATATAATCCATTTCAGATTTGAATTTTTCTAATCTATCTTGTCGTCTATCTAAATTTACGACAATTTTTCTTACATCATTAAACTTGAACATATCTTAAATCTTTTACATCATGATGTCCTCTTCTATGGACAAAAATTACAGCACCAATTTCTTTTGCGGTTTGTAAGTTTCTACTATAATCAGTCCAATATCCATAAATGTCAATATCATGTCTAGGACAATTATGTCTTGACACTAATATTGAAAGGACGCTTTGGTCATGTCTGTGATTTTCTTCATCACCAACAGTACATTCTAATTTACCATATTCAAAGGCCTCCTCTATAAGACTTCTATATCTACCATCAGACTTGAAACCAAAAATACCTGATGATAATTGTTTATCTAATAACTCACTTTCAGTTGCTTTCATAATTCCAACGCATTTTTTATGTGTATAATTTTTGTTCAGATGAACATCAGTAACACAAAAAATATGGTCTTTATCTAAAATATGAAAAATGTGTTCAATATCTTTTAGACACATAACACCAGCATCTAACCAAAATACATTCCACGCGTAAGACATTGCGTCGTACAAGCAAAATAACTTATCAAAGTGTTTCTTAGGGTCATTTATGTGAGGATATTGGTCCCTAAGATTTTTCGGTATTTCTTTAATAAAAACCTTTTCAATACTTTGTAATCTTAAAATTTCAGTATCGGATAACCCTAAGTCATAAACAAAAATACCATCGACAAAATCGAAGGTATTTTTATGTATACTACTAATAAGGGTTAATAGAGTTTCAAAATATGGACTATTAGCACCAGTAACAACAATATTATTGTGGTAACGCATTATTCAAAAACGAAGTAATTTGTTGTTCAGGGTGCATAAAAGTTTTAGCAACCTCAAAATTATGATTTACCGCATCAATCAACGAATTGTATTTTTCTTCAGTACATTCACTTAAGATTGATTTTAATTCTTCAATGTCTTCAAAGAAAAATATACCATCACCACGGAAATGATATTTTACATTTTTAGTACCATAATAAATCGGTATTGTACCACATAACATACAGTCAATTAGTTTTTCTGTAAAATAATCATCCTCAATAGAATTCTCCATTACAATACTAAATCTATAATCAGATAAACCTTCAAATTTCCAATCTAAAGGTTGTTGTGAACCAGTACCTAATAAAGCAACACCTAAATCCTTAATTTGTTCAGCAATTAGGTGTCTAAATCTATGACCAGCATTCCATTCTTTATTGGAATAAATCATACTTACATTTCGTGTTTTTTGTTTTACTCCCATATCTCTTTCTCTGAGCCAAGTACCCCCATGTCCCAACCAAACAAAATTCTTAATCTTATCACCCAAAGATTTTATATGAGAAAAAACCCAATTAAATTTATCTTGATGTTCAACAATGTGTTTATAATTTTCTCCGTTAATAATTGGAGGTTCAATTATCCATGCAACATTTACCTTTGAAGGGTCTACCTCTTTTATAAAACACATTCTATCAGTGTAGACACCAATATCATAATCATCAATGTCTCTTTGCCAATTTGTGTTAGGATTTTGATATCGAGACAAACCATCTTGTCCAATCAAATTTTCGTCAAATAATCTAATTTTTCTTTCCATTTTAGTATAATATTTCAAATTCGTTTAGTCCTTTAGTGTTTGCATAAGAATCATATCCTCTAACATAATTGTGTAAAAAACATTTACCGCTTAACTTATAAAAATTAATAAGGTCTTTTAGTGCCGATTGCATTATATGAATTTCTTGAGCATTTTCTAATAAATAGATTAGGTCCACCACAAGGTATTTTTTATTGTTTTCAATTATTTTTAGGTCTTTTCGAATACGATTTCTATCTAATCTCATACCTCTATCTTTATCTTCATGAATAAAAATAAACGGCTCATTATTAGGATTTAACTCATTATAAATCTCTTTTTCTTTATCAATATTTCGCGGAATATAATGTTTATCAAATCTTGATTCAAATGGGATTTTAGCACTCACATAAAAAGCCTCATCAAACGTATCACAAACCCCAACAAGTTTTGAAACATCTTCAAATCCAACTCTAATGTATGAATCTCTAAGATTATTCTGATAAACATATGATTCGGCATCCGAATCAGTTTTTACTGAAATTATTCTAAGATTTGGTAAATCAGTATACATATATCTGACATTTTCCAAATATGACTCCTTACAAAATATTGTAAGTTCATTGTCTAATGAATAGTAATGTCTTACAATACTGTTACATGTAAAACAATCTCCTAAACCTAAGTGATGATGTAAGTATTTCATTATAAATTACCGGTCATTCTATCACACCACCCTTTTGACTCTGAGTGAGGCCATACGACCCAATATTTAGGTTTTTCAGCTGTTTGGAAGTCTCTCCAAATTTTACAATACTTGTCAGGGTCATTCATCATTCTACCAATTTCTGCTTTATCAGCATCTTTTCTGAATAATGTTTCATCGTTTTGTCCGTGAAATGCCACCACCCAAAAATCATAATCTTTCTCGGGAACTCGGTCATACCCAATATCAATACAGTGTTTAAATATTTGTGAGAAACTAGACTTCCATTGTTCTTCACCACCATATTCTTCAATACTTTTACAGGGGGGGTATTTTTTATCTAACGTTTCTTGTAGAACCGCTCTTTTTTCAAAAAGAATACCCGCATATTCTTCATAATCTCTTAGAGACCTTACATTACCAAAACCATATGGTCCATCATGTCCTTCTTGGGTTTCACCATCCATACCAAATAATTTTCTATTTGTAAGGTGTGAATGTTGGTTTTTACCTACCCACTCTTTATCGTCATCCCACTGTTTTGTTCTACCTTTACGTGTATATTCGTGCCAAATCAAAACTTTATGTGGGTGAAATAAGTCATAACCATGAGTATAAGCACGAGCGGCAATTGAAATTTCTTCACCATGAAAATAATATTCGGGATTGTGTTGTACTTCTTTAGAGAATTCACCTAAAGTGAAACAATAATGTGCTGAGTAAAATCTTGCAGGAACTGGTATGTCCATTTCCTTCCATCCAGGTATTGTTTCAGGTAAGAAAAATACGGCACCTTCAGGTATAAATCTATCAAACACCATTCTCCATGGTTCTTGGACTCTACCATTTGGGTCATTTTCAGGATTAAATGATGAGACGTATCCTGTTAGAAGTGGTTTTTTATAACCTTTCTTCTGTAATTGTTTTATCATACCAATCATTTCTTTATCCCAATTAGGTGCAAATCTCATGTGTGAATCAATCTGAAGAGTATATTTTTCACCTTTATATAATTGTTGTACTGAATGTCTAGCCCAACAAACACCTTTTGATTCTTTGTACGGTATATTTAGGATTCTAAATCTTTCATCATTTTCAAATTCAGATAAATCATCAAATTTATCTGTTTCACTAAACTGTCTGGCAATTCCGATTCTAAGATTTTCAGGTTTGGAGGCGTTCTCCATCATGTTTTTTATCGTATTGACTAGTTCAGGGTCTCTATACGAAGCAATTTGAACAAAAATTTTCATGAAATACTTTTTTCAAAAAATAATCAAATTAAGAAAAAAACTGAATAATAAATTTTAGATATTGATAGTATCTATCAAATTAATGTAACACTAACATATCCATTACCTGTATTGTATGTACCCAAATTAGTGATTGACCCACCATTGAATGTTGAACTTAAATTGTATTGTCCGTCTGTTGTTGCCACATTTGTTGCGGTTGATACGATGAAGGAACCACCGGAACCACCACCATCAGATAAAGTAGTACCAGGATTACGGTAAGAACCACCACCACCGGTGTATCCTCCTCCACCTCCACCACAAATTGGGGAGCCACCACCTCCACCACCAAATCCACCATCGGATGCTTGTGGCCATGTTGTTGCCGCAGCACCACCAACTAATGTACTATTAAATCCTTGTCCTCCTTGAGGAACAGAACCTGATTGTGTGGTACCATTTTGTCCGGCACTATTGAATCCTCCACCAGCACCTGAATCGTAATTATTTGTTGATGTTGTTCCAACTGAATTAATATGTGTTAATCCACCATTACCGACGGACCCGGCAGGTGCACCATAGAATGAAGTGGTTCCACTAGTATTTGTAACCGCATCTTTACCATTATACAAACTTCCAGATTCTGAACCAGTATAGGCACCATCACCTCCACCTCCACCGGCGATGAATAATGGTGTACCACTCAACACAACAAATGAACCACCACCTCCACCAGCACCATTGTATTGACTATTATTAACTACAGGTTCACCTGTTTGACCTACAGCAATTGTAACAACTTCACCCTGAGTTAAATCATATCTCCCTTGAACAATAACCCCTCTACCACCTGTTGAACCGGGTGAAGGGTAGGTTACCGCAGCCGCCTGAGCTCCTGCAACTTCAAATTCATAAGTTCCTGTCTGTGGTACAGTCCATAATTGATATCCTTGTGTAACAACATTTAAGAAACTCGTATTCTGAGTCCATGACTCAGAATTATAAGCGGTTTGTAATTGTACTAATGTTGGTCCATTAGCTCCGTTAGTAACACCACCTGTTGTGAAAGTAAATGCACTAAACTCATACAAAGCATTAGGTGTTACTGATGGCGTTGGAGTGAACGATGGTGTAACTGATGGTGTGATAGTTTCAGTTGGCGTAGGTGTAGGACTATCAGATACAGATACAGTTGGTGTTACTGTTTCAGTTGGTGTAGGTGTTGGTGTAACACCTAATGAATATCTTGACTGGTAATAATTAAAGAAACTTGTTATTTCTGAATCAGATAATCCTCTATCATAAATCGCAATAACACCCATATATCTTTCGAAATATGCATCAGCCCAGTTACTTCTTCCAATATAATTGTTTGTTCTGGTAATACTATTTGG
>Ga0099848_1001665_pt1 | contig 10415 bp, 8 predicted proteins | sample CB_VirMetaG_3_FD_78179 | JGI IMG/M metagenome (GOLD analysis project Ga0099848, IMG submission 78179) | Freshwater to marine saline gradient viral communities from Chesapeake Bay - CB_1508_1S Viral MetaG | ecosystem: Environmental > Aquatic > Marine > Coastal | place: USA: Chesapeake Bay... | reverse complement strand
ATTCACAATCGACGGTAATGAAATTATACTTTCAGAAAAAGAAGATGACTGAAACACTCTATCACATATACTTAAAAGACAAGTGCATTTACCATTCATTATCAAAAGATGAATTTGAATTAACATGGAGAATGATATCAGAGTTTCTTTCAATCACAGATGACTCAAAGAAAAACGATCTTTCTTATGAAGAAGTCATAAGATCAAAGGAATTAGCACTGAATTCATCCCATTGACAAAACACTATATACTTGGTATGATACTGATGTAATCAATTTATCTCATGGCAAAAGGATTTACTATAAAAGCAAAGGCACCAGTGGCCTCACAAACAACACAAGAATGGGATTATGAATTAGCAAAGGAGATGGTAAGAGGAAAATCCGTCGTCTTTTGCTTACCCGGAAGAGGAGTTTCTTATACCTATCTAAAGAACTTTGTACAACTTTGTTTTGACCTGGTGCAGGCGGGAGCAAGCATCCAGATCTCGCAAGACTATTCATCCATGGTAAACTTTGCAAGATGCAAATGTTTAGGTGCGAATGTTCTGAGAGGACCTGATCAACTTCCCTGGGACGGAAAATTAAATTATGATTGGCAACTTTGGATTGATTCTGATATTGTCTTCAATACTGAAAAGTTTTGGCAATTGATTCTTCTTGACAAAGATATTGCAAGTGGTTGGTACTGTACCGAAGATGGTCACACCACCTCTGTTGCACATTGGATGGAAGAAGATGACTTCCGTTCAAATGGTGGAGTCATGAATCACGAAACCCTTGAAAGCATCACAAAGAGACGTAAACCATTTACAGTTGATTATGCTGGATTTGGATGGTTAATGATCAAGAAGGGAGTCTTTGAACATCCCGAAATGAAGTATCCTTGGTTTGCACCTAAGATGCAAGTCTTTGAATCTGGTGAAGTCCAAGATATGTGTGGCGAAGATGTGTCATTCTGTCTAGATGCAAAAGAAGCAGGATTTGAAATTTGGTGCGATCCTCGTATCAGAGTCGGACACGAAAAAACAAGAGTTATTTGAGTTTATGACAGATTCACACGAAAAATATAATATCTACTGCAATGGTCGCAAAATTTATTCCGATCTTTCAGAAGAAGATTATTTTGATGTGATGGAAGATCTGGCACAGGAGTTCTATGAAAAAGGAAGTCCTGCACCTCATGAATTAAACACTGAAATTATTAAAGGAGATTAAGTCTTATGGCAGTTAAAGCAAAAGGTGGTTTGAATAAGAATAGTTCTTATATTCCAGGGCCTCCTAAAAAATCTCGTCAAGGAGACGGAGATGGAACTAAGTACGCTGCGTCTTCTCGTAATAAGGCAAGAAAACCTTATAGAGGTCAGGGTAAGGGATGAATGAAAAGATTGAAAACGACCTAAAAGAATGGATAGATAATATTACAACATCAAATCCAGATCTTTCAGGGTTTTCAATCTGCCCGTTTGCAAAAAATAATACTTATAAAATTATAAAAACTTCAATTCACAACATCAAACCTCTAAATCAAGAGTTTGGTGTTGTGATTTTTGTTGTTGAAGATGATTTAGATCTTGATTTTGCACATAAAAGAATAGATAAACTCAATCAGGAATATCCAAAATATAAATTTTTTGATGATTTTAGAGATGAACCTAGTTTTATAAATGCTATACCAACAAATAATGGGAAATATAATCTGATTTTATATCAAAATGCAGAATTTTTACGACAGTTAAGAGCATCATTGGCAAAAACAAAATATTATGATCATTGGGATGAAAAATATTTAAAAGAAATTCTTGAAAATGACTATGAAATGGTTCAAAAAATAAGAAATAAATAACTTTTTACACATTCTGAATTGGAACAGCACTCAATGGGAAGACATCTACTCTTAGAAGTGTATGATGTTGACTTTTCACTTATCAATGACAGTAATTCTCTTCAAAATGTCATGATCAGTGGAATAGAACGTGCAAAAATGACTATTTTAAACATTTTTTCTCATTGTTTCATTCCTCAAGGATGTACAATTGTTATTGCACTTGCAGAAAGTCATGTTTCTTGTCATACATGGCCTGAAAATGGGTGTCTTGCAATTGATGTCTATACTTGTGGAGATGGAAATCCACGATTAATTGCTCTTGAACTGTTAAAATACTTAAATTCTGACAATTATAACATCAGAGAACTAAATCGTTAAATAAAAATAGGGAGATAGCAACCTCCTTTATAAAAGTTCTGTTTTATTCATTAAAACAGGAGCTAAAATGTCCAATTTACCAGTTGATAGAGACAAAGATTACATGCATCAAATGTGGGGAACAACCTCCCTCACAACAGATTATGGATCTTTGAATCAAAAACCAAAAGTGATTCAAGAAATCATGCACGATGATGTCCCCAAAAATCAACATCATCTAAAGGAACAGTCCGAATTACATCAAAAAATTAGAAATTTAGATGATTATGATGATTGGGAATATGGAACAGAACCTAATTATGGTATTTCTTGGAAATAATCATAAATAACTGAAGAAAATAGTCCTGAACAATGTCAACCATTAGGATATCTAGATCATTTAAAGATATTAGTTTATCCTTTGATCCTCATCCAGTAACAAAAGATCTACCAATATTAAAAAATGAAAGGGCAATTATAAGATCAGTACGTAATATTGTAGAAACAATACCTACAGAAAGATTTTTTAATCCAGATTTTGGTTCAGAGGTAAGATCTAGTTTATTTGGTATTATTGATTATGCAACATTATCAATCATTGAAGAACAGATAAAAACATCAATCAATCTTTATGAACCAAGAGTTGAAAATGTTCAAGTGAGTGTTAACTCAGAATTTGACGATAATGCTTTAGAAGTTACTGTTATTTTTGATATCATTGGGCAGGACTTTCCAACACAAGAGTTTACATTCATTTTAGAGGCAACGAGATAAAATGCCTTTTACTAACTACGCAAATTTAGATTTTGATCAGATAAAAACCTCTATAAAGGATTATCTGAGGGCGAATTCTAATTTTACAGATTTTGACTTTGAGGGGTCAAATTTTTCAGTTTTAATTGACACCTTAGCGTATAATACTTATATTAATGCATTCAATTCAAACTTATCTGTTAATGAGGTATTTTTAGATTCTGCAACCCTTCGTGAAAACGTAGTATCTCTTGCAAGAAATATTGGTTATGTTCCAAGATCAAGGAAATGTTCTACATCAGTAGTATCATTTAATATATCGACTACTAACGATACTTCAACTCTTTCGCTTCAACCTGAGTTAGTTTGCGTAGGTTCTGTTGATAATAGTTCTTATATTTTTTCAATACCTGAAGAAATTACTCGTAATGTTGTAAACGGTAGTACTTCATTTGAAAATATTACAATATATCAAGGAAGATTCTTATCTTTAACTTTTACCGTAGACGCATCTCTTGATCAAAGATTTATAATACCTAACCCTTACGTAGATACAGATACAATTAGAGTTTATGTAAAAGGTTCTAGTGATACTGGACTAGGAAAAAAATATTCTCTCGTTGATAATATAGTTACAATTAATAAAGATTCTGAAATATTTTTAGTTCAAGAAGTAAAGGATGAAAAATATGAACTTTTATTTGGTGATGGTATTTTTGGTAAAAAACTTGAAACTGGATCAGTAATTACGGTCAATTATATTGTCACTGATGGTAGAGATGGTAATGGAGCATCAGAATTTTCATTTGCAGGTTCAATTAAAAATTCAAATGGTGCTTTGATTGCACCATCAGATACTGTAACAGTTTCTACAGTTCAATCATCTAAAAATGGTTCAAATATAGAATCTATTGACTCAATTAAATATTTTGCCCCAAGACTTTATTCATCACAATACAGAGCAGTTACCGCTAGTGATTATGAGTCTATTATAAAGACCATAATATACCCAAATGCCGAATTGGTTAATGTGATAGGAGGAGAAGAGTTAGATCCTCCTGAATATGGTTCAATTTCAATTTCAATTAAACCGAAAAATGGTCTATATCTTTCTCAATTTGATAAACAACTTATATTATCAAAATTAAAGCAATATTCAATCACAGGTATTAATCAAAAAATAGTAGATGTCAAAGTTCTTTATGTAGAATTAGACTCCTATATTTACTATAATACTTCTACAGCGTCTGGTCCAGAGAATATAAGAACAAAAATAGAAAATTCTTTAACTACTTATAGAGAGTCATTAGATTTAAATAAATTTGGTGGTAGATTTAAGTATAGTAAAATGCTTCAATTAATTGACAATACTGATGTATCAATTACATCAAATATTACCAAAATAATTATTAGAAGAAATTTAAATGTACTTTTAAATCAATTTACTGAATATGAACTTTGCTATGGAAATAGATTCCATGTAAATTCTGAAGGTGCTAATATAAAATCCACCGGATTTAAAATTGCTTCAGAAACGGACTTTTTATATTTCACAGATATACCACATCCAGATAAAATTACTGGAACTATTGCTGTTATAAAATTATCCTCAAATCCAGATGTCTCTCCAACAACTGTAATTAAATCTGCAGGTATTGTTAATTATGTTACTGGTGAAATCAGAATTAATGCAATTAATATTGTTCAAACTGAATTACCCAATAGTGTTGTTGAAATACAGGCATATCCAGAATCAAATGATGTTATTGCTCTTAAAGAACTTTATCTTTCTTTAGACATTTCAAAAAGTAAAATAAATATGATTAAAGATGTAATGTATTCTGGTGAAAATACTTCTGGCATTTTATTTGCCAAAGATTATTATCAATCAAGTTACTCAAACGGAAGTTTAATAAGAACATAATATGGTACAGTCAAATTTTGAATCAAAAGTAAAAATTCAGGACATTATTGACAATCAAATACCAGAATTTTTGGTTGAACAAAATCCAAAATTTATTGAGTTTTTAAATCAGTATTATGTTTCACAAGAATATCAGGGTGGACTTGTAAACATAACTGATAATATATCAGAGTATCTTAAACTAGATAATTTAACACCAGAAGTAGTTTCACCAAATGTATATTTAAATCAAAGTGTTGGTATTGATGACACTATAATATATGTAAATAGCACAAAAGGTTTTCCAAATAAGTATGGATTGCTTAAAATTGATGATGAAATAATTACATATAAAGGTAAGACTGAAACTAGTTTTACTGAGTGTGTAAGAGGTTTTAGTGGAATTGAATCTTATGAAAATAATTTAGTTTTCAGTTCTTCAGTAGCTTCTTCACATGCTAATGAATCAGTAGTTACGAATTTGAGTGTACTATTTTTACAAAAATTTTATGAAGAAATAAAAGGAAGTTTTTTACCAGGACTGGAAAAAGTTGATCTTTATGATCAATTAAATGTTAATAATTTTATTAAAAACTCAAAGTCTTTTTATCAATCTAAAGGAAATAAAGAATCATTTAGAATTTTATTCAACGCACTTTATGGTATAACACCAACTATTGTTGATCTTGAGGAATTTCTTTTTAAATCCTCCGGATCAACTTATAGAAAAAGAAAAGAACTTTTGTTTGAAAATCTAACACCAGAAAAAGATCCCTTATTAATATCTGGATATCAAATTATCAAAGAAACTGATTCTTCGGTTTTTGGGTCTGTTTCGGAAGCAGAAATATTTACTAGAAGTGGAAAAACATACTATAAGTTTTATATATTTTTGGGATATGATGATTCCAATTCTGAAAGTAATGGTGAATTTACTGTTACACCATCAACAAAAGTAGTAGAAAAAATATCATCTAGCGATCGATCAAGTGTTCTTACGGTCGATTCTACAATTGGATTTGATAAATCTGGATTTGTAAACTGTTGTAATGGAACAAAAATATTCTATACTGATAAAAGTGTAAATCAATTTTTTGGTTGTTATACTGAAGAGAACGATTTTATAAATGCAAATATAGAAAAAACTAATTTAGTCTATTCTAATGACACTTATTATGGTTACGAAAATGGAGATCAAACTAATAAAGTATCACTCAGATTACTTGGAACAATAACGGATATTGTAATTGATAATGAAAACAATTCAAATTATATATTTGCTGAAGGAGATAAAATTGGAGTAAAGTCATTAGGAAAATCTATTAAAAATCCATCACTCAATCCATCTTCTTATGAAATAATTGCAAATAGTTTAATTTATAACACTAGTTCAAGATACCAACTTGATACTTTTGTTGATAATGGAACTAGTGCAATTACTTTAAGTAATATTGATAAATCTTCTCTGAGAGTTGGTGATATTGTAGAATTTTTACAAAGAAATACTGAGATACCAGTTGATAATTTATCAGAAGTTAGTATAAGGTCATTAAACCTTTCGACTGGAGAAATAGGATTTGATTCTGTATTAACTTTTTTAAATTCATCTCAAAAATATGATATTAGAAGAAAAATTAAGTTTTCTTCTGGTGAATTATTAAAATATAACAACATAACATGCGATGTTACGAATTTATACATTGAAGATGATCAAAATCTTTATATAACATCAAACTCATTACCATCTTATGAAATAACAAAAAAACTGGAATCATATAATGCAATTGGATTGGAAGATTATGATAGTAATGTTGAAAAATATACTTCAATAAAGTTTGATACTAAAATTTCATTTTTAACTGGCACTTTAGTTTATTATTCTTATGATGGTGATAATCCAATACCAGAATTACAAACTGGAACTTATTATGTTAGTGTTTCTGCTGACAAAAAGAAAATAAAATTATACACTTCAAGATCTTTTATTGCTGAAGATCTTTTTATATACCTCAGTTCAATTCCTGAAGGAAATCATACCTTTACTTTATTTAATCAAGTAACTGATGATAATAAAATTCATCCTACAAAATTATTGAAAAAAATTGAATCTTCTAATAATATTTCAGATGAAAATAAAGATCCTATAGGTTCAAAAACCATTGGTATTCTTGCAAATGGTGTAGAAATCATTAGTTATAAGTCTCTGGATAAAGTATATTATGGACCATTAACACAAGTTGATGTAATTAATCAAGGAAAAGGATATGATGTAATTAATCCTCCAAAATTAGAGTTATCAACAGGCAATGCAAAACTACAACCAGTAGTTCAAGGTTCAATTGAAAAAATATATGTTGATCCTCAAGAATTTAATATTGAAAGACCAATAATTTTAAAAATTACTGGTGGAAACGGAAAAAATGCCGTTTTATCACCAGTAACAAAATTAAAAAGTAGAGAAGTATTTTTTGATGCAAGAACACTTGATGATGGTGGTGGATTAAGTATAGATTCGGAAACCATAACTTTCCTTACTCCACACAATTTTGTTAATGGACAAAAAGTAATATATGATATTAATAATATTAACAATGCTAAGATAGGAATTGGACCATTTTTTGGGTCAAATAATGATAGTGGAAGATATTTGGGAAATAATTCTATTTTTTATGTCAAAGTAACTAATGCTAGAACTGTTGAGTTATATCCAACTTTTGCAGATTATTCTGCAGGAATAAACACTGTAGGATTTAATACCTCTGGAAATTTTGGTATTCATAAATTTAAAACCGAACCAAAAAAAGTTTTAGATTCGATTAAAGTAATTAATGGTGGTGAGGGATTTACAAATAGAAAATTAATTGTTAAGCAAAGTGGAATATCTACAATTAATCATACTATAAATTTCAATAATCATGGATTTTCTACTGGTGAAGTAATAACTTATGATTATGAAACAACACCTATTTCTGGATTATCAACATCTAATCAGTATTATGTTTTAAAAGTTGACAATAATTCTTTTAGACTATGTAACGCTGGAATTGGTGGAACTGTAATTTCAAATTATCAGAGAGAAAATTATGTAAAAATATCCTCTTCAGGATCTGGTTATCAGTATTTTAGTTATCCTCCAATAACTGTGGATGTTTCTTATATTGGTATTGGTACTGCATCCGTTTTTCAAAAAATTAATTGTACTCCAGTAGTAAAGGGAAGTATAATTGATTGTTATTTGTATGAAAAAGGATCTGGATATGGATCAACTATTGTAAATTTAGAAAATTCTCCTATTGTAAGTATTCTCCAAGGAAAATCTGCACAATTAACTCCTATAATATCTGCCGGAAAAATAGTCAAAGTTTTAGTTTCATATTATGGAACAGAATATTATTCTGTTCCAGATTTAGTAGTTGAAAGTAAAAGTGGAGTAGGTGCTATACTTAGAGCAAAAATATCTAATGGTAAATTAGACGATGTAATAATTTTAGATGGGGGTTATGGATATGACCCTGATGATACTACAATTAAAGTTGTTTCTTCAGGTACAGAAGGTTTATTTCTACCAAGAATTAGATCTTTAACCTTAGATAATTGTTATAAGTATGGGAAAGAATATGATGTTGATGGTAGATTAAGAGAACCATCATTTGAAATAATTCAAAAAAATCAAGATAATAATTTAGAATATACTGTATCAGGATATTCAAATTTATTGAAAAATTTATTCAATGAAAGTGGATCTGTTCATTCACCAATTATTGGATGGTCTTATGATGGAATACCAATTTATGGTCCATATGGTTATGCTGATCCAGATTTAACTGAAGGGCCATCTGTAAAATTAATGAAATCTGGTTATGAATTAGATATTACAAAAGTAGAGAATAGAGTTTCTATTAATGAATTTCCTGCAGGATATTTTATTGAAGACTATGTTTTTACAAACAAAGGTGATCTTGATGAATACAATGGAAGATTTTGCAAAACTCCAGAATATCCAAATGGTGCCTATGTATACTTTGCAACTACTGATACAAACAGTGATGGAAATTACATTGGTGTTTTCCCATATTTTATAGGACCATACTATAGAGGAAAATTAATATCTTTTAATGTAGATCCTACAATTAATCAATATTTTGATTTTCAAAATTCAAACTTGAAAAGAAATACTTTACCATATAAATCTGGAGAATTATATGGTAGAAATGATTTTATTCCATATAATATAGATCAAAGTGTAGAAGTCACTAATACTCTTTCTGGAAATGTTCAAAGAATAGACATTCTAGATAGTGGATACAACTACAAAGTAGGAGATTCCTTATATTTTAATAATGAAAATACTTCTGGATTTGGTCTCGAAGCAGTTGTTAGTAGAATAGATGGAGAAGAAATTGATAATATAGAATCGGATATAAAAATTTATGAAAACTGCAAACTTTATGTAAATTCAAAGGATGATTTTTATATAAAATATCAACCAAATTTTGATATAGTTAACAATTCATTAGTATCTGTAACAGGTTTATCATCATCTTTTTCAAACTTAAATGGAACTCGCAGAGCATTAATCGAAGACTTTACTACAAAACTTTCTAAAAGTATTCCACAGGGAAATAAATTTGATCCTGGTACTCCTACCAATGTAGGTAGCGCATTAACAGATATATATTTACAAGATTTTCCGAGAAGAGTTTCTATTGGAAGTTCTATCAAGATAATTGGCGAATCATATGATCAGTACTTTAAAATATTAAATTATTTTGATGATATAGGTGTTTTAAGGGTTTTAAGAGTTTCATCTTCAGGTTTAAGTACAGAAAATTCTACAGTTTCATTTTTACCTAATGTCATCTCAATATCTGAAAAAACATTAGACCAAACAGATCAAGAAAACTACATTGTATATTTTAATCCACAACAATCAATAGGTGTTGGTACAATACCAGGAAAAACCATTAGTAAATCTTTCTATAATGGTGAAACATTAGTGAATGTTTCTATTCCAACTCAAAGTATATACTTGCCAAATCATGGATTTAAAACAAATCAAAAAGTACTTTTGAGACGATTCAATCTTACTGCTCCTATTGAAATAAGCAAAACACCAACATCTGCACCAGAAAACATTTTATCTGGAAGTACTTTATCCGAAGAATTTTATATTATAAACAAATCAAAAGATTTTATCGGAATAGCAACAATTTTAGAGGATGTTCAAACTACAAATGGATTGTATTTTCCATCCTCAATTAGGGTTGGTTCAGATGTTCCCTTTTACTCTTTCGAAACTACTTTTAATGAAACACCATGTAATGTTGTAAGTGCAACATCTACCGTATCAATATCTACATCTCACAATTTATCTAAAAATGATGAAGTTATTGTAAACATAATTCCACAAAAAGATGTAGGTATTGGCAATTCATCACATATTAATTTGAAATATCTTGATACCATAAAGTCGATAGTAATAAACCCAATACAATTTACTCCCAATGAAGTAAATATACAAGAAGATAAACTAAATTTAATTAATCATGGATTAACCAGTGGAAATAAGGTTTAT
>Ga0099848_1001663_pt1 | contig 10427 bp, 16 predicted proteins | sample CB_VirMetaG_3_FD_78179 | JGI IMG/M metagenome (GOLD analysis project Ga0099848, IMG submission 78179) | Freshwater to marine saline gradient viral communities from Chesapeake Bay - CB_1508_1S Viral MetaG | ecosystem: Environmental > Aquatic > Marine > Coastal | place: USA: Chesapeake Bay... | reverse complement strand
TCGAGAGCTGGATCTCGCGGAGCAGTTTAACGATTTGGCAATCGCGCCAACATCTGATCTTCTTGCGGCGAACATTCTTGCGATCTATAAGCGAGGGTTCGAGTCTTTCGAGATGGAAGAGGCCGAGATCACTGCGGATCTCGATGCCCTTGAGGTTTATCTCGAAAACTTTCTAAGTAAATCCCCATCGGAAGTTCGGTATCTAGGCGCTCCTCCAAACACGACCACTCTTGCAGAGCTTACAACTCTTGTTGTGAATGCCGCGAATCGCATTGCTCAAAACTACCCCGACTACGCAAGCCACCCGATTTTTCAGAGGATTGAGTTCGTCATTCCTGCAAGCCCTCGGAGTCAGATCAAGCCTCTCGGCGCAGCAATGCTTGCGACTGTCGGCGTTGGCGCAATCGTCGGCTTGTTCCGAGGTCTGGGGAAAGGTGAGCGGGGTCTCGATCTCGCAAAATCCGTAATGCTCGGAGCAACTGTTGTCGGACTGCTCAAAGGAGAGGCTTAATGTTTAACAGCAACCGCTCTATTTTCCCTGCATACTCGGGCGTTGGTGAAGTTCGCGTTCAGTGGCCAACTCCGCCTAAATCGTCATCCGTCAATCGGAATCTAAAAACACTTTGGGACATACACAGCAACAACCCCCATGTCGATGCAAACGACGATCAGGGTATCGGTGTCCCTTTGCCTACAGATGGGTATGACCCAAACGGATTCAGCGAAGATTCGAGAGTTCTTGAATTCGCAAACAGAGGGTCTATTCGTATTTCTGAAGAAGTTCGCACAGAGATTGGAGAGCTTCTTCAGAAAGCTTTTAATCGCATACTCGAACTTGAAAATTCAGATAAAAATGCGAGCGTAGGCGAGCTGAAGTCTAAAGCTCGCGAAGAACTTCCCGGAGTATTCTGTATTTACAATGGGTTTTCAAGGGTTCAGCTACTCAAAGCGATCAGCCTAGTTCGCGCTCTGGAAGAAGTTGCCACCGATTGGTCAACCAATGCACGCTTCAGTTTAGATGCAAAAGCGGAATTTGTTGAGTACATAAAAGTTTGCCCCGCAGCTTTAGAAGCCGTCATTCAGTCCAATTCGGTTTTGCGCCAGCGAGCCCTCAACAGTACAATTCCCGTAGACAAAATCGATGATTGTATCCGTCTACTCGGAATCTCCGACGATACACGCGCCAACGGTGAAGAAGATCCTGAGTTTGAGGGGTCCAAGCTTAAAATCAAGCTTCTAAAGACGCAGAAAGAAGCTCTTGATCGAGACCGGCTCCTTCGAGGAGATCTTTCTCGTTGCTTCCACAGTGTGTGTGGGCAGCTCCCCGCTATTCTGAGGTCAAAAGATTGTGTAGAGATCGTAGGGTCTACCCTTCGCGATTGTCGCGAGAAGCTCAAGCGCCGACAGATCCGATGCCTTGATCGCCTCGAAGCGCTTTACGGTCAAATCGGGGATGAAATGCGTGATGCTGGCGTTGACCCAAAAATGCTGCCATCTCTCCAGAACGAGATCATGGCGGCTCAAAAGCTTCGAAATGCCACGGAGATGATTTCTCCTCTGCGCTTCGACAGCGCGAGTTGCCCTTCAACACGAGGGTATAGAGATAAAGAGCGCAGCATTCAAACGCTACAGTCAATCGCGCAACAAATGACACCCGCCAACGCAGGTCTCGCTTGTGAAATCTCTCTTCTGCTTTGTGCGTGCGATGCAATCGCTTCTGCTCGAACTAACGGCACTGAGGATACACAGCAACTATCAAATCGACTTGCGGACGCTCTGGAGCAAATTCCAGAGCAGGCTCCCAGTGCAGACTCTCAACAGATTTCCGATCAAATCCGAAAGGAGATTGAGAGTGTTCGAGAACAAAAACAAAAGCGTGCTCTTGCCAGCCTTGAGAAGGCTGCAATCTCTGCGGATAAAAAAGCACTCATCTCCAGCTTCTTGAGGTAAATTATGATTTCTGTCCCATACAAGTCGGCCTTTGGCAGTTTTATACGACCGAACGCACCCGAAATCGAGCCTGATGGCGAGATTAAACCCGACACGCTTCCTATCAAAGAAGAAAAGCCTGTCGACATGTCGGTGAAGCCCGAAGGTCGGGTCTTAAAGGGAGAAGTGGTCTTTAAGACCACAGAGACTGAGTTTCGGGACTCTCCAACAGTAGAACCCCCGATCTCGGATGAGGAAGAACCCCCGATCTCGGATGAGGAAATTGACGAAATATTCGACGACGAAACTGATTTCGAAGATGACCCTCCCTCGAAAGCGCAGAAAGTCAAAGCTGGACTTGCAGTCGCAGGTTCTCTCGGTCTTCTGTACTTCATTGCTAGAAAAACACTGAGGTAAGCGACATGATGTACCATCCGGCATTCGGCTCTGCTGTTAGAGCAAATCCCGAAGAAGTCGCCCCAACACCTCCGGAAGTTGGAGCTGAGCGCGGCGACAGTCTACCCGCCCCAACACCTCCAGCATCTGATTTTATGACTGCAATCGCTGAATTGCTTGACAGCGACACATCTCCTTTCAAAGATGCCCCCTTGCTTGTCAAAAACGCTTTTACCAGCGCGATGCAGCTCATGGCGGACAACAAAATTGCCGACGATGAGTCCATCATTTCGGCTTTGAATGAGGTTCTCTACTGGTTTCAGAATATCGGATTTCCTGAATACAGCTATGAGGTTCTCTGCGATGTGTACGCCAATGTGCTTCGTGGGGTGGATCTCGATCCTCCGCTACAGGCTTTGATCCGCGCACAATGGTGTACCGAAGAAGCAAAAGCGTCACTTCGAGAATACGCACCTGAATGGGCTGTTGAGTTCACAGGGAGTGATGCAGATAGCTCATACGGGATGGTTTTCAGAGGGGAAGATGCTGTAAATCAACTTGAAGCGCTCCTCTGTGGGGAAGATGTTGGGGATGCACAAAAAGATTTCTTGATCAAGTCTAGATCTCTCGATCTTCATTATTTGTTTGCGGATTTCCCAGAGGATCCAACATCGCTGTCGAGCGCGGAAGATATTTATTTCTTCAACGCTTTCAACGCTGCACTTGAGGGAGTACCACTCGAAGCACCATCGAAAGACGATCTCCTCGACATCTATATTGCAGGAGAACTTGTCGGAAGACCGAAGCCTTCGAGGTCTGCTCTCTTTAGTGCTGTGGCTTTGATTGCGGGGAGTGCAGCTCTTCTGAAAGTAGCCTCCTCCAAGCTGAAAGGCTAAACCATGCGCTTACCCTCCAGAGATTCATGGATGCGTATAGGCTATGGAGGGCTTGGCGCTGCGTCTGCCGTTGGATGGAATCGCTATCTTTCGGTTAAAGCCAAAGGCGGCGCGTACCTTCTCCCAATGGCGACTGCGTCGATTCTCGCTTTTTCTGAAAATTCAGGAAAGAATGAGCGCGATATTGGCGCAGCAATGTTAGGATTCCTTGCGACAGCTCAAGTGATCTCACTTAAGCCAGAGCCGAAAATCACAGAAGTCGCTCGGTCCAATCCTCAAAACCTTGAGCGCATTCGCGATGTGACTGCCACCGTTGGCGCAGTCCTCGATGTTCTCGGTAAGCTGAGGGGAGCGTCGTCATGACTGATAAGGAAGGGACAGCAGCTATCTTTGAGTATCTCACGAAAATTCAAACATCTGTAGACGGGATGACAGGGCAACTTCGCGATGTTGAAGGTCGCTTGCGTGAACTAGATGTCAGGGTTTCCGATGTCAAGAACTCAGTACGCGAAGAGATGGAATCTGTCAGGGAAGAGATTCTCCAGTTTCAGCTCACGCGCAACAAAATTGAGGATGTCTACAACTGGAGTCGCAAGTTTCAAGAAACTGTCACAATCTCCGAGGTTGAGAGACTTCGTGCTGAAGTCGAAAACCTGCGGCAGTTCCGTGCAAAAGCCACTATGGTTTTCGTCACAGTTCAAGCCCTGATGGGCGCTGGTCTCTTTTGGAAGCAAATGTTTGGGGGATGAGATGCCGACGCTGACCCGTCTCCTTTCCGATCTAGCGGAAAAGTACGATACAGCTAAACGCCCGAATCGGTATTTCGATGTCCCGAAACGAGGGCAGCTCACTCCAGCTCAAGTGCGTTATGTCAAAAAACGCTTCCTCGAACTTGTAGAACGCGAAGCCTGCGTAGAGTCTGATCCAGACAATCCAGAGTGCTACGATAAGGTCAGTACCGACCGCTCAGCTCTGAAGAAACGCAAGTCGAACTACCTTCGGGATTACGAAGCTTTCTACCGAACAGGGGATGATTCAGATCTCGACGAGGAACTCAAAGAGCTGGCGAAAACCCATCCGAGAGCGCCTAAAGGGTTGCTTAGGATTTCCGCAGAGGCAGTTCTACCCTACGATATGCTTAAAGAGGTTTACGACAAGGGTGTTGGAGCGTATGCTTCTTCAGGTTCTCGCGCTGGAATGTCTGCCGACCAGTGGGGCTACGGTCGCGTCTACGCTTTCGTGATGAACTATTTCCACAATCAAAGAGGGGAGTACACAAACAGTCGGTTTCTGAAGAACAAGACCGACTTCGATATATTACGGAAGTATGTATGACTGTTTTGGAAACGATTCAATATATGGGAGAGCGCCTTCAGATCGCGATGGTTGTAGGCTCAATTCCAACTGCCGAAAATAGAGGCGAGATCCGAGTCGTTTATGCAAACTCCCCCGCAGCTTACTTGTTTGGCTACACTACGCAGAACGAGATGGAAGGTCTCGATGTTCGAGGGCTCATGCCTCAAGACATCTCCGACCGCCACCCACAAATGGTGGATGCGTACATCACTAAATCTGAAGCGGGCGCTGCGATCCGCCAAACCTCAATCATGGGTCAATGGCGCTGCCTCGATGCTGTCCGCAAAGACGGCTCCATAATCCCAGTCAAAGGAAATGTTGCCGACATCAAAAATAGCGAAGAGCGTTATTTTCTCGCACTCTTTACAGATCGCAGAGCCGAGGTAGAGAAAGAGGCGGAGCTTCAATCCGCAATCGACGCATCCAAAGAAACGATGGCTAAACTAGAATCCGAAAAGGAAGAGTCTGAAAAGCTGCGTGTGAAAGCCGAAAAGTCTCTCCTCAAAGAGAAGAAGCTCACAGGGCAGATCACTCTTCTCCGCCAAATTTTCGGTGGAACCGTTGGCTTGGTCACTATGCTCGGAATGCTCATAATCGCAAGTTGGCTTACAGGTCACGAAGACTCAAAAGATTCTCTCGCAATGATCGAGAGAGTCCTTCTCGTACATACAGGAATACTCGGATCAGCGATGGCTTCTGTTTTCGACAGCCGCGCAAAAGCCGACAGTGAATAGTCTGGAGACTTATCTTGAAATTCAAGCTGGAAGATACAAAAGCAAAGCGCATAGCGTTCAATCGCAAATCGGACCGTAAGTATAACTGGAGTTCCACAATTCCTTGGGACATCTTCGGTTACGAATTTGACACGCTTGACATGACATCCGATTTCATGTCTGTGACTGAGGTGCTCCAAGAAGCTGTCGGCGTCGAACCTGACGGCTTAATCGGAAAGCAAACACTCCAAGCAATTTCCGAATTCTTTCGACGCAAACACCAATACTGGAACCCATATACCGGCAACATTTACTCAAATTCTGAATTATCGGTTGACAAAATCCACTACATCAAGTGGAACGGTCTGGATATTCCGATACAAATGCCAGAAAGCGTTGGAAGCCTCCGGCATGATCTCGATCTGCACCCAACAGGCAACTTCTCCGCAAAAGATCGAGTCCTTGACTCAATCATTGTCCATTGGGGAGGTCTCGATCCAGAGCATTTACACCGAGTCTTCTCAAATCGAGACGCTTCCAGCCATTTTGGGATCGGACTCGACTCCGAGTGTAGACCCTATGTCGCTCAATTCATCGATGCAGCCCATGTCGCATGGCACGCCAAAGGCGCGAACGAGACCAGTCTCGGTATCGACATCTGCCAGCAGCCTCTCTTGAAATGGCTCGGTCATTACACCAATCGTGGCTACGATGTGCGGGTGATCTCAAATCCCGCAAAAGGCTACGGCCCTGAGAAGATTTTGAGTCTAGACCCTCGGATCGCAAAGCTCACGCGGGAATTCCTGCGGACACTCACATTCGCTTTCGACATCCCACACAGCTACGCTAAAGATCATAAGCTCGCAAAGCAGCCTTGGAGTGGAATCCTCGGACATTCGAATGTCGATGCAAAGGGCCAAGGCAAGTGGGATGTTGCGCCGTGGTGGAACGACATTCAGTGAACAAATTTACACTATTCTGGATTCCAAAAGCGTAGGAGGTCGCCGCGAAGCGGCCTCTACGGGAGAGACTACTGGATTTCCAATGGTTTTTCAAAGTCCGTCTCTAGCATAGGAAGATACTCTCCGACTTCGCCGCGACCGATGAACTCGCACGCTAAGGTGTATCGGAAGAGTAAAGGCTCATAACCTCGGAGCTTCGCCATGATCGCGATGAACTCCGAAGCTTGATAATTTTCATTCCACATCGCAGGCTCTAGGATGCACCAAAGTAGCACCCCTAGATTTTCCGAATCCGAGTGAAGCTCGATCCGAAGGATCTCTTCCCATGAGTCCGGAGGCAGCTCTGCGAGTGCTGTAGACGGGCTCGAAGTGGATAACTTGAAAAAGTGATCCTCTCCTACATTGGAGAAATCCATTTCACGAATGACAGAATAACTAGGGGGCATCGCCGCCAGATCTTTTCGAGGAAGCTGATTCAGCAGCTCAACTACAGCATTCGCGCAGTTCATCAAAAGAAAATGCCGACAACCTTCTTGGATACTCATGGCTTTCTCCATACGCAGATAGCTTCCCAAGCAGGTTTAAGCGCCGACCCCCAGCCTTCCCACTGTCTGGCTTCTGCGCTTGCTGCTCTCGTGTAGTTGATCGTGGTATCTTCGAAAGACTCGTCTCCTGTGATTCGACCTTTACCCCTGTGACCGCCGGAACCTTCCGCTCGCCTCGAAGTTCCGTGAGCCTGATAGGTACGCACCACAGCACGCTCCGCCTCTCTCCCTAAAGATTTATCAATCGCGAGACTTAAATTGTGAGATTTCGGAAATCCGCTTCCGTACACCCATGCGCGTACTGGTTCATAAACGAGTCCGACTGCCGACATCGCCCGATTCAACCTGTGGAAAGTCCGAGTGCCGCCGAAAGCGACGACTGCACCCCCGCTCTTTAAGACACGCATCGCCTGCTCTAGCCAGCGTATATGCCACGCTTCCTGCTGCGCTCCAACACCAAGATCATCCCAACCATTCCCCATAAACCGCAGACCGTAGGGTGGATCACAAAGCACGAGATCAACCGAGTCTGAAGGAAGCTCTTTCATCACTTCAACACAGTCGCCGATTCGCAAAAGCGGAGCCTTACCCTCTATCTGCTCTAAGCGCATTTTAGCGATCTCCATATACTCCGTTTCAAGTTCAATTCCGATATAGCTAAAGCCCTTTTTTTTTACCGCGATGCCCGCAGAGCCGCTTCCCATGAAAGGATCAAGCACTCGAAAATCAGGTGCGTCGCTGCTGAACTCATCAAGAAGCCACTCTAGGATTCTTAAAGGCTTCACTGTCGGATGCCTATTCTCGATTCCAGCTTCTGCGAGACCATCGTTCTTCTCTCGCTTACTCGCTTTAGGGCAGTAGAAGATCTCAGCCGCTGAATTGGCGAGGTAGATCGTATCCCTCAATTCAAAACCCATGTCTTCAGCGACTGCCGCAGTAGATCCGTCGCTCATCAAACACAGGTGTCCACCTGGTTTTAGGATTTTCAAAATCAGCGAAATCTCCTCTTCATCAAGGCTCTGGACATCCGCAACAACCGAGTGAAAGGTCTCTGGCGCAAACTGCTCCAGCCGATAGCGCCACAGCGAACGACTGCTCTCACGCAGATGCAGGCAAGAGCCCCCCTCCACAGTGGTCAGCTCTTCCAAGTATTTACCTAAAGTGCGCTCACTCAAAGCTTCACATCTTTCCTGAATCGAAGAAAGTACCGAGACTCCTCCAGCCACGAGAGTGTATTTCCTGAAAAAAGTAGGTTCGCAGGCCAGCGTCCGAGCTTTTGCCCTTCAGACTGCTGCGGCTCAATCGTACCCAACGGGCCGTAAATATGACTGTCTACATTCCGACCGTGATTGTAAATGTACTCTTCGGTCGGAACACGACACGCATCAATATTCAGCCCGCCGCATTTATGCGCCAGCGCATTTTCAGCGAGACTTTCCTTAAACGGCTTTCGGAGGAGATAGATCACTTTTCAAATCCTCGATAAATCGAACTCTTAATTCCTTCGGCTTGAAAGAAGCCACAGTATGGTCTGTGTTGTAACAGACCCATTCTACTGCCTCCGTAAAAGCCTCTTCAGACTCCTCGGAGCAAGACTCTGGAGTCCAACCAGCCTCACGCGCATATAGCTCAATAACAAGCTCTCGATCGTAGATCAGTGCGCCGTTTTCAGTTACACCTACAATCGCTGCATCCAGCATTTCTTGAGGCTTAAGGACCATCGCGCCGAGAGCCACTTTGTAGCCTGCAATATCGACCTGCATCTCGGAAGCTTCAGAGCCCTTCCCGAATCCGCTCTTTGGAGAGACGATGTGCTCGTGCATCAACTTGAAGAGATCTTCGTGACCTGCTGCTTCAGGCAAATAGCTCGACTGAACCATCTTGTAAGACGACTCTGGAGAATCCCTGTAGCTCTGGCTCTGACTCGCTTCAAAAAGCTTTTGGAACTCCTCAAAAGGAACACCCGCTTTCGCACAAATCAACTGAAGAGCGCGTTCGGCGGGAGTGTATTTCTTTCTCATTCTCGAATCTCCTGCGGCTGAGAAGTCAGCGTGTCACAGGAGCTGAGCGGAGTCAACCACTTTTCAGAACTTCCAGCAAGACCTCACCATCCACGACCACTTGCAGATCACCGCACGACCGCTCAAGGAACCCTTCGAACCGACCGTTGCCGTCAATCAACTCCCCATCACCAATGAAAATCTGGAATTTCTTTTCCAACTCATGGAGACCCCGAAGGAAGTCTTTGACCTGCTCAATCCTCTCGCGGCTTTTGTTATTTGTAGCCATCTTTGTACCAACCTCCACCGGACAAGACAAAGCTGCTACGCGCAACTTCACGCTTCATCTCTCCCCCACAGACAGGACACGAAAGGTCTTTGTCCCGATCGGAGATCGAGCGTTGCATCGTTTCTTTATGCTCGCACTTCGTGCATTTATATACATAAATAGGCATCTTTACAATTCTCTCAAGTCTAGTCTTTTAGTGATTTCAGAAACAACATCTTCGACAGGTTGAAATTCTCCCCAGTCCAAGCGGAGAATGCGAACACGCTTCTGCCTCTGTTCTAGAAGCTCCTCGTAGCCTCTGTTCAAAAGCTGCAAATACTCCAGCGGAATCCCCTGCTCACTCTCACGACCACGCTCTTTTATGCGCTCCATCGCTTTCTCTGGAGTCACTTCAAGATGCACGATGATGTCAGGCTCATATAGGAAACTGAACATATTCTCGGCGAGACGCTGGTATGTTCGGAAATCCAATTCTGACATGAGCCCTTGGCGATAAAGCGTCTTCGCAAATACTGCATCCTCATAAATCGTTCGATCCTGAACACCTCCACGACGCTGCCACACGAGGTTCTGATGAGCTTCAAAGCGGAAACTCAGCAGATAAATCTGCATCGCGAATCCGAACTTCTCTGGATTTCCGTAGAAAGACGAGAGGTACTCGTTTTCTTCAACAGGCTCCTTATAGAGAGGAACATCGAAAGCCGATGCGAGCTTCGACGCAAGCGTGGACTTACCAGCGCCGATAAGACCAGAGATTCCAATGAAAGGCCGCATCAACGAAGCCTCGCATAAAGCAAAGCTGCGGCTGGAGCGAGCAGCCACCAAAGATGATTGCCGTCAGCAGGATTTCGTCGAGCACTCGGAGGTAAGAGAATTGTGCAACGCTTCATGGAAGCTCTCCTTTATTTTCGAGATTTGCCAGATACAAGCCAAGCTGCCGACCAGCGTAGAAATCTTGAGGGTAATGCACCCCAATCCGAACTCTACCATAACCAATCCGGTGCGCGAGCCTGAAGAGGCTACGACAATAATCCTGTGTGATTCGATGACACAGATAGCACGCTAGAAAATACGCTTGCGCTGCATGACCAGAAGGGTAAGCATAGGTGTCTGCTGTTTTCGACTGAAACGGAAGCACATCCGCAATCGCTTGAGACTCCACATAAGGTCTCGGAACCGCCCAGTGATCTTTCGCTTTCAGTATGTAATTCTGAATTCTGAGGACAGATTCTTTGATCTCAGGCAGAAGTCTACCCTCTTCGAGAAGCTGAATCTCTCCACGATCAATCAGAATATCCTCAAACGCTCGGAAAAACCCATCCATAGAGTCTACTTGCTTAT
>Ga0099848_1001662_pt1 | contig 10431 bp, 10 predicted proteins | sample CB_VirMetaG_3_FD_78179 | JGI IMG/M metagenome (GOLD analysis project Ga0099848, IMG submission 78179) | Freshwater to marine saline gradient viral communities from Chesapeake Bay - CB_1508_1S Viral MetaG | ecosystem: Environmental > Aquatic > Marine > Coastal | place: USA: Chesapeake Bay... | reverse complement strand
TTACAACTCCAATCTAATCAATCAAATGCATTCAAAAAAGAGTTTAAACTGAAGAGGGGGGAGGGGGGAATTAAGACCCCCGTATATACATTATTATGGGACTCCAGCTATTTTTACACCGACCCTATAATCTATTTGACTTGTAACAATTTTAAAACTTAGGTATAATTGGCATATAAAATTGACGGGCCTAACACTGTAGAACTGCTGGACTATTCCGGTGGTGATCTCTCACATGCCCGTGCCGCATGGGCTAGCACAGGAAAGGAGGTGACTTGGGAACAACGGGTACGTATTCCATCTCTGCTTCAGTTTCTTGCTGAAAACGGACACGGAACTCCCTTTGAACATTCACTTTTATCTTTCAAAATTAAGTCGGATATTGCGACACATATTCACTGTTTAAAGCATCGTGCAGGTGTAAGTATCAACAGTGAATCAGCACGTTACAAAGAACTAAACGATGATTCTGTGTACATTCCTGCAGATTGGCCCGACAAACTCCAGCAGGAAGCACATGAACACTTTTCGGAATCCATTGTAAAGTACCACACAGTCTTACAAAAGCTGGTAGACAGTGGGATGGATCGCAGACGGGCGAAGGAGACAGCACGATTTTATCTACCCTATGCCCATCAGATCAGTTATGTGATGACTTTCAACTTCAGATCCTTTGTACACTTTCAGAATCTTCGCAGTGCGAAAGATGCTCAGATGGAGATACAGGAGATCGCTCGTCAAATGTTGGGGATTGTACAGGATCTTGGAACATTTGACCATTCCCTAAAGGCGCATGGACTGCACTGAGAAAGACTCCAAACAGGCGTTTAAGCGTTGCCCGACCTGTAGACACTGGAAACCCCGGACTCTAGAACACTATTACAAGGATGCTCGGAAACCAGACGGGTTGAAATCTTCTTGCAAGAGTTGTGATTCCCAGCGCAAGAACGACTACGATGAACGCACCCGTGGCTACCACAGAACTGGCTACCATGAGCTTGAATCCGGTATTTACGATGAGTTAATTGAAAAATTTGGTGGCAAGTCGGATGTACGGATCTGGAGTGGATGCATTGACGTACTGACCCCCAAGTACATTTTTGAGATCAAACGTCTTCACAATTGGAAATATGCTCTGGGGCAACTGTTGGTGTACAGACTTTCGTTTCCTGAAAAAACACCTGTAGCGATTTTGTATGCACCCCAGGAGTCAGACAGTTTTTTGAAAATAAAACGTATTTTTACCAGTTACGGTGTGCAGGTGTACCAACGTGTGGGAAGTCTAAGTGCCAACACAGAGTTTTCAGGATGTCCTTAAAAGTCTGAACGAAGATGCCCTCTGGCATTTTCTTCAGTTCAGGATTGAAAAGTTTGGTACGGGCGAACTGGTTCCATTTCAGTTGAACAATGTTCAGCGAATTCTGCATTTCCGTTGTGAGGAACAGAAAAAGCGCACTGGTTTTGTCCGTCAGGTAGTACTCAAACCCAGACGTAGCGGACTGTCAACGTATTGTCTGGCTAGGTTTTTTCGGGCAGCACTCCTTGGCATGAACATGAGGATTGCGATCATAGCCCATGACGAGCCGACCACGATTACTTTGTTCAACATGGTACGGCTCATGTTCAAGCATTATCCGAAACCACTCCGACCAAAGGAAGGCTATTCCGGAAAACGGGAACTTTCCTTTAGTGACCTGAACGTCAGGTTTCGTCTGGGTACAGCAGGAGGTTCGGATATTGTCGGGGATCAGATCAGGCATCTGCACTGTTCTGAGGTTTCCCGTTGGGGTGACAGTGCTACCGACTACGCAGGGGCTTTACTGCGAAACGTAGCAATTGCCGAAGGCACAGAGGTCATTCTGGAAAGTACAGCCCGTGGAATGGGTGGTTACTTTTACGACAGTTTCTGGTCGGCAGCCAACGGAGAATCAAAAGGTGGCTGGGAAGCAACGTTCTTTCCCTGGTACGTTTTTGATGACTATCAGTTGCCGTTTGGTTCCGAAGAAGAGCAGGAGCAGTTCAGAGAGTCCATCGGCAAGGATCTTCGTTATGGTGGCGAGGAAGAGGAAAGACTGCTGGAAGAGATAGTCACCTATGATCTGGGGTCTGAAGGAATCGTATCCTTCAAGCCAACGCTGGAAAATCTCAAATGGAGAAGACTGAGCATCGATGTGAACTGTCAGGGTTCACTGGATCAGATGCACCAGGACTACCCGACAAGTAGTCGGGAAGCTTTTCTTGCCAGTGGTCGGATGGTGTTTGACAGAGACATTGTCGAGCGCATTCGCCAACGGGTAGAGAAACGGAAAGCCCCTGAACGGTACACTGTACCGACAAATCGCTACGACAATTCAAAGTTCAGTCCGGAATATCGGATGGAACCGCATGTCAACGGTGAACTGGAAGTCTATACGGAACCGATTCCCCAGAGGGAGTACCGAATTGGAGTCGATGTTGCCGAAGGCATAGAGGTTAACGACAGAGATACCGACTGGTCGGTGGCAGTAGTGATGGATGCTCATACCTATGAGCAGGTGGCTATGCTAAGAAGTCGCATTGATCCCGATCAGCTTGCCTGGAAACTAGTGACTCTTGCTCAGTACTACAACGAGGCAATGTTGATTGTGGAACGCAACAATCACGGTCTTGTCACTCTCAGGAGTTTACTCGACAAACACCACTACACGAAGTTGTACAATGAGTTCAGGCTGGATGAACGGGGGCAGAAAAGAACCAAACGTGTCGGGTTTCTGACTACAATCAAGTCCAGACCACAGTTGATCGACACCGTAAGGGAACTTTTACGGGAAGAAGAGATTCTGCTGCACAACAAGGTGCTGGTGGATGAGCTACAGACTTTTGTGACGTTACCAAACGGAAGGGAAGCCGCAACCGCAGGCGCACATGATGACTGCGTCATGGCCTTGGCTCTGGCTTGCTGGGGGATGATCCGACATCCAGCATACTCACGAAATCACACATTGACCGAATATACAGATCGGAAACCCCGATCAGAGTATAGGCACTATCATTATGTCTGAGGAGCAGCAAGCAGTAGTATTTGAAGAATGGGATGAAGCCATTGCCAGAATAATGGAAGAACGTGACGATTCCTTGGAGAAACAGGAATTGCGTTTTCTGATCGGAGAAAAATTACTGGATTTTCTGGAAGACTTGAAAGGAGAACTAGATGCTTGATCCGATGCAGGAAGACGTACCCGTTGAGGTAACCGCAGTGGTTGTGGAGGAAGAATCACAACGGGATGACAGCAACGATCAGTTGGCAACCTTGATTCGTGGCAAGTTTGAGGAAGCCAGGGATTATCGCAGAAATGTAGAAAACGAAAGGTGGCTACCGGGAGAAGATGCCTACAATGGCATCTATGTCGATGAGTTGCGAAAGGAATCCGGCAGACAACCCCCGTACATGAATATGACTCGCAGAGAAGTGACCTCTGCGCACATCAAAATCAATGGGATGTTGTTTCAGAACAACAAGATCCCTTTCAAAATCATACCAGCCCGTAAACCTAGATTCATTCCAGCCGACATTCATCAGATGGCAGAAGGTATGCCGATGATGACGGACAAGGAACGATCTCAGTACATCAAGGAATTGTCTCAGCATCTACCGATTCATCAGATTCTGACGGATCGTGCCAGAAATATGGAGAATCGGATCAGAGATATTCTGGATCAGTCCCATTTTACAGTAGAAATCGCCAAGGCTATTCATGAAATGTGTCTTCACGGCACAGGCTGCCTCAAGTCTCCCGTATTAATACATCGGAATTATCCTGTTTTTTCAGGACGTTTTAGTGGATATCTTGAGAGTATTGAGAGTTCGGTAGAACAGGATCTGCTGCCAACTGCCAAATTTGTCACGATCTTTAATCTTTATCCTTCTCCGGAGGCAACAAGTCCCGAAGATGCCACCTATATCATTGAACGTACCCAACTCAGCAGTGTTCAGGCTCGTCAGTTACTGACAGAAGAGAATGGCTATGATCCGAAGGCCATTGCCGAAGTGCTGGAGCATAAGTACACCATTGGTGGATATGAGCTTTCCCGTCCGATCAATCCACACCAGGAGTCCTATCAGGAAGAAGAGAAGGAATATGAATTGTTGGAGTTCTGGGGGGTACTGGACAAGGACGATCTGGAAGGGTATCTGGAACTTGGGGATCTTGGAGAACTAGACGTAGCTTCTGTCTGTATTACCGTCCTTGGCAATCGTGTGATCAAGGCTGTGATCAACCCCTATGACGGAATGCTTCCGTACCATTTTGCCTACTGGCATGACAACACCCACAGTATCTGGGGTGATGGCATCTACTGGTCGATCAGAGACATTCAGAGCCTGATCAATTTCACGATGAGCATGTACGTGGAAGCCAAGGAGATGTCCAGCGTACCAATGGTCGGGGTGGATACAAGTCAGTTGGCAGCCGATGAGAATGCCGCAGATCTTTATCCTGGCAAGATCTGGCAGTTTGCCCCAGGGGCAGACATCAGTTCGGCATTTCGTCCCGTACTGATTCCCGATGTCAGCAATGGCCTGATGGAACTGATGCAGTTTCTTCAACGGGAAGCCAATCTGTCTAGTGGACAGTCACCCATCGGCATGGGTCAAACCGCACCATACCAGACCAAAACTGCAACGGGGATGTCGATCCTCAACAGTAATCAGCAGAAACAGACAGCAAGTGTAATTCAGTCGATCTCCAACATGATGCGAGGTGCGTTGACGGGCATCTATCGCTGGATTCTAGTGGATACGGACGATCCGGACTTACATTGTGATGCTGAAGCATTGTGTACAGGCTATGAGCGATATATTGCGGAGGAAGTACATAACCAGCAGTTGATGCAGTTCATGCAGGTACTCCAGCAATTGCCGCAATTGTCTGAGCAGATCCGCATTGATCGGTTGGCAAAACCGTTGTTGGATGCCTTCAATCTGGAACCGGAGGATTTGCTGAAGTCTGAGGAAGAAGTACAACAGGGCAAACAGCAGCAAATGCAGCAGTTACAGATGCAGATGCAGATGGAAGCTCAGAAAAAGTTGCAGGAAGGTCAGATTGAAGAGCAATTGACTCGGCTCAAGGCTGCTCTGGATGAAAGAACCAGCATCGGCAAACAACGCAGAGATCTGGAAATTCAACGGGTTCTCAAGCAAATGGACATGGGTATGAATCCTCAACCCAGTGATTTCAGCGATTTGAGCATTTTGTTGAAGGAGGAACTGCGCAAACTGGATCAACAGCAACAGCAGCAACAGTTGGAGAAGCAACAGTACGAACAGGAACGCCAGTTACTCGCACAGGAACTGATGAATGAACAAAGGCAAGCAGCACAAAGACCAACGGTTCCCCCTGACACCAGACGAACTGCAGGTGTTCAGAGGTCAGAGACTATGGCTACACCTGGAGGAAATGCTTCAGAACCAGTTGGAGTTGGAGTTGGAGAGAATTCAGTCCCCGGTTTCGTCTGATACGCTGAGTTCGCACAACGTGCGCATTGGGCGGATTCAGATGTTACGGGAATTAATCAGTTATCCTGACCGGATAAACAACCTGTTATCTAAGAAAGTATGACCGAAGCAACAACGGAGACTACCGAAGAAGTTTTGTCGGAAGATTCGGAAATGTCTCCGCAGCAGGAAACCCCTGTTGCTGCAGAAACAGATAAGTCAGAAGTCTGGCAGAAACTGATGAACCCTGCGCTTCAGGAGCAGACCCCTGAACCAGAGCCTCAAGCAGTCGAGGAAGAGCCGACATCTGTCAAGGAAGAGAAAGAGAAGCCTGAACCAAAAGATGAACTGCTTAACGACCCCAAGCTAGTCAAACGGTTCAGAGATTCCCAGGATTTCATCAACAAGTTGAAATCCGAAAACCGACAAATGACTGAGCAGATGCAGCAATTGCAGAAGCAAATGCAGCAACTGCAGGCCAAACAGGAAGAAAAACAGCAGGAAGTTCCAGCTACCGTTGAAGAAGTGCAGGACGAAGTCAAACGTCTGATTTCCAGCCTGCCTGAAAAAGTACGGGAAGAAGTGGAAGCATTTCCTGAACTGTTTGCAGGAGTAAACGCCTTGCTGGACTCAAAGCTGGGTGAAATGCGCAAATTAGTGGAACCTGATTTGGAACAGGTACGTAAGGAACGCCAGCAACGTCAGGTACAGAAAGCGTTGGCTGACCGTCATGCAATGGCGAATGAAAGACTCGGCATCACAAATGCCAGGGAGTTGGACTTTGACAATCCGACTTTTGCCCAATGGGTCTTGAGTTCTGACTGGCGCAAAAGAACGGTAACAAATTTTGATCAGCCAGAACCTTTTGTAGATCTGATGCGCAGTTTTCTTTACGAATACCCCGAAGAAGGCAAATCTGTTGCGGTTGAACCCCCCAAACCTATTCCTGTGCAGGAACCTGTACAAGAAAAAGTTCATCGCAAGACAGCAAGTACCGTAGTATCTCGCAAAAGTCTTCCTGAAAAGCCGAAGCTTAAAATTGCAACCCCACAGGACAAAGCCCACTACTGGGACAGTCTGCTTAGTGGGACAGGCTAATGATTAGAATCAGGAGATAAAAATGGCTATTACTACTTCCGCTTTTGCAACGACTAGCGGAAATCTTTACGGAGATCTTAGTGTAGAAGATGCACTGAGAATTCAGGCAAAGATGCTGCCCGTTGCAAAGAAAAACCTAACCTTTGCAAGGTTTGCTCAAAAAGATACCAAAGGCCGCAATGATGGCAACGTCATGCGACACAGACGGTACAAGAAATTTCCTCTAAATGACACCCCATTGGGTGAGGGTGTGACTCCCGATTTTGACCAGCTAGAATCAGAAGTGGTCAGCACAACCATCCGCCAGTACGGTAGATATGTGCCTGTGACCGATCTGATGGAAATCCTTGGTCAAGACCCCTATATCAGCATCATTACGGAACGTCAGGCGCAACAAGCTGCAGAAGTAATGGACTTGCTGGCGTATAAAACCTTCCGCAATCCAGCAAATGTTATTTACGCCAATAACGTTGCAAATCGGGCCAGCGTAGCAGCCACAGTAACTGCTGCAGAACTTGATCAGGCAATTCGATTTCTGGAAGGAAACGATGCTGAAAAACTGACAGAGATGTTGGCAGCTACACCGGATGTTGCAACCGAACCGTTGCGACCAGCCTATGTAGCAATCTGCCATCCGATCCTGCGTCACGATCTTGAAAGTATTGCTGATTTTGTGCCTGTGGAAAAATACGCAGACTCATCTCAGGCAATGGACTTTGAGATCGGTAGTTACAAAGGAGTACGTTTCTTGGTGACAACCCAGGCAACGCCTTTTGATCGGAATGGAGACACATCATTGGGTGCTGGCGTAGCTAACTCTGCTACTCTGGTAGAAGATGCCAGTGATAGTTATGCCCATGTCTATCCAATTGTTATTTTTGCAAAAAATGCCGTAGGCACTGCAACTATCGGAGGAATGGACAGCATCGTTCCCAAAGTTGTCCGCCCGACACCTAGCGGAACCGACCCCTTGGGTCAACGTGGTACAGTTGGATACACTTTTTGGACAGGAAATTTAATTCTCAATGAGGATTGGATCATTACTGTCGAAGTAGGTGCGTCTAAACTAACTCCGCAGGTTCGTGGTATCTCTGACGGTTCACGTACTGCTTATCAGGCAAATAGCTAATTTCTAACTGTCTCAAGAGTCTTAGGATCTTGAGACAGTTACACGCATGCAAAGGAGAACATTATGCGTAGTGATAAAATGCAGATGAGTGCTGTGCCTCAGACTTCTGAGCATGTACTTATCTCAAACAATGTCCCAAAAGACATCGTTCTACCCTACGGTGCGATTGTTGAGGATATTAAGGTAGTTCTTCAGGTGGTTGACCCTGATGCTGGCGGAGTAGCTACTGGTGCTGAGATTGATCTCGGCACTACTGCTTTAGCCAACTACTATAAGGCTTCTGCAATTGCTTGCGACAGTACTGCTGCTGCTTCAGTAGGCGTTCAGAACAGCATTGATGGTGCTAAGATGATGACTGCTGTTCCTGCGGATCGAACTATTAGGATTACTCCTAATAGTTTTGGTACTACTAACACAGCAAAAGTCTATGTCTGGGTGAACTATCGGTTTGCTCCTAACAATTACCCAACCCAGTTGGTGTAATTTTTTCTACAAGCCGGATAAAGTCACTTTTATTCGGCTTGTATCTTTCCTAGAATTTTTTTATAATAGATAAAAAATGACGCAATACTACGAACCGTCTTTATCTCAATCCTATTACAACCCAGGTACAGGTAGATATAGTCAGGTATCAGCCTATGTCAATCTTGCCCGTGAATGGGATGGCAAAACCGAATCAATTCCAGATGGATACGGTGTAATTCGGGTAGAAATGGGCAGAGATGCACATGAAACCGATGAGGTTTCCTGTTCTGTCAACGGTTACAAAGTGGTCATTCCCCGTGGATCGGCAAGAGTAGTCAGTGCTTTACACATCAATCGTTTGATGAACGAGTGTTTTGTCACTGAGTACACGCAAACTCAATACTCTCGACCTCCTGTTGGACATCGAAGACCTCGGTTTCCAGTATCCCTGATCGTACCCCCAAAAAATTCTCCCGTCCTGGTAGACCCCTCGACTGGTTCAGAACAGCAAGCTGAAGCCAAACGGGTTAATGCTCCCCGTAAAACAAAACACAATCTAAGTGTAGGGGAAGATGAGTCTGAGTCTTCTTGACATTCGCAACCGGGTCACTCGCATTCTGCAGGACACCAGTTCACAAAACAGACGGTGGCCCGATGTCGAACTGAATGATTACATTTTTGACGCACAGCATGAGTTCATCCGCCTAACAGGGTTCCCCCTGAAGACGGTCAGCGTAGATCTTCAGGGACTTGTCCCTGAGTACGATGTTCCGACTGCTACGTCCAACAGTGTGACGTATCCTGCCTTGATGGAAATTCGCAGAGCAAGAGTTCGCAATCGTTCTGTGGAAATCCCCATTATCAGTTCCACAGTGCTGGATGAGTCCACTTCTTTTTTACATGAGCCTGTTTATGCCGATTGGCGTAGTCAGGTCGGGCCAATTCGGGCAGTTGTTCTAGATCATCGATCTGCCTCTACCTTCCGTTTATTCCCAATCCCTTCCGGTACTCTCTATACTACCGTCACTGCTACCTTGGACTCCGTTACAAATCCAACCGTCATTGTAGTGTCGGATGCTTCTGATCTGTCCGTAGGCATGTACGTTGGTGGAAATTCAAAAATTGATGAAAGTACAGCCATCGCTTCCATATCAGGAACGAGTGTTACTCTGACCAAATCCGTACTAGCTAGTGGCAGCAATGAATCTGTTACCTTTGTATCTTCAAATGTATTTAGTTCCTATCTGCTTCAGACTCCAACAACCGATGTGGATTCAATCAGTGGCACTGATTTGCTGTTTGATTCTTCAGGCTTCTTCCAGGGAACCATAGTTGTACTGCCTAGTATTTCACTCCAGGGAACGATTCAACCACCACGCAACGCCTTGCAGACATACGCTAATGTAGCTGATGGCTCAGACGTTCCCTTGATTGGACAGCAGTACCATGAGGCGTTGGTCTATGGTGCAGTGGAACGTGCGTATCTGAAAGAAAATGAACTTAGAAATGTGCAAAAAAGCAGTGCGTTTCGGGAACGGTTTCTTCAATATGTGGCAGAAGCCCGAAGGCTGGAGCATGAATCCCGTACCAGGAGAATCGGAGGAGCAAATCGGGTGAGAATGAAGGTTAGCAGGAGGTGGGTATGACGGTTTCAGTTGTAGGGTCAAACAATGAAACGGTAATCTTTCAGACCCGTAAAGTTAAAGGGTCTGATCTAGAAACAGACGCAACGCTTCTCGACCTTGATGACATTCCCATGCCCTCTGGTGTGTTGGATTCCAACAACCAGACCTATGCTAATTTCTCTGCACTGTATGCAGATTTACCAACAAATCAGAATATCCGTGGCCCACAAGGTCCACAAGGCCCGGCAATCGACAGTGTATCCCTAGCACAGTCAGTCGATCTTTCCACCGTCACAATGACCTTCGGCTATACCCAAAATAACCAAGGGTATACGGTAGGAACCACTCCAAGCTTTACAATTCCTGCTGGCCCAACTGGCCCTACTGGAACAGGAATTCAGTATGTTTCGCACGATACTCAGAATCATACCCTGACCTTCCAGTTTACGGACACACTATCCGATTTGACGGTTGATCTACCGCAAGGAGACACTGGCCCGGCAGGTCGTAGTATTTCTAGCATCTCCAAATCAGGGGATGTGATGACAATCAACTACGATGACGGTTCTTCTCCGACTCAGATCTCAGGAATCCGTGGCCCTGCAGGAGATGCTGCCACGATCACCGTCAGTGCAACGAAT
>Ga0099848_1001661_pt1 | contig 10436 bp, 6 predicted proteins | sample CB_VirMetaG_3_FD_78179 | JGI IMG/M metagenome (GOLD analysis project Ga0099848, IMG submission 78179) | Freshwater to marine saline gradient viral communities from Chesapeake Bay - CB_1508_1S Viral MetaG | ecosystem: Environmental > Aquatic > Marine > Coastal | place: USA: Chesapeake Bay... | reverse complement strand
TGCACCTTTTGATATTCAAATTTTATCAATTGATTATCAAATTGGCGCAGAAATTGTAAGTTAACAATAATTATAGTATGATAATTGCTCAAGGATAAAAATCATGGAGGATTTTTGAATGGGAACTTTTGCAGTAGCATCAGCAGCACTTGGTGCCGCTTCAGTTTTTGAAGCTGTAACCGCTGAAGAACAGATGGAGCAAGCAATTACTCTGCAAGCAAAACAAAAAGAATTGCAACTCACACAACAGAAACTGACCGCATACGATCAAATACAAAAAACATTAAATCGACAGGTAGCACAAGCTACTGTACGAGGGGTAGCATTAGACTCCCCATCATTTAATGCCATTCAAAGAGCAACTTACAACCTTGGTTCTGAACAACTGGCTAATATTAATACTGAAATGGATTTTGTTGATTATAACGAAAAAGCCAGTAAAGCAAACGCAAAAAATGCAATGTACGCCAACATCTTTGGCGGCATAGGACAAAGCGCCATGAGTTTTGCAATGCTTAAAAGTAGCATGCCAACAACACCCGAGGTTTAAAAATGCCAGAATTTGCACAGCTTGGTGGTCAACATCCTGTGTTGGCTACAATTCCTGTTGTTAACAAAGCCGAAGGCACAGAAGTTATGTCAAAACTGTTTGGCAAAATTTCAGAAGTTGCCGTCAAAGAAGCAATTAATATTAATAACGATCAATCTAATCAAACACTAATTAGTGCTTCTACACAAACTCAAAATGTCATACATGACACTAAACAACAAATATTAAAAGATCCTGCAAATGCTGCAATTTATGCCGAAAATAGCGAAAAATTATTGCAGACTATTAGTAACGTACCTTTAAATAAACAAGACCGTAAGAAATTAGAATATTATACAAGCAACGCTAATAACACAATTGGCGATCAAGCTTTTAAAGCTGAATTTGATCAAGAACAAAAAATTCATCAAGCAGCATATTATGAAAATATGCAAGCAAACGTACAACTCCTTGCACAACATATTTCAAGCGGTGATTTTGCGCACGCTGAAAGTTTGATGGAAGATTGGAGAGAAATAAATAAAAAAGCATTACTAACGGGAATAATAACACCTAGCGTTTATTCTAATCAAGAAAAGTTGGTGCAAGGTTATATTGAACGCGCGCAAATAATGCATGATGCATTCGGTCAAACAGATGTAGTGCAGCAAAATGAACATTTAAATACCCCTCTTGTTGCAGCTAATAATTTGCAAGAAAGACCCTTAGAGCCTGGCACTCAGCATCTTTTTAATTATTATCGACATTTGAAAACTACTGATGATTTAAACAACGCAATTGTTAGTGGAAGCCATAACCCAGACGTTATAAAACATTTATTTAATCTGCCCGAGCAACAATTTTTTGATAAATATACACTATGGTCGGGTGCAAATAATATTAATGCAATGATGCAAAGTAATCATAATTTTGCAGAATTAGATCAATTAAAAAAAGATTTAGATAATAGCATAGAACCATTAGATACTTATCAAAAAGGACAGCTAGGAAGATTAAATTTATTATTTAATAAATTGTCTAATGGTGAATACATAGACGTTTTAAATCAAACTGGTGAAGGTGCAAGATTAACTGATAGTTTAAATAAACAATTAGCTGCTATTAATAATGGTATTTATTTTGACTTAAATCCAGAAACAGTAGAACAAAAAAAATCAGAACTCACAAATCAAGCAATGAACCAGTATTACAGTGATATGTATAGTCTTGGTGACACCATGCATATACCCAGACAATATATCAAACCAATGCCTCAGCAAATGATGATTAAAGCTAGTGGAGCTTTTGAAAAAAATGGCAATCCCAGCGATTTAATTAGTACTCTTAAAGGCTTAAATTCAGAAAATCAAGTTCATTTAGCTAAACAATTATCTAATCCTGCACAGTCAGAAATAGCATACACAATAGGCCTTGGAAATAATCATGATATGAAGCCTGAATTTGCTCACAGTGTAATTAAAGCGCAACAGCCAAACGCTTTTGACTCAAAGACATTAAATCAAAGTTCAAAGCATAATACAGATGATTCATCATTAAATTCTAATATATACAATCAACTTGGCAAAACAATAACTTTTTTACAAACACAACCAGACGGTGCAGATAGAATAAATACACTTTTAGAAGTAGGCAGAAATTATGCTAAGTATCAAGCATTTCAGAATCAAGATTTTGATTTTAAAAACAAAAAAACTTATATAAAAGAATTTGCACAGCAAATAAATACAGCATATCAGATTAAGAGCAATGCTATTTTTTCTTACAATCAAAAACAAAATTCACAATTTACAAAAAATGATATATCTCACTCAGCTCAATATTTACTAAATATTGCAAATGATAATTTAAAGAAAAGGGGAGTAGATGTAGATGTGTTTAATGTTAAAAGTAGTTTGCAGTTTACAGTTTTACCAGAAAATATTGCAATTGTTTATGATCAATTTGGAAACACTTATGCTAGCCATCATCTAAATTCAGATTTTGTTCACGCTGCATATGAACACACAAAAGATTTTTATGATGATGAAAATAAACAAGATGAAGCCGTTAGTAAATTAGTTGCGGCTAAGATGGGCAATACAGAACTTTATAAGCCGTTACTGTAGGTATATATGCAAAATATTGATTATAGAGCGACAGAAGAAAGCATTAGCAAGGGTATAGAAGACAATCGATTAGCAGTACCTAGTTTTAGTTATACTGCTGCTGCTAGTTTTACTGATGCATTTTCAGCGCCAATACGTTTACCTTTTCAAACATATAATTATTTTACTGGATCAAATGTTAATGTACCGTTTCAGCACTTTTTAGATACCGCAGCGCAAGCAGAAGAAGAAACACCTTACATGGGTTTTGGACAAAAAACTGTCAACTTTCTAGCTGATGTTGCAGGATTTGGTTTAAACCCTGTTAATTGGTATATCGGAGAAGCGACAATAGCTGGACTTGGTTCTGCTGCTGCTAAAATTGCGCCTTATGTGCCTGAAACAGTCACTGCGCTTGGTAGAACACCTGTAGCTAATTTAATCGGCGAGGGCGCAGCTAAATTTGTATCTGGTAAAACTGTAAATGAAGTTGGCGCAAGAGCTGCACAAAGTTTTGCGGTCGGTGTAACAACTGGATTGCCTTTAGCTTTTGCCGATAGTTATAACTCTGCAACGGGTAAATTTAATATACAAGGCGCTGTAGAGCAAACAGCAGCTTTTGGTGGTTTAGCTTTAGCTATAGACACAGTAGCGCCAGCAATTGGTCATGTTTATGGCAAGATAAGAGGCACAAGCAGAGGGTCTAAAATTGACGTTCCTGTGCATGGTCAAGGAACAGCTGATGATCTTGCAGAAATTAAAAAAGCTTATGAAGAAGGTCGTATCACAAAGAGTGAAAATGATTATGCAAATAATTATTTAACTGGTGACTATTCATATAATAAATTAAAAAGTTCAGCAACAGATATTTTACAAGCTGCTGAATATAAAGTCGATTCAGCTACTGGCAAAATACACTTAGAATTGATGAGCAAAGACACAATAGATAATGTTCGCGGTATGCAACTTGATCAAGTAGCTTCTGGCATTCAAGGCGATTTAAAGACCGCAGGCTCTGATTTTATGCAAGCGCACTTGTTAGATGTTTTTAGGTCTAATAACAGTATGATGACTAACGGCATTAAAGGCTATTTGTCTTTTATGGAAAAACGCCTAGCTCAAGAAGAAAGCAATCTTTTTAGACTTCAAAAAGTTATAGATAAATTAAAGCTAGAACACTTTAACCATGATCACCCAATGTCTGAAAAATCTTTGTACAGGATTCTTAAAGCAAATAATTTAAATATTAAAAAGATACCGCATAATTTAACTAAAGAAATTCGAGAGCGAGTCAAACTTGAAAAAAAAGTTGCGAAAATTAAAAAGTCAATTAGCAAAACAAAGCAAAAAGCCAAATTAAATCCTGAGTTAGAGGTCAAAATTGCAGAACAAAAAAAATTGCTAGGACAAATCAAATCTCAAATTAAAAAGTTTAGAGCGCCAAAAAAAGAAATTGAGCAGTTAAGAGAACATTTTTTAGGTAAAGAATTACCTGAAAACTTTATGCACACAGAAGAATATCATAGGCTGCAAGACCTTGCAGAAGTTTCAGAAAGCGCAGCGGGTCTATATCATATGGTCAACCTTAAAAATGAGTATGCCATGCAGAAGTCATACCATGATTTAATGGGTCTATTGATGTCTGTAATGGAGTCTGATGTCAAAAGATATTCTGATTTAGACAATCTTGTTAAATACTCTGAACATAGAGCAGAAGCTGCAATGCCTAGAAACAAAGCAGAGGGCGATACAATAGCGCCAGAGCAAATGCGCGTTGCAGGCACAAGACGAGCCTTTGACACTGTGGAGCCAAGAGAGCAAATTGCAGAGCGTGAGCGCATATCAAATGAAGAAGTTTCTGCTGATGATCAAACGATTGACGACAATGAAACGTCTATAAAAAAAGCAGACAGCAAAGATTTAAACAAAGACTTTAAAACAAACAGAAAAAAATATGAACAGTTTAGAAGCATTGAAAAAGAACTTGCAGAATGCATCATAGGGTAAACATATGAGTAAAATTAATGTTAAATGCTTGGCTGGTAAATTAACTGAATTTAGCGAAGAAGAGCTGCAAGAGTATGTTTCAGACATTTTAAGCGAAGCAAAAAATTACGATCAAAACATGGGAAAAGCCAGCATTAGAAAAGCCATGTTGCGAGTAAATAAATCTAGGCGCAGAGCGTTGCTGCAAGAGAATGGTGTACTTGCCAATGACGCTGAAAAACTTTCTAAAATGAAAGCTGCAATAGCTGATAAAACATACACAATGCGTGACTTTTTCGTAAGGTCAACGACTAATAGAGGCTTGGCTAATAATGTTGAAGCCGCGCAAAATGCAGCAAAAGGCAGGTTTTACGACGCTTTTTTTAATGATTTAACTCCAGAAGAAATGCGTTTTTTGCAAAACAAAGAAAACGAGCAAGATATTGCTAGAGCAATTGATGGGCGATCATCAACAGAAGTAGCTAAAAGTATTGCGGAAAAACATAGAAAATTAATTGAAACTACAAAGTTTGAGCTAGTTTCTTCTAACTCAATGTTGCTAGAAGATTTAAACCAATATCGTGAACTTGGTATGCGTCATGATGCTAGCAAAATTTTAAGCGCTGGTAGGTCTCTTGCAAAAGCCGTTATGCGCGCCGAAAAATATACTACTGATGGCGCTAAAAAACTTTGGATGGATTTTATTAAATCAAAACTAGACTGGGATAGAACATTTAAAGGAACAACTGCCATTGGCGATAATGGTGAAATAATAGAAAGCGAAGTAGACAATATTCTTGAAAACATATTTAACAATATTGTTACACAGAAATCTGAGGTTGTGACAAAGTCTAAGGTTGTAAATGATGAAGAAGCTATGGCCAGGCGCAATAGAATGTTTTTTCATTGGCAAGATGCACAAAGCTGGATGGACTACAACTCAAAGTACGGCAGCGGTGATTATTTTACAGCCGTAATGAACCATATTCAATCTAGTTCAAAACGTGTGGGGTCGGCAGAAATACTAGGCAGCAATCCAATACAAGCTTTTAATAATTTAAGAGATCATCAACTTAAAGTTAATCCTCAAAAAGCATTGTGGAATAAACACACTGAGTTTGCTTTTCAGGAAGTAATCGGCAAAAGTCAGGGAGTCAGCAGTATTACGCTTGCCAATTTTATGTCAAATGTTAGAGCGTTATCTGGTGTAGCTAGACTGGGAAAACTGGCAATTTTATCTTTAAATGATGTAGCAACTGGCGCTGCGTTTGCGCAAAGATGGGGCGTTGGTTACTGGAAACCGTGGACGACTCATTTAAAAAATTTATTTAATGTTTTGCCAAGCGAAGAACAAAAGTACATAGCACAACAATTTAAAGTTATGACTGACTCTCATATGGGTTACATTGGCAAAATGTTAGATGCTAACAATGTAAGCGATGCTGTTAATAAAATGACCAATGGGTTTTATCGTCGTATCGGAATGCACGCGCTAGATACTGGTAATAAAGTCTCTGCTATGCATGTTATTTCTAAACATTTATTTAACATGAGCGGAAGAAAATTAAATGAACTAAGTGACGAACTGCAAAAACAATTAGCTAAATTTGATTTAAAAGAAAAAGAATGGGATTTGTTGCGCAAAAATAATGAGATGGATTTGTTTACTACTGCAAATGTTGACAAGTTAACTAACGAAGATTTAAAAAGTTTGCGTGAGCCAGGATCAAGAAAATCATTAGAAAACATTAGGTCTGATTTGCATCGTAAGGTTTACTCTATATTTGACGTAGCCAGCGAAAATGCTGTGACAAATCCAGGTGCATTTATGCGAGCTATGATGACGCAAGGAACAACAGCAGGAACCTACACTGGAGAACTTTTGCGTGCTGTAATGCAATTTAAGTCATTCCCAATACAATTTGTTGATAGAGCATTAATTCAAGGGTTTCAAAATGCAGATGGCGCTAAAGCTAAAGCATTATTTGCTATGAATATGACATTTATGACCTTACCGTTGTCTGTATTGTCGGAACAACTAGGCTATTGGTCAGAAGGCAAAACATTCCCAGACCCTTCGGAAATGTCGCCAAGTGAGCGCGCTAGGTTTTTAATAAGTTTAATACAACCAAACATCGGCGTTTTTTACAAGGCACTAGACCCACGACATGAAAACCAAGATTTTCTTACTGATTTATTAAGTTCACCAAGCACACGTTTGATGAGTAATGCACTTAGCACAGCAATTGGATTAGGTTTTGGGGCGGTCAGTTTAGATACTGATCAAATGGAAAGAGGTATTAAAGCTGGTGTCAGAACAGCAGCAGGTTTAACACCGTTTGGCTCATTACCAATTATTGATCCATATTTTAATTATTTAACAGGTGGACCAAGTTACTTACAACCAGGTCAAGAACGATTTTTCGGACCAGAATAAGGAGATTCTGATGAGCAATTTACCACAACAAGATACGATTAAACAATATGTTGCCGATGGTGTAACAGATGTTTATAGCTATACATTTTTAATACCAGAAATACAAGATATTGATGTATATATAACCCCGGCTGGTCAACAAGCTAATGAAAATTCAGATATTAAAACTTTGAATGTTGATTACACAGTTCAAGATGCTGGCAATTTAACAGGTGGAACGGTTACATTTACTACGATACCTGCTAGTGGTGACACTGTAACATTATCAAGAGCGGTTGAGGCAAGTATAAATACAAACTACATTGCAGCGCAAACCATTAACGGCATTAATTTAGATGATGACTTTGGCCGTGAAATGCTAGTCATTCAGCAAAACCAATCTAAGTTTGATGATCGTTCTTTGAGATATGAAATATCAAGTTTAATTCCTGATACAAGTAATCGTAACATTGTGCCTACGCTTGACCCTGGTTATATATGGAAAGGCGCTGCTGGCGGTGGCATTGTTGCAGTATTGCCAGAAGAAAACCCAGATTGCAGCACTTTGCGACAAGAGCTAGCAAGCGAAACACAAGGTGCGGATGGCGCTAGTCTTGTAGGTTATTATGATTTAAGTCAAACGCTAGGAACCACAGTTAGCGAATGGTTAAATTCATATGGTGTAAATACGCAAAATAATGACGGCGCTAGATTGATCGGGTATTACAACGAATTTACACAAACGCCAAGCAATGTTGCGCAAGCGTTAAATTCAATTGTAAGCAGCTCATTACCAACAGGCAGTTTTATGTGGTATACGTCAAATGTTGTTCCTCCTGGTTGGGCGCAATGTGATGGCTCAAGTTATGACATGGTCGGTCCTAATACTAGCTCTGGAATACAAGCTTTAGGAAATTTATATTATGATAACGGCGAAACTAATATTTATGGCATTGGTGCTGATTCTTATTATGTAGAGTTAATTGCTAATGACATTGACTTTACTTGCTCAACAATAGGTGTTGCAGACCCACCAGTTAGTTCATCGGCTGGAATTATTCTAACTGTATTACAAACAGGAACAGCAAGTGTACCGCAAATTGTAGAGGCAGAATGTCTTGCTGGTAACACAATAACAGCTGGCGAATTTTTTGAATTAAATTGTCCTAGTGGCAGGAAAACAGTTTTTTGGTTTGAAGTCGATGGTGTAGGCAGTGAACCAAGTTTTCCTGGTGCATTGGTTGCTAAAGTAGAAATTGCTTCTAGTTTTACTGCTAATCAAGTAGCTCAAGCAATTTTTGATGTTAGCTTTATGCAATACAAAGTACCGTACATGGATGATGTTTTTATTAGAGGTTTAGGTCCAACTACACCAAAAGATTCTGATTCAGCAAGCCGAACTGGCGCAACTGGTGTTGTTGGAAATGTTGTAGGTAGTTTGGAAGTCGACGCTTTGCAACAACATTCTCATCGACCAGGTTCTTCATTTAGATTTTTAGCGGAAGATTTAAATTTCGCGCGAGATAGAACAAACTTGCCAGGATCTGATTTTAACATACGACAACCTGATTCTACGGGTAATATAACCACTGGTCGGGGCTATAGATCATCAACAGAAACAAGATCGTATAATATGAAATTATTGCCTTTGGTTAAATTTTAGTTTCACGTGAAACACTGTAAATATGAAAAATTCACAAATAAGGCAACAATTAAAACAAATTAGAGAGCGCTTGCAAAAATTAAACGCAGGTGAATATGATACCTGGCGAGATAAAGATGGCTATCTTTTTATCAAGTATAAAGATGATGGTTTTGTTGAGCGCTTTCCTAGTTTTGATTTACGACCGCATCAGTTAGAAATACAACGTGCAATCTTTGTTGAAGGTTATCGCAATATTTTTATCATGTGGACTCGTAGAGCAGGCAAAGAAGTTATCTCATTTATTTGCGAGCAAAGCGCAGCCATTGAAAGCGGTATGTTGTGCGGCATGATATACCCAACAACAACAAGTGGTAGAACAATTATATGGGAAGGCGGTATTTATTTAAAAAACAAATTGAAATTATTTATTGATATTATTCCAAAAAGATTATTAAAAAAAACGCCAAACAATAAAGACCTAAAAATTAATTATTTAAATACAAGTGTTTTTAGCTTGTACGGAACAAATCACAATCCAGATAGAGTTCGGGGAACAAATGAAAGATTCATTGTTTTAGCAGAGGCAGCGTATCAAGACCCACGTGTTCGAGATATTATCTCGCCTATTTTAACAGAAAACAAAGGTGTGCTAATCGTACAATCAACTTATGATGGAACTAATCATTTTTATAAACTGGGCGAAGCAGTTAAAGACAATCCAGATTGGTTTTATTCTCATTATACTGCTGAAACGCTAGTCGATGAAGACGGCAATAGGTATGTCACTGATGAAATGATACAAAAAGATCGCGATGCTGGAATGCCTGAATTTATGATTCAGCAAGAATATTATGGTGTTGTACAAAACAATGAAGAATCAAATTATTATGCTACAGCAATGTCATATATTTCTGAAAACAATAAAATTATCTCTAATCTTTTTTTAAGAGGCGAGCCAGTATATGCAGGTTATGACTTAGGCAAAAACGACAATATGGTTTGCACTTTGTTTCAAATTGACCCAACGAACAAAGAAATTATTGTACTATGGTGTCACTCTGGCACTGGTAAAAACTTTGATCATTATTTAAAGATCTCAAAAGAATTTTGTAATCAACATGGCTTGTATCTGCATACAAGTTTTGTACCGCACGATGGCGCGCGCACTAGCTACTACAGCGATGAAAATGCCGTCACTATAGGCCAGCGTATGGGCGAGTTGGTTGTAATTGTAGACAGGCCACAAAGCAAGATTGAAGCCATTAAGCTTTGTAGAGGCATGCTAAAGCAAACATCTTTTAATAAAGAACATACGGGATATTTAATTGAATGCCTTAGTAACTACAAAAAAGAATTTGATAGAAGATTAAATGAATATAAAGATTACCCAATGCACAATTGGGCATCGCATGGTGCGGACAGTTATCAAACAGTCTGCCTTGCAATAAGCCGTCATTTAGTGCAAAATAATACCACCGAGGTCATTTATCCTAATTGGGAATAATGATCAAAATTAGCTCAACACAAGGAGGTGTCTGTGGCAATTACTCTAGGCTTTACAGCCAGTCTATCAGACGAAATAGTTTTAGACCAATACTTTGACAGCATACAAACAGGTGGCCAAGGATCTTATGGCGTACCTTCTGAAGCATTCCAAAACGTAACAAGCACTTATGTGCTAGTACAAACGGCAGGCGACATAGTATTTGAAAATGCATTAGGTGAATTGCAATTTGTAAGTGGTGCAGGGGAAGG
>Ga0099848_1001659_pt1 | contig 10437 bp, 7 predicted proteins | sample CB_VirMetaG_3_FD_78179 | JGI IMG/M metagenome (GOLD analysis project Ga0099848, IMG submission 78179) | Freshwater to marine saline gradient viral communities from Chesapeake Bay - CB_1508_1S Viral MetaG | ecosystem: Environmental > Aquatic > Marine > Coastal | place: USA: Chesapeake Bay... | reverse complement strand
ATTTGATGAGTGGTTTGATCAAAATATTGCATGGAGAATTAGACAATTTACTATTCAGGAACAAGAAAGTGGTTGTCCAGCACTTCAAGACACTCTAGGTAACAATCCAGATCTTACTATTCCTTGGATCAACCCTTGGGATCCAGATTGGAATCCGGGTAATGGCTATCAGAATGAAGATAGAGTAGATTTAGATGAATACAAGGATCGTTTAAAACAAATGCTAAGAAGTGCTTTATGTGCGCTTTTTGGGAATAGATGTTCTGGTATAGACATTGGTGTGCCCCAAATATGCCCAGGCACAGGATATGATCCAAGAAATACATCATTGAATCCTCTCAGAGATGCTTTAGATGATATTTGTACAAACTCGAACGGTTATTTAGACAGTTTTTATGATTCTATTAGAGGGGAAATCATTGATCAAAAACTTTGTCATTATTGTCAGTATTGCACATTACTTAACGAAGATGTTTATGCAGCAATAGAAGATGCAGGAAAAGAAAAAGGATTCTGTAATGCAGGAGAAGTAGGAGAAAAATACACTCTACCAAATAGTGAAATTGTAGGATCTTTTTCAGATGTTTCTTTTTGTTCTTCTTGTGCCGAAATTCCATGTGCGTGTGCAGCAGCAGGTGGTAATTGTCCAGCAGAATTTGCAAACCATCAAGGATTCTGTGAAGATACTCAGCCAGTTGATGATGAGTTCCCTCCTTCATGGGAAAATGATCCTTCATTTGGAAATAAATTAAATTCTTGTGAACAAATTTCTGAAGTTTATAGAAATGATGATCTTCCTAACGGGGATACAAGAATCGCAGAGCCTTATCTAAGATGGGGCAATCCAATGCCAATTCAAACATGTGCAGAAGATGAATATGGTGAGAATTCCTGTAATATTGATCATGTTTTATCATGTAAATCTGTATTGGGAGTATTAAATGGGCAGCAAAATATATTTAAGAGATATATTCAACTACTATTAAGAACTTTCTATCCAATTCTTGATCAAAGTGAATGTAAAAGAGATAGATGCCTTGCGAGCGGTCAGGAACCTCTATGTTGCTGGGCCGAGCCTGCGGTCGTCTATGATGTTCATCCACTAGAAACTGCTATGGGATGCAACCCATTAACCAAAGATCTTCCTGATCCAAGTACGATGAGTGATGATTGTATTTGCAGTATATGTAATGGCACAGATATTGATGGCCAAGATTTCTATAGCGGAGGTCCACCTTCCCATAATTGTGAAGAGTGTAAAGATCATGATGCCTCTTACAAATATCGAAGTGCAAGAGATATAATCAGAGAACTGAAACAGTGCATTCAGTGTCCAGTATTTAATAACATAAGAAGAAAGTATAATTTTGGTTCAGATGATAGTGGATGGACCACTGGAAATTGCGTACAGTCTTCGAATACAGAGGATTGTGAGTGTGAATATCAGGAAAATATGTGTGCAAACGACGGACAAACTCCTAAAGACAGTGGATCTGCTCCTGGTTCTCCGTGCAGTAATGTTCCCGGCAAATCTCCACCCGCTTGGCCAATTAACGAGTGGGATCCCGGCAGTCAGGAAATTTGCTATAGAGGTTGTAGGTGTACATTAGAAAATTGTCAAACAGATCCAAATATAGATTTTTCTAGATGTGATTGTCCTCCAAGAGATCCGGGTGGTCAAGATGATCCTGGTCAGTGTGCTCACGGGAGAGGGTGTTCTGAACTTAATAGAAATCCAGTTCCAAATCCAATCATTGGGGAACAACCTACAGACGGGAACCAAGTTTGTTGGGGACTAATATGTCCTCAACGAGAGAACACTCCTATAGAAGATAGAGTCATAACAATAGATGATACACAATGTAATCTATCCTGTTCAGAAAATCCTTGGCCAAGATTACCTAGCATTCCAAATTACTACAAATCGTGTGATAGGGATTCTGACTGTCCAGGCGATACATACTGTTGTCCTACTGGGTTCTGCGGTTCTTCTGATGAAGAGTGCTTTGAGAATGTGTTCTTACGAAGAATTTTACCTCAAGATTCGCCTCCAAGTACAGAGATTCTCTAATGTCAACACAGTTCAGATCTAGAATAAAAACAGTTGGTGTTTATGGGGAAGAGGAATCTGCCCTTGGTGGATGTTGCTTACCAGATGGTTCAAAGATTGAAACCACCGTCTCAGACTGTAACAATAGAAATGGTTTTTTCCAATTAGGAAATCCAGATGATCTACAATGTCCAGATAGAGGATTGACTGGTGCTTGTTGTGCATGTAATTATATTAAAACACACTATGGTAATTTTGAAACATTCTTAGATGATATTACAGCAAATACAACAAATTCATATTTCTATCTAAAGAGTGGATCAGATGCATTAGCAGATGCAGACGGAACACTGAAGTATGGTGTCAAGAACAATGTATCACAGTGCGAATGCAATCGTCTTGGAGGTAACTGGTTCTATGGGGATCTCTCAAAGATTACAGAACTCAAGAATCTTTGTAACGACTATGGAACTGATGTTAGAGTTCCAGGCTCTTGCTGTCATGAAGACACAAATACTGGTGATATAATTTGTACAGAAATATGCACATCCAGAGAGTGTGGTAATTTAGCAACTGCAAATTACCCGACACCAATTTATGGTGGTATCAATTCAGGAACAATCAATCCAACACTATGCGACAGAACTTATAATGGTAACGCACCAGCATTCTGTTCTGCTGGTGATTCAACTGATGGTGGCGGACAAGAACAACAAAGACTTCCCGGCGAAAGCACAGAGAGTGCATGTTATACCTTAAAATTAGTAAACGGTGTATTGACCCATACATGCAAAAAGACTACAGAATCTGCTTGCCGTGAACTTGGAGGTTACTGGCCAGATCTAACTGATGCTGGTATTAATGAGTGCGGCACTTCTAGTGGTTTATATACACCAACACACTTATCTGGATCTTTGATTGTAAAGTATCCAGAATTGTCTTCAACCGAAGTTTCTCTACCTGCTATTGGAACAGAGTTCCAAGGTGGAATTTATGTTGGTTTGTTTGAAACCGGCACCAGCACAATATCGTATAGAAACCACAAGACAAATGTTCTTACGAATGATCGTGTTAGGGATTATGGATACGGAACCACAGGAAAATGGGCACTTATTCTGTATCCAAGATTTTATGGTGATCCATCAGATATCACTACATTAAAGAAAAGAACATTATACAGAATGACTTCGACTGGTGAAAAAAATGTAACTGCTCCTGCTTCGTATTTTGATGGCTTCTTCAACACATATGGAAATGGCAGAGATTACCTTGGGTATAAATCAGAACTGTTCAACGACATACGCTCACTGACCACAAATGGATTCAATGACTGGTATATTCCCAGCATAGATGAACTCTCTTTTGTACATAAGAATTTGACAAAGACAGTTATCTATGGTAAAGTGAATAATACAAATAGAGCATCGAAGATGATTTTGCCATCTTATTTTGGCACTAACATCATGTCTTCTACTTTGTATACCAGTAAAGAGCGAAACGGAGATCAGTCGGAAACCCTTGGTACGCAAGTAATAAACCACAAGAGTTATCTTTGGGCGCAAAATTTCGCTTTCGATGCTACAATAAATAACTATGGATCTAGATTCTATATCGACAGAAAAACACCATTATCGGTGCCTTTAGTACGAAAAATCCTTATTACTTAATGGAGTAAATTATGGGCTGTGGATGCAATAAAAAGGATGACGATCAGGGAAAAACCCCAGAGGAAGCGAAGCAAGAGTTTCGAAAGCAGGTAGAGCAAAGCCAGCAGTCGAAAGTGTCGATGGTAAAAAGTTTCGCTTCCGCAGTCGCATCAAGAGGACTGACAAACAAAAAGACAACTAAGCCAATCAAGCAACTTCGTGTTCTGAGTTGCTTTGGTGACGGAAAGGAATTACCTCCCTGCGAATACCTCCGAAAGAGTGATGTTCAGGATGGAAAGTTCTATTGTGGTGGGTGTGGGTGTGGTGATAAGCCAGGAACTTGGCTACTATCTGACGGAGACGAGTACAGCAAACTTGATTATCCCCGTCTAAATTGCCCACTTCAAATGCCTGGATTCACTAATTATGAGCAGAGTCAACCAGATGAGTCGGTTGAACCAGTTACGAGAAGGTATTATATTGAAAATATCTCATATGATGAAGTAGAAAAAGTTCCTGTCAGTATGCCTGAAATGCCGGAAGAACTGAAGAAACTGCTCGATAAGGAAAAACAGGAATAGTAACTTAGATATATACTTCGAAGGGGGAATAAATGGCTACAATCTCCTCGAAGGAAGATCTAATAAACTACGCTTTCAGACGCCTTGGCGCGCCCGTAATTGAAATTAATGTAGATTACGAGCAAGCCGAGGATCGTCTGGAAGATGCTCTTTTATACTTTCAAGAGCGACACTTTGATGGTGTTGAGAGAGCATACTTTCGTCATCAGGTAACATCTGATGATATCGCAAACCAATATATCAACACAAATAATTTTGGACCAGTAAATGGTCCAACAGGCGATGCCCCTACAGGAAGAGACATCGTAAGTGTGGTCAAAGTTTTTCAGTTCGGAGACTTTGCGAACATCAACATGTTTGATGTTCGATATCAGATGGCTCTTAGTGACTACTTCGGTATAAACAGAGGACTAGGTGGTCAATCAAGTCTTGGACTTGCGAGTTATGACTCCACCAAGAGATACATCAACTTGCTTCAGGATATGTTTAATCCAGAGAAAGCAATACGATTCAACAAAGTTTCAAATAGAGTTCATCTTGACATGAACTGGAGTCAAGAACTCCAAGTAGGTGATTATCTCATTTTCGAGGCTTATGTTAAATTAGATCCTGAACTATTTACTGAAATCTATAATGATAGGTATTTTAAAGAATACTACACCGCATTACTCAAGAGACAGTGGGGTCAGAATCTATCCAAGTTCGATGGTGTTCAGTTGCCTGGTGGTGTAATGCTTCGCGGAGGTCAAATTGTAGCAGAAGCAAACGCAGAGATCGTGCAAATCGAGCAAGAAGTTCTAAGAAGTTACGAACTCCCAGTAGATTTCATGACAGGATAATTAAATGGCAACAAATCCATACATTCGACAGGGAACATCAAACGAGCAACTTCTTGTAGAAGACTTGACCATAGAACTCATAAAGTCTATGGGACAAGATATGATCTTTATTCCAAGAACTCTTGCAAATCTTGATGAGATTTTTGGAGAGGATACTGCAAGTACATTCTCCAACAGTTTTCCTATAGAGATGTACATAGAGTCTGTTGCAGGTTTTGAAGGTGCTGGTGATATCATTTCACAAATTGGAATTGACATCAAAGACAGAGTTAGCCTTGTAGTTTCAAGAAGACGATTTGAATCTGAAGTAACATCGGTTATTCCAACAGTCACCCGACCAAGAGAGGGTGATTTGATTTATTTTCCACTCAGCAGAACCATGTTCGAAATTAACTTCGTCGAGCATGAGAACCCATTCTATCAGGTAGGAAAACTTTATACATATCAGTTACAGTGTGAAGTCTTCACCTACTCGAACGAAGAGTTCAACACTGGAAATACTGTTCTTGATAAACTAGAAACTGATAGAGAAGGCTTAAGTGGAGATATTGTCATACCGAAGGATCCAACTGGAATCACTGCTGGTGACAACGATAAGTTTGGAACCGAAGGAAGCAGCATATTCAACTTTAGCGACATTGATCCATTCTCAGAGGGTAATTACTGATGTTTCAATATTTTTACAACGAATCACTGAGAAAGTTAGTCGTCGCATTCGGCAACCTTTTCAACAATGTTCAGATTGGTAAGTATGACTCTAACGGAACCCTAACAGAAAAGATAAGAGTTCCTCTGACATATGCGCCAAAAGAAAAGTTCATTCGCAGAATTAGAAACATGAGTTCTATTTCTGACGATATTACCAAGACACAAATCACACTTCCTCATATGGCTTTTGATATCACTGCTGTGATTTATGATCTAGAACGAGTGACGAATAAACTTCGAAAGAAGTCTTACAAGAACGAGTCAAACCAAAGAGTCGATATGTGGAATGAAGTTCCTTACAATGTGAGTTTTGGTTTGTATATTTTTTCCCGATACATCGACGAGAATTTACAGATTGTAGAACAAATACTTCCATATTTTTCACCAAACTTTAACGTAAGTTTGAACTTTAACGATTCTCACACAAAGGTTGATGTTCCAATTAATCTAAACGCCATGCAGATACAAGAAGATTATGCTGGCGATTTTCAAGTGAGAAGATCCGTTGTCTCTACTTTAAGTTTTACTGCAAAGACATATGTTTATGGTAGAGCAACAACTGCTAACCCAATTGAAGGAGTTACTGTGGATGTCTTAGACATGTATAAGTACGATTCTGTTACAGATCCACAGACTCTCAGAGTTCAAGTTACTGGAGATTATGCTACAGGAACTAGTGGAGATGTAACCTATGAAGTCACACAATGAGTCTAATTCAATAGAAGAATCTTTAGGAGTGGAGTTCGAAGAATCGACTCCTGCTCCTATTGTAAAGCAAGAACCAAAATCTATAACGACATCTAACTCAAAGGAAGATATAGATGTTGATTATAGAGAAACGAGAAAATCACTGAAGAATCTTATAGAGACTGGTGAAATCGCCATAAGTGGGATTCTCAAAGTTGCAGAAGAAGGTGATCATCCTCGCGCATATGAAGTGGTTGCGCAGATGCTCAAGACTGTATCCGATATCAACAAGGATTTGATTGATCTGCACAAGAAAACAAAAGAGGCAAAAAAAGAAGAAACAAAACTTATTCAGAAAAACACTACAAACAATTCTTTCTATGTGGGTTCCACCTCTGAGTTACAGGATTTGATTAACCCAGAAAGAAGCAGTGGAAAACGATTGGAAGATAATTCATAATGGCGTCTAAAGGTGGATATCTAGGTAATTCAAATCTTAAACCAGAAGGCGTGCAGATAGACTTCACCGAAGAACAGGTGAAGGAATATATCAAGTGTGCCAAGGATCCAGTATATTTTATTAAAAAGTATATTAAGGTTGTATCTCTCGACAAAGGTTTGATACCTTTCGAGTTGTATGATTATCAAGAAAATATTGTTGATAAAATACACAACAACAGATTCGTCATAGCAAAGTTACCTAGACAGAGTGGTAAGTCTACAACTATTGTAGCATATATTCTTCATTACATTCTATTCAATCAAAGCATGAATGTTGCTATTCTTGCTAACAAGCAAAGTACATCTAGAGAGATTTTGTACAGACTAAAACTAGCGTATGAATATCTTCCTTTGTGGTTGCAGCAAGGTATTGTTGAATGGAACAAAGGTTCTATTGAACTAGAAAATGGATCTAAGATCATCGCATCATCCACTTCGGCGTCTGCAATCCGTGGTGGTTCATTCAACATGATCTTCTTGGACGAATTCGCCCACGTTCCCCAGAATATTGCAGAGGAGTTCTTTAGTTCTGTATATCCAACCATTACATCTGGACAGACAACCAAGGTTCTCATGGTTTCAACCCCAAATGGGTTGAATATGTTCTACACATATTGGGTTGGTGCAACACGACCCAAAGACGATCCGATGAGAAATGAATATGTTCCTATAGATGTTCATTGGAGTCAAGTGCCACTTTATCCAGGCGGTCCCCTTCGTGGAAATGAGTGGAAAGAGGAGACGATACGAAACACAAGTGAGCAGCAGTTTCAATCAGAGTTTGAATGTGACTTTGTTGGATCTTCTAACACATTGATCGCTTCTTATAAGTTGAAGCAATTATTCTCCAAAAAACCACTGAAGCAAACTCCAGATGGATTGAGAGTTTATGAAGAGCCTCAAGAAGATCACACATACTTCATCACGGTAGACGTTGCTAGAGGACAAGGAAAGGACTATAGTGCTTTTACTGTCATAGACACATCGGAGATTCCTTATAAAATAGCGGCAACGTATTATAATAATATCGTTCCGCCAATGCTTTTTCCTACAACGATCAATACAGTATGCAAAAACTACAATGATGCATGGATACTTGTAGAGATCAATGATATCGGTGGTCAGGTTGCTGACATTTTACATAGTGACATGGAAAATGAGTTTATTCTCAGCGTCAATAGTAAGGGGAGAAGTGGTCAGGTATTATCGGGTGGATTTGCCGGACAAGGAAAAACCGCTCTCGGTGTTAAGACTACCGTTCCGATTAAAAGAATTGGTTGCTCTGTTCTGAAGAGTCTTATCGAGGAAGATAAGATTATTATTCAGGACGAAAACATAATTCAGGAACTCACTTCTTTCATATCAAAGAGAAACACCTATGAAGCAGATGACGGACATAATGACGATCTTGTTATGACTCTGGTTCTGTTTTCATGGGCTTCCAGACAAGAATATTTCAAAGAACTGACCGGAACAGACATTCGAAGAGGTATCTACCAGAAGAAGATTGAAGAAATGGAAAATAGTTATGTTCCATTCGGTTTTATCTCGGACGGACTGATACATACTGAAAGCGAATGGGATGGCAAAGACAGATGGTTTGGAGAAGAAACTAGATGACAATTCCAAATGTTACTACAACCTTAGACGATGATTCTTTTTTTGTTAATTTAAATGGAGAAGATACTTCCGATCATGTTTCTGTTTTTATTGATTTAGATGGAAAGTTAAATGACGCTATAGGATTTACGTCTGAACGAAACCAAAAAATAATAAGAGAAACATCTTTACAAAATTGGGTTTACAGACTTTATAATGAAAAAGCAACTGGAGTTCCGTCACCTAACTTTTCCGATCAAAACTCTATTTTAACATTTTCTTATTATTTGAGTCAACCTTTTTTACATGCTATACCGAATAATATATTCGGTCAATTTTCATATAATTATGCAAAAAATTATATAAATCAGTATAACAATTATTTACCACAGCCAAATTCTGTAAATAATTTTGGTGCGGATCAAGATTTTAGTAGTGGAGTAATAACAAATACCCAACTGAATATTCCTCCAACAGAAAATCCTTTAATTCCGAAATTTAATTATACTAATGTAAATAATACAAGTAAAATTGTTCATATGGGAAATGATGGATATATTGATGAATTTTCTTTTATATTAGATGATTGGAAACCATCTCCCAGTCTAAACCTGAATATTTCTAATATTATAGAAGATCCAACTGACAATTTTGCTATCGGATTAACAGCAGGTAATCAATTTGCTGATATGGGTTATAAAAGATGGCCATTTGGACCAGTTTCTCCTTGGGACACTAAATGGTGGGCAGTTTATAATTTCTTAGAATATGGTGGACAGGCATTAATAATTTCTCCAGATATTTTAGGATCTACTGGTGACAACATATCAAATGTTATACAAAAACTAAAAAAATCTTCTTTATCATTTGACAGTATTGTATGTCTTACAAACATAGACAATGAAATTGCTAGAAATATTGCTAATACAAGAAAAGATTGTATTGCAATCACAACTCTCGATAGATCATATACACCAGATCCAGTTATACCTGAAATTAAAGGCGGTACAGGTTTTACTACTGGACCGGGACCCGGTCGCACTTTACCTCCCTCTCCGGTTGGAATAACATCTCAATTTAGATTTAAAGTTTTAGACGTAAAGGCAAATAATTCTGACTTTGGTTCTTCTGCTGATTTTAAGTATTGGTTGAATAACAATTATTTGGACGAATGGCAATATCCATCTGGATCATCCAATTTTAACATAGAAACGGGCGGAGTTACTTCTTCTCAAATATACGGAATCGGGACAGGTGAAGTTCATTTAGTAACAAACTATATGCCATTTAAAAATATTAATTATGGTGTTGCACCCATATATTTGTTATTGGCAGGAATAGAAGAACCCGACAAAAAGGCTTACGGACCTGGTGTCGATGGTTGTTTAAGAAACAATGAACTTGTATGTGAAATTTTAGAAATTCCTCTGGGCTTTACTTATGAAGTACCTTCCCAATATACAGAATCAATAACGGGTGATCTTGCAACTGAATTACCAAATGCTAAAGTAATAATTAGAAAAAAATTGCCGCTATTAACATCATTCAATGCATTTGCTTCAGATATATTTTATCCTGCCAGTGATGTTAAAATATTTGGAAAGGAAGGAGAGTCTCTAGAGCAATCTAGATTGGATATAGTAAATAAAACTACGGTATCTTTTACAGATTACTTGAAAGAAATAGTTCAAGGATGGTCAGGTTCTACAGCAATTGATGGATATATGGGAGGAATAACTGCTCCGCCTGGGGCCGACCTATACTATTTTGCATGGGATTCTGGAGTCGCAAAGAATAATTCAAATATTTGGTCAAGATATTTTGCT
>Ga0099848_1001656_pt1 | contig 10445 bp, 9 predicted proteins | sample CB_VirMetaG_3_FD_78179 | JGI IMG/M metagenome (GOLD analysis project Ga0099848, IMG submission 78179) | Freshwater to marine saline gradient viral communities from Chesapeake Bay - CB_1508_1S Viral MetaG | ecosystem: Environmental > Aquatic > Marine > Coastal | place: USA: Chesapeake Bay... | reverse complement strand
TAAATGCTAACAATTTTTTAAGAAGTGATATTACAGATACAACTGACGGACAGTTGTTCATTCGTAATGATGGTGGATTAACAATTGGTGCAAACCAAATTTTCAACCTAGAAATTGCTTCTAATAACTCTGTTATTAAAAATAACTCCGTTGACGGTAACATCGACTTTAAAGTATTTCCAAATGTTGATAAAGTTGTTAAAACTGTTATGCGTATTGACGGAACAAACAAGCGTGTTGGTATTAATAACATTGCACCGACGGTTGATTTAGATGTTACTGGTGCTGGACATTTTTCAAGCACACTACAAGTATCGTCAACAACAGCGGTTGATAACTCACTAACAGCAGGCACAACGGGTGCATTAAAAGTTGCTGGTGGTGTTGGCATTGCAGGAGGATTGCACATTGGTGGTAATGCGGCATTTGATGGTCACTTAGTAGTAGGAGAAATTGGTGGCGGAGGCGGTATTGCTATACTTCCAACAACAAATAATAATTTAACCATTGGTGGTGATCCAGGCGATGGCGGCGGCACCAGAAGATTTTCTAATGTTTACTCGGAAGTGTTTACAGGACGTTTGGTAGGAACAGTTATTGGTGATGTTAATGGTAACGTTAACGGTACAGCAGATAGATTGGTTGCTTCGACAGTATTTAAAGTTGGTGGCCATGTTGCTGACACAACAGGATTTTCATTCGATGGACAAACAGGTGGAACAACAAAAACATTTAACGTAACACTAACACAAGATGCTATTACCGATCAAACAGAAGATACAGATACACAACCAGATGACTTGTTATTACTTCATAGAGATGGACAAGGCTTAAAGAAAATTTCATTCAGTAACTTCTTTGCATCGGCGGCAATCGTTCCTGTGGGAGGTATTTTACCTTATGCGGGTAATAGTGCACCAGCAGGATATTTGTTATGTGATGGATCAGAAGTTCCGATTGCAAGTTATAACGATTTATACAATGTTATTGGTACAACATTTGGTACAGGTATTAACCCTGCAACATTTAAATTACCAGACCTACGTGGTAGATTCCCACTAGGTAAAGATAACATGGACAACGGACTAACAGTTCAAGATACAAATAACCAACCAGTTGATGCTGGTGGTGGAGTTGCCGGTCGTGTTTCAGACACTAACGCACAAAACATTGGTGGTACTGGCGGTAATGAAATTATTACTGTTACAGATAACTCAATCGGAAGTGGAGCACAAGGTGCTTCAGGTTCAGGTAGCGGTGGATATCAACAATTGAACATATTAAACCCATACATGACATTAAATTATATTATAAGGGCAGGGGAGTAATGAGTTATACAGTTAACAAAACAGACGGAACAGTTTTAACGATAGTCGGTGACGGTACTGTTGATAACACTTCTACTGACATTTCATTAGTAGGAAGAAAGTTTAGCGGTTACGGCGAAATTTTAAACGAAAACTTTGTGAAACTATTAGAAAGTTTTGCAAATAATACCTCTCCAGACAATCCTATCGCTGGACAAATTTGGTATGATACACTAGAAGGTCGTTTAAAAGTTTACACTGGAACACAGTTTAAACCAACAGGTGGACCTTTAGTACAAGATACACAACCTGCGGGATTGGTTAAAGGTGATTTATGGGTTGATTCCTTAAAGAATCAGATTTATTTCTTTGACGGCATTGATTTAACATTGGCCGGTCCAATATATTCCAAACAACAAGACATAAACGGTTGGGTGGTTGACACAATAGTTGACACAAACAGCAACGGTCGTGTTGTTTCTAAATTGTATGTCAATGGATTATTGGTAGCAATATTAAGTAAAGTAGCATTTACACCTAGAGATGCACTTACAGGTTTTGCAACTATCAACATTGGATTAAATTTTTCAACAAATGTAAGCGGATTAAAACTACACGGCTCAGCAACTTCAGCAGATACTATTGCAGGTATTGACCCAGGTAACTTCTTAAGAGCAGATATTGCTTCAAGTGCAAATGCTCCGTTAAGTATTCAGGATGATCTTGGTTTAACAATTGGTGAAGACTCGGATATTTCAATGGTTGTTCAAGGCAATGACACAATATTTAAAAACAACCTACAGAACAGAGACTTTAGATTACAGGTTAACAAGGACGGTTCGGGTATTGTTGATGCTATCAACATTGATACTTCAGCATTACAATTTACAATTTGGCCAAACTTAATTAACAGTAACCTAACTGTTGGTGGTAATGCAGTTGTTACTGGTAACTTAACAGTCAATGGTACAACAACTTACATTGACACACAAAATTTAAGAACAAAAGATAAAAATATTGAATTAGGTTACGGTGATACACCAACTGATGCACTAGCAAATGGCGGTGGTATTACTCTTAAGGGAGATACGGACCATACAATTAGTTGGAGCAGTGCAGATGGTGCCTGGGAAAGTTCAGAGTCAATTAGTATTGCAACAGGAAAAGAGTTTAGAGTAAACGAAGTTAATGTATTAAACGAAACTACATTGGGTTCAACGGTTGTTAATTCAAGTTTAGAAACATTAGGAACACTTAGAGAAATACAAATTGATGACATTTACATCAATGACGGTGTTATTTCAACAAACGTATCAAATGTTGATATTACTTTAGATCCAAACGGCACAGGTGCTGTACGATTAAGCAACAGTCAATTAAAAGATGTTGCTAATCCAACAGATGCTAATGACGGTGCAAACAAATATTACGTTGATTATAAAGTTAATTCAAAAACTTTAGCACTTACAATGAATATTAGTGGCATGATTGATCCTGAAGGAACAGATATTCCTTTATGGTTATCAAAAATTGCTCCTGTGGGTAATTATGAAGTTGGAACAGAAGCAAGAGTATTGTGCGAAACACTATCTTTAGGTGGTGGTGCAACAAGTATTACAGTTAAACGTACCGGACCATACCAAACTAACGATGTTCAGGTTGTTGACGTTAACGTTGACAAGGGCGGAATATTAAATAGTGCTAGTACGGTGCAAGATTTTAGTTTTCCATTTGGTATTACACTATCTGGAAGTTCTATCGGTGTAAACCGTGTAGCAAAATTATTTAGAATTGTAGGAAGCAACTGGACCTACATACAGGATATTTAGGATTAAAAGATGCCATACCAAATAGATAGATTCGATGGAACAACATTAGTAACACTAGCAGACGGCGTAGTTGATATCTCAACTGATTTACAGTTGGTTGGTAGAAACGTTGCCGGCTTTGGTGAAATTCAAAACGAAAACTTTGTACATCTATTAGAAAATTTTGCTAGAGCAGATACTCCGCCAAGCAAAGCATTGGTAGGTCAGTTATGGTTTGATAAAAATGCAAATAAATTAAGACCATCGGTCTTTGACGGTGTTCAATGGCGTCAACTTTCATTGTTAGAATCAACAACAACAGAGCCTCAGAATAGAAAAGAAGGCGATATGTGGTGGGATTCCACAAACAATCAACTTTACGTTTGGACTGCGGACGGAAATCAACACGTTTTAGTTGGTCCTGAAAGCATTAGACCTTTTGCAACGACACGTTGGGTAACAACTAAACTAACAGATACATCAGCAGTTGATCATCCTGTGACAATAGGATACATAAATGGCGTCGCATATGCTGTGATAGCAGACACACAATTTACTATTGATCAAAATGTAACACCGTTGGTAGGATTTACTGATGTTTACAGAGGTATTACACTAGACGGAACATCAGCAACAGGACAAACAGCCACAACAAGATTTTTTGGTACTGCTAAAAATGCTGATAGGCTAGGTGATAGACCTGCAGATGAATACGCACATAGATTTGACAACGAAACTATTACAGGTTATTATCATTTTGCAAATGATGCAGGTATTACAGTTGGTGATAGTCAAGAATTACATCTTAAAATTTACAATACCGATCAACCTGCATTGGTTAACGAAACAGGAACTAATTTAAGTTTAGGTGTTAACTATGTAGGAAGCAGTACAGACAAACGTGTGCTGATATTAAACAATAAAGAATTTATTCCTTATCAAGACAATGAAGTTAACCTAGGTTCGCCAACACTAAAATATAGAAATGTGTACGCTGATGCCATTTATGCAAACATTATTGGTGACATTGTTGGTTCACACGTTGGTGTTTCAACAGGTGACACATTTGGTAATCACGTAGGTAATTCAGCAGGTGCACACACAGGTATTTTAAAAGCATCAGGTGGTGCTACTATTGTTGATAATGATGCAGTAACAGCGGCTCCTAAAATTCCAGCAAGTGCAGGAACAGTGGAAGGTCGTTTTGAAGGTACTGCTAGATTTGTTGATTATGGTGCATACTACAATGCTGACAACACGTTTACAGGAAACAACCTATTCTCAGGAACAAATGAATTTGATGGCACATCAAAATTTGATGGCACCGTACTAACAAATGGTACTTTGCAGTCGGCGGGTAATACACTTATTAAAGAAGGTGTAATTGGAGATGGTGCTATTGGTGCAATTCAATTAGGTGATCTAGTTATTGGAAAACCAAGAATCAATGATGCTGAAATTAACACAACATTGTTTAAGGGTGGTGAACTAAGAGAAGGCACAGCAATTAATGGTGCTAAGGTTGGTGACTCTATTCCTGTACAATGGGTTAAATCACAAATATACTATGACACACAAGGACACTCATTTACAAAAATTTCAAGCGATGTAGCATTTACAAACGCTGACAACACAACTGTAATGACAGCGTTTGCTATTAAAGAATATGTTGACGCTAAAATTGATGACGTTGCAACAGACATTCAGTTCTACATTGATAACAAAGACATGAGTGTTGATGATGTTAAAACCCAACTTACAAGAATTGCTCCTCCGTTGGATTATCCAGAAGGAACAAAAGCAAGAATTTTAGGTGCTCATTATTTTAATAATATTGGCACAGACTATAACGGAAACAAACGATATGTTGTGTTCTACGGTCAAGGCCAGGTACTTAGAGGTATTGGTTACATCGGTGGTAGAGCAACATCTTCAAATGTTACATCAACAGATGTGTTAACAGCAAAAAGCGGATTCACAGGATACCTATTCCAACGTGAAGCAGGTGGTACTCCTGTGCAGGCAACAGATCAAAAGAATAACAGTTCGGACGCTGGTAACATTGTAACACAAATTAACAGCAGAACATTTACAGGATGGATTGAATTTGATAATCCAATTCCACAAGCAGTTGCAAATGCATTTGGTGATCCTGCTATCGTAAATGCAAGAGTGATTGCTGTAGACAATGGTGTTGTAAGAGATTATTCAAGCACACAAAACACAGCAATTTTATACGATAACGTGACAACCTACACAAGAGCAAATGTTGAAGATTACGAAACAACAGCGACCATAGGTGGAGTAAGTGTACACTTTGAAGTGTATGATTACAATGCTATAACTTATAATGTTATTGCTAACTGGGTGTTTAAAAATTATATTTAGGAATGTACGATATAGTTGAAAATTATATAAAGAATGTGGACAATATAATGCAAAAGGTTAAAGAACACGAAGCAAAAGGAAAGTTTACATTCAGGGGTATCGGCGGAAAAGAGTTGCACGGTACTAAGTATGGCGAAAGTCACTTTAGTTCTTTGTTTCAAAGAGACATGGAACAGGATTTAGTTGATACAATTTGGGAAACAGTACCACAGGAAGAAAGAAAATGGTGCTCACAGGTTGTTGTTAACAAATATGCTCCCGGTGATTGGTTGGTAAAACACCAAGACAGTGCCGGAGGATATTGGAAATTTAAGTTGGTATATCTAACACAAGGTAAACCACACTTTAAATACTGGGACAAAGATGGTAATGAACATCTAGTTCAAGAACAGAAAGGTGCAATGTTTAATATGCCTATTGAAACTTGGCATGAAGTAACAAAAATAGAGGATGGTGAAGAACCTAAATACAGTCTTTGCTTGATATGGGAATAAAAAGATGGCTAAAAAACAAATGATTTTAATGTTTAACAAAAGCAACGGGGAGTTGATTGGTAACTTGCCTGAAGGTACTAAAGTTAAAGGTCTTAACGGTAAAGAAGTTATGACCAAGGTTGTTGAATACGATCCTGACACACACTTTTACAATGGTACTTTCCACGATGGTAAGGTTGAGCCGATGGCTGACTATGTTGCTGAAGTTCCTGTTATTGAAGAAGATGTATTGGACAGAAACGTTGCTGGAAATATCGAAGGCGAATATCCGATATATAAGCAACTTAATATTATTATTGAAATGTTAAATCAAAGCAGTGTTCCAAACACAGCAGAATTTACAGCGATGTACAATTACATCAAAGATGAAAGAGAACGCAACAGTGCAAGAAAAGAAGTGTACAAAGACCCTTCTTCTCCGTACATTTATGTAAGCAAGGAAGACCTATTGCTTACAAAGAACAAAAAGTTAGGAAAAGCATAAAGGGTAAATATAGATATGCCATACATTGTAAACACATATAACGGACAGCAAATTGCAATAGTAAATGACGGTACTATTGATCAAACTACCGACATTAAATTAATTGGTAAGAACTATGCTGGATTCGGAGAAATACTTAACGAGAACCTAGTTTATCTTTTAGAAAACTTTGCGGGTTCCGCAGAACCACCTAATGCGATAGCAGGTCAGGTGTGGTACGATTCAGCAAATAAGGTTTTAAAATTCTATGACGGTAATAAGTTTAGAATTGCCGGCGGTGCTGAAACAGGTTCAAATGCTCCATCAGGTTTAGCCAAAGGCGACCTATGGTGGGAAACAGACGGTGAACAATTATATGTTTATAACGGACAAGATTTTATTCTAGTTGGTCCTGTTGCAACAGGCGGTGAAGGTGTATCGCAATTAACAGCAGTCACAATCAAAGACACACTTGCTAATGATAGAACAGTATTAAAAGTTACAATACAAGACCAAGTTGTTTCTTTAATAGCCAAAGACGAATTTACAATTGACAACTCCAAAAATCCAATTACAGGATTTAGTGTTGTTAAAAAAGGTTTTAATCTTGCTAGTAACGCTACTTTCCCAGGTATTAGATATTGGGGTATTGCAGAAGATACGGATAAACTAGGAGGTATTCCTGCAGATCAATATATTTTAAATGCAGGATCACAGTCATTCAGCGACATAGTTAGATTTAATAACGACAATGGTATATTCATTGGTGCTGGTCAGGATTTACATTTACACATTACAAATGGTGACGATGTTAATATTACAAACGAAGTCGGTAACGTAATCAAAGTTAATGTAAACTCAGGTGCAGGTGCACAAGAGATTGCACGATTTGAAGATGCAACTTTTGTTCCTGTTGCTAACAACACAGGATCGATTGGTACGTTAGCAAACAAATGGCAAAACATTTTTGCATATGATATTATTTTAGATCAAAACGGAGAATTGGAAGGTAACACTAGAGGTCTTCATACAGGTAATGTTGTTGGTAACGTAACAGGAGATGTTGCAGGTAATATCACAGCAACAGCAGGAACAAGCACACTTAACAACTTAACAATCACAGGAACCATCACAGGTTCATTGGTTGGTACATCAACTACTGCTGAATTGGTTGAGTTGGATGGTGGTTCAGGAGTTCCTGCGGTAACAACAGCAACAGCAAATACCATTGCTGGTAGAGATTCAAACGGTGACATTACTGCTAACCTATTCAATGGTACAGCAACCAATTCACAAGCATTAGATGGTTCGGTTGCTGATACAACGCAAACGCCATTAACAATCGCAAAACGTGATACCAACGGAGACGTAATTGCTCGTAAATTTGTTGGTACTGCAACAGCCGCTCAATTTGCTGACTTGGCAGAGGTATACACTTCTGATGAACAGTATGAGCCAGGAACGGTTGTTATACTAGGTGGCGAAAAAGAAGTAACTCAATCTGTATCACATTTTGATCACAAAGTTGTTGGAGTTGTTTCAACAAATCCAGCATACTTAATGAACAGCCTTTCGGAAGGTGTTCCGGTAGCACTAAAAGGTCGTGTACCTTGCAAGGTAGAAGGTGCTGTACGCAAAGGTGACATTTTGGTTACAGGACATCAACCAGGTGTTGCGGTAGCACTTACAGAAGATAGTGCAATTCCAAATTCACTTTATGTAATTGGAAAAAGTTTGGAAAACAACGAAAACCCTGCTGTTAAACTAGTTGAGATCCTCGTTTAAAAGGCGTCTTAAACGCATTTTAAGCGTCATACAGCGGTCTTATTCTTAATTGCTAGTACTTGATGTACCTTGTTTAACAACGCCTACTTTAGACGCTTGTAAGAAGTCTATTCCGTCCGAATTGCGATAGGATTCACCGTAATAAACCGTTTTAATTCCACTTTGGTAAATCAATTTGGCACACTCTATGCAAGGAGAATGTGTGATAAAAAGAATTGATCCTTCTCCGCTTTCAGGACTTCTTGCCAATTTGGCAATAGCATTAGATTCGGCATGAAGAACTTCTGGTTTTGTTACTAGGGTAGGATTACCCACATCATCGATGTGTGTGCAAGTTTCGCATTCGTTATCCCAACCAGCAGGAGTACCATTATATCCGTAGGCAATAATACGATCGTCTTTAACAATCACAGCACCTACTTTTAATCTTTTAGCATATGACAGTTGTGCAAAACGTTTTGCAACATCCATATATGCGTGTATGAATCGATCTTTCATTTTAGAAGGTCTTTATCATGGGAAAGATTTCGGCAATAACTTTAGCACAAGCATGAGCAATATCCATATGTTCTTTTTGTGTACCGTTACCGCCACGAAGTTGAATATAATGCACCCAACTACGCAATGTACCATTCATGTATAATCTTGTTTTGGTTAAGCCTTCCGGTAGTACTTTACGTGCCTGTTCTTTAGCAATACCACGTCGAAGTGCTTCGTCATAGGTTTCTTTTGCTCTTGTGGCAATAAATTTTTGTTCTGCGTCCCACCAAGCCTGTAAACTAGCATCATTTACTTCAATTGAATTTTGTCTGTTCTTGGTGTCTTGTAATCTTGCTTCGCTGTATTCGAACAGTTCTCCTTGATCTTCAGGATTGGCATAACGCTGTGAAAACTCTTGGAAACTAAAACTACGATGACGCACAATTTGATGTGCAATATCACGTGTGGTGTTAATTTCTAAACAAGCACTAACCATTTCTAGTGGAGACCAGTGTCCCCATTTAATCAAATAGCCGATTAGTTTTTCTGCTGTTTCTTTATTGTATTGGTTCGCTGGATTTGATACTCTAGCACAAAAGGCAATAAGATCCTGTGCATTTTCTAAACCTTCTTTAAGAAAGTCACCGGTTGGTTGTGAGTATGAAACTAATTTAACTGTCGTCATTTTTCTTCTTTCCTTTTTTGCCTTCTCGCTTAATTTTAAAATTTACTTTTTTAGTAAATGAATTCGTTGCTTTGGTAACGTTTCTTTGTATAGCACTTATGTCAATTGTAAAATCAATGTTGGCTATTTCATTGCTACGTGCTCGCATCATTTCGTTTATCTTATTTGTAACATACTGAACAGAACCGTGTGCTAATAGACTTTTAACATCTATTATTTGTTTGTTACCGTTTTTTAAATTGAGTTGTAGTTTGACTAGATATGGAATTGGGAGGCTGTTTATGTTTATTGAATTTAAAACATCCTCCCAATCTTGATTAATGTTTACTTGATTGTCCTTTTCCATATAGGGCAACCATAGTTATTACGCAGATACTTTAGATGCTGTCTTTTTCGCTGTTGCAGGCGGGTCTAACTCGTCTGCTCTACGTCTAAGATCAACCATTTCTTGATAAAGTGCATCTGCTCTTTTTCTGTAATTACTAGCAATGGTTTTTTTACTTCCGGCTTCTTTTTCGTCATCGGAAGGACCTTTTTCTTTAATTGCTAGGTCTTCTAACGCCACTCCTTTTTGCTGTGCAATTTGTAAGTTTAAGTCATCTAACTTAATATACGAATCACGGCTAGGTGTTGGTGTCATTGTAATTTCAGCGGTAGGAACTTTTTGTAAGTTACCTGTTCTGTGCAACGTTGCTAACATTGCTGTACCGTCGGAGAATTTTCTCACAGAAAGAACAGTAGCCAATTCAAATGCGTCTTGTCCTGCAGGTGAATCTACAACAGAAAACAGTTCATCATGATAAGAACCTGATAGTCTTGCTGTATGAATTACTAATGCAGAATAAGGATCGCCTGGAAGTGTCCTATAAGCAATTACAACTTTTGATCCATTGTGATTACCTACGTGTTTAATTGCGGCCATATTGTTCTCCTTATACAGTTGGTACACCCGCTACCGCACTAGCCACAGGATCTGTAGTTGGTGCTTTTGGTGCTGGTTGACCTTCTGCTTGTTGTTGTTCTGGTGCAGGTTTT
>Ga0099848_1001654_pt1 | contig 10456 bp, 9 predicted proteins | sample CB_VirMetaG_3_FD_78179 | JGI IMG/M metagenome (GOLD analysis project Ga0099848, IMG submission 78179) | Freshwater to marine saline gradient viral communities from Chesapeake Bay - CB_1508_1S Viral MetaG | ecosystem: Environmental > Aquatic > Marine > Coastal | place: USA: Chesapeake Bay... | reverse complement strand
TACACAGCGACGATGGTGGCCGGATTTCGATATCGAAGCGCTTATCCGCTCCTATGCGGTCGATGGGTGGGGTGGTGTTCGTCGCTGTATTGAAGAAAATGTACTCACGCCCGGGTTGGCTAAGAGAGCGATGGCTTTCGCTGCGGAGTTCCGCAAAAAGCATCTGAAGGATCCGAACGCGTATCCGATCCATTGGTTGATTCGAAATCTGTTGCTCCACGAATTCAACATCACATCAGTAAACCCAATCGGGCCAAAAACACGTGCGTACACCATGCAAATCGAAGAAGCAGAAATAATGTCCAGCCTTGACGCCCTTGACTATCAGGATGATTCACGATGAACGAACCAACCCAACTTACCTTCACCCATATCGCCACATCCGAATTGACGCCTGGCCCATGGAAAGCGACCTACGTGCTCAAGCCAGACAAAGATGTGATGCTCCGATCCATGGAGGAGTTCGGTTTGCTCCAGCCGATCGTCGTGCAAAAATCAACCAACCGTGTAATTGATGGGCATGCTCGCGTTGATTGCGCTCTTCATATAGGCATCAGAGAACTCCCAGTTGTTCTGCGGGATTTGAACGATATTGATGCCATGCTTCTCCACCTACAACTGAACCGAGGACGTGGTCAGGTGATGGCTAAAAATATGTCGCGCCTGATTAGGGACATGCTGCGATCAGGCCAATACGAGGAGAACGACCTCAGATATAAGTTGGTCATGAAAGCCGACGAAATGGACCTGATGGTTGACGGATCGTTGATCAAGATGCGCAAAGTTCCTTCGCACCAATACTCCAAAGCCTGGGTTCCGGTCGAAGCCCCAGCAAAAGCCACAGAAGTCCTGAACTTCATCGAACGACCCCCCAACGCCGACCGATAAGGCGAAATGGTATGATGGGGCTGTCTCTTTGGAGGAAACATGCCTACCCCCTCATCGCTTACAGACACAGAACTGACGCCAGACACCGAGCCGTTGCCGTCCGCACCCGAGGCTCCCAACGTGTCGCGCCCAGGACGCCGTCCTGCGTGGTGGCGACGGGCGCTTGCTCGTGGTCTTCGCGGAGCAGCCAACGCTGTTCGACCTGGCGAAGACCGCTAAAACTCGCCCTGCCCTTTTTGCTATATTCGGCGTTGCCTTGTTATTTTGACGTCGGAGAACAATGAAAAGAGTAAAGATCGGCTACGCGTCCACGGACTGGTCTAGGTCTATGATGGCCCACGATGGCCCTGTTCCGGGTGGGTCAAACTGGGTGAGACTGCAGCAAAGTCGCCCCCACGTTGGCTATGACAGTGTCACGGGCCTTATGGTGTTTCATCCGGAACGTGGGTTCGGAATCATCGACTGGCATAATCAGACGCACTACAACTGCAGTCTGATTGTTGCTCAGAGGCTGATGTTCAAAGATCTTGCAGAAAAGATCGATCAGCGGAAAAAGTTCAACCAAATAATTATCAACGATGTCGATGATTGGTATTGGGGATTACATAAAGATAATCACGCCTATCGTCTAACGCACCCCGACTTCAACAAAGACGAAAACATCGCTCACTATAAACATATTGTGCAGGAATGTGATGGCGTTGTTGCGTCAACTCCATTTCTTGCCGACAAAATGAAAAACGAATTTAAATGCAAGAACGTTTTTCTTGTAGAGAATCACGTAGAAGTCAAGCGGTTCAATCCTCGCAGGCCGAATATAAAAAAGACGGTTGTCGGGTGGGTGGGGTCAACATCGCACCGTTCGGGCGATCTTGAAACAATCGCCCCAGTTCTGGATAACCGAAAGTTTCGCCTCCACCATTCCGGTCATGTCAACACGGCCGAATGGTTCGCCGACAAAGTGGGCCTACCACGAGACAAGGTAACCAAGGCCCCTATGTACGACCCCCGTGACTATGCCCGATTGTCGTTCCAGTTCGACATCGGGATCGCTCCTCTAAATGATGTGCCATTCAATCACGCCAAATCATGGATCAAGGCCATCGAATATGCCGCGGCAGGCGTTCCATTTGTTGCCTCTGACCTGGGAGAATATAGGCGCTTGTACGAGACTTACGGCATCGGTCGTACGGCCTCCACACATGAAGAGTGGACAAAGCACCTTGAAGAACTATGTGATCTGCAAGTGCGTACCAAGGAAGCGAAAGAGCAGCGCGAAAAAGTCCAGGAAGTACTGGATGTTCCGCTGATGGGCAAAAAATGGCGGAAGGTGTTCGACGAATACCTCTGAGTGTGTCCAAGTGAAATCCAGCCGTCCTGTAAGATAGGGCGTAACCATTTTCGTGATAGGACGCAAAATGCTTGTGACCGAAAAAGAACTTGAGCGGTACATGGATATCAAGTTCAGCAACCGCCAGTCTTACGCCGCCGAGTACGTTCTTGAAGGTCTGCAAAGCGAAATGGAATCGTATTTGCGGAGACCGATCGAAGTTCAGTCTTTCACCGAACAATATTCAATCGAAATTACACACCCAGGCGTTCCATCCCACTCATATTTAAATAACTATTCTCTTGATACGACCCAGCAAATCATTGAGTGGATTCAGCCTCCATACACGCTCTACCTCAAGAACTCTCCGGTAGCCAGCGTCTCCAGCATTTCGCTCACCAGACCCTTCCAAGGAGCAACGCCAGAAGTTCTCGTTGAGGGAACAGATTTTATTGTCCGCAAGTTCGGCGTCGACCTGTTCAGGGCTTTCGCCAACGACACTATCGACATCACTTACACGGCGGGTTTGGACGGACCAGAGATCAAGATGTTTCGGCTAATGATCCTGAGGGCGGCTTCACGAGAAATGCAAAACATGCATGATGACGTGGTCGGTATCAAGGATCTTGAAACACGAAACGTTGGTCCCCTTACAACAGGCTTTACGCCAGAAGAATTGGCTGCCATGAAGAAGTGGCGACGAGTCAGGATCGCGTAATGGCTCGGGCGGTTCGAATGAGTGTTGAGTGCGACAATGATGACGCAATGCGTCGTCTTCGCACAATGGCTCTCAGGGCAAAAAATTTTACGCCTGTTTTCATGTACGCCAAACAGCAACTGAGACTCGCAAACCTAGCCAACTTTTCGACTGGCGGACTCCCAACTGGAGGTTGGAAGCCGCGAGATGCCGAAGAGGAATACCGTTGGCCGATCTTGGATCGGACAGGACATGGGCCTGGTGGCGGCAAGTTGAAGCGAAGCCTGACGTCCCTGACCGGTGCCCCCAATGTGATCACCCCGTCCTGGGCAGAATTCGGTACCGATGTCGAATACGCGAAGTATCACCAGTATGGGACTCGGTTTATGCCAGCCCGTAAGGTTGTTTTTGATCCTCGTGGATTTTCCCAGGATTTGGCCGAAAAGGCTGCCTCTTACGTATCTCGTGGAGTGATCTGATATGACCATGCAGGGAGCCTGGAAGGCTAAGGGCTTCGTCAACGACTATCTTCAGGCCGACCTGCCGAAACGGTTGCTCACGTACCGTAATGAGTGGAATCTTGATGACGAGAACTTGCCGGAACCGTTGAAATACCTGGTCTACGAGCCGATTGCCCTGGACCACTGGCCGACGATCATTACGGTAGTGATTTCGATGACAGGGTTGACTAGGGATGACTATACGGGCCTCATGGATCCCATGTATTTTGTCGATTATTCGATGCGAACGTATGTTTGGGTCAAGGATGATAGTTCTGAGCAGTGCACCGCTAAGCGAGATCGACTCACGACGGTTCTCCGTTCTTCGATCCTGGATTCGCCTTGCCTCAAGGTTTTTGCGGCCAATGACGATCTAGAAGTCCTTATTGATGAGTCAACACTCAGGGAAGAATACTCTGACTTGACTCTCATCAAAGGCGAAAGAGTCATGGCAGGCGCATACCTGTCCTACAACCTGCGGATCAATGAAGTTGTCCGAGCAAAACAAATCGGAACCGCAAACAACATTTCGACTGAAGTCGACCCATTGACGCCACTGCTAGTAGATCTAGAGTAATTAGTTCCACTACAGCGACGACAAATGAGAGAAAATAACAAAGACGGCTGCTGTTCCGAACCAGAGGAACATCATTCGGTATAATTCGATAGTCCCTGGAAAGCGTAAATCTTGGGAGCGGAGGAACTTAAATGCCCGGCATTGTAGTAAACACCTCGGTCCGTACCGGGCCGTCAACCACGAACCAGTCCCCCACGGCAACGTTTTTCGTTGTGGGCCAAACAGAGCGTGGCCCGGCTACGACACCCAAGATGGTGACGAGCATCGCTGAATACGAAAGCATCTTCGGAGAGTACGTGTCCCACGGACAGGTTCACCAGCAGGTGCAGACGTTCTTCGAAGAGGGTGGCGCACAGGTCTACGTTTCACGCGTAGTTGGCGCAAGCCCCACTGTCGGCTCGCTGGAGTTCGTCGACACCAACGGCGACCCGTCGATCACCCTGACCGCTATCGGTGCCGGTGCCTGGTCGACGAATCTTGAGGCCTCCGTTGAAAGCGCCGGAACAGGATTCGCCATCAAGTTCTTCCTCAGCGACGAACTGGTCTACACGACCGGCGAAGTTGCTACCGCCGCCGCCGCCGTAACCCGAATCAATGCTTCGCCAGTTGCCGCTCGCTACGCCACTGCGGAAGACGAAGAGAACTTGGTTCCAGTTCTTACCGCTGCCACCGCCTTCGGCGCAGGAGATGACAATCGTTCGACAATTACCTCCAGCACCTACACGGATGCCCTGTCGTCATTTGGCACGGATCTTGGGCCAGGTGCAGTGGCAATCCCGGGCGAAAGTGGAGCGGGCGTTTGGAACGCAATGCTGACACACTGCGTCAACGCCAACCGAGTGGCCCTCATGGCCTTCCCGGCGGCCTACAGCGCAGCCGAAGCAGCCGCTGATGCCTCTGCAATGAGCGCTGAGCCGAACGCTGAATACGGTTCCATGTTCTTCCCCTGGGTGAAGATGGTGACCGAGTCCGGCGCAACCCTCACGATCTCGCCCGAGGGATACGCCGCAGCCAAGCGTTCGATCGCCCACAACAGCATCGGACCATGGCAGCCCTACGCAGGCAAAATGGCCGAGTCGAAGTTCATCACCGGAACCAGCGTCGCAGTTGACAAGACCGCAGGCGACTACCTGGATGAGAACCGAGTGAATGCACTTCGCATCATCAGCGGAACGGTTCGCATCTACGGTGCACGTTCGGTATCCAACGACGAGGACAACTACCGTTTCAACACCGCACGCGAGATGTTGAACTATGTGGTTGCACGCTCGCAGACCGCCCTGGAGGACCTGGTGTTCTCCCCGATCGACGGTCGTGCCTCGCTGTTCTCAAAGGTCGAAGCCCGACTCGTCGCAATGCTGGAGCCAATCCGTATTGCCGGTGGTCTTTACGAGGCCTTCGACACCGCTGGAAAGCGGATTGACTACGGCTATTCGGTTCAGGTCAATGACGCCATCAACCCGCTTAGCCAGTTGGCTGGTGGTTTGGTTCGGGCCAAGGTTGGCATCCGAGTGTCCAGCGTCGGCGATCAGATCCAGGTCGATGTGACCAAGTCCAACCTTACGGCATCAGTCGTCTGATTAGGAGTTCAGAATGAAACTTGCACAGCGTCAAATTGTGGCCTCCATTACTCCGTCGCAGGACGGAAATACCGAGGTTCCGCCGTCGGTCGGCACCGATGGTGGTCTTGCCTACTTCGCTCAGGTGAGCGGCGGGGAGGTGACTGCCTCGGTGGAGAAGATTTACATCGGCGGCAAGTTGTTCCCCGAGGTGCTTTGCGCTCCTTCGGAAATCGGCGACATCACGGTGACTCGTCACTACGATCGGGATGTGGACGGACCTTTCTTGCGGAGTCTCCGCCAGATGGTGGGTCGCGCCTACTACGACATCCTGGTTGAAGAGTTGAACTGTGAAGTGAAGAACCCCCAGGGCGCACGCAACTACCCGATGTGTTTGCTCGTCGGGTTGACGGAGCCTGAGGGTGACGCCGCTTCGGGTGCACCGGCCACCTACTCGCTTACGTTCAGCGTTTCTTCCGTAGCCTGATCCAACACAACCTAAGAAAATTTGATGAAGGGAGTGCCGCTGGCGCTCCCTTTGTCATGCTATGGTGCCACTCATGGCAGATGAACTGTACGAAGTAGTAAACGAAGAAGCCCCCAAAAAGGCTTCCCCAGCAAAAGCGGTGGCAGATCCTGCCCCCAGCGTCCTGGATCAACTCAAAATGGCGCTCAGCAAGAAAGTTGAACGCCCCAGCGTGTTCCTGGAAGTTCCAGAACGACCCGGAATTACCATTGAAATCTCCCCGAATATCACCCAGAACCAGATTCGGTCATGGCGAAAGAATGCCGGAGAAGACACCAAAAATGGCATGGATGCCACCAAGTTTGCGTGTGCCGTCATTGGCCACACCACAACGGGAATCTTCATCAACGGGGAACAGGCAGTCGATGAAGACGGCATCCCGCTCACTTTCGGCTCTGACATGATCATGACCATGACCAATACGACTCGTCCAATTCCGGACTGTGTTCGCTCCTTTTTCGGTATCGATCCACACGTTGAGGCCGCCGCTCTGGCGATCCTGGAGGCTGCAGGGTATTCAGACTCTGTTGACACTGTGGACCCTACCAAGATGTCCTAGACGAACTCGTCCAGGACCCACGAATACAAACTGTCGCACGCCTCGGAGAACTATGGGGTACTGACCCCCTGAGGTTGCTTGATTGCAGCGATGAAGAATGGCTGATCAGGTATGCCTGTGCTAAAGTTATTGAGGCAGATCGTGCTGAGCAGGAGCGTAAATCGGCCCAAAATAGGTAGTGGGCTATTTATTTGTTCTCGTGGAGTCCGTAGATGGCAGACCAGGAAAAAGTCACAATACGGATCGACATCGATGCCAATACGGCAGCCTTGGATCGGGTCCAAAAGAGGCTCGCTGCCCTCTGTGCTCAAGCAGACAGATGCAACGACACCTTTTCTAAACTCGGCAAGACGTTTGACGACAACGATAAACGACTAAATAAAAACACCAAGAGCACCGACAGAAATCGCAAAAAACTAGATGACTTACGGCGCGTTGGTGAAGCAACGGCGACAATTTTCAAAAAATCTTTTTCGCTCGCGATGAAGGGATCCGCCCTGGAAACGGCGGCCCTTGCAGCAGCACTTTCTTCGGTCAATCTTCTACTAAAAACAGGTCAACTTCTCACCCGAGCCTGGAATGCGTCGGTTCGGGGGTTGGGAGTTGCAGCCGCTAACGCGGCCGCTGGAGTCGCAGCCCTAGCGGCAGTCTTTACTCAGGCGATGCGCCAGTTCGCAGCCGCCCAACAAAGCGCAAACTACAAAGGCAGTTTCGCTAACGCGTCCGTCGGGTTGCGAACTTTGCAAACTGATACTGAACTTGCAGTATTCGGCTTGCAGAGCCTGACCTCGGCCTTTGCTGCCGCATCACGCAATGCCCCAGTCACGGGAGCGACCGTCAAAAACCTTCGTGGTCTAGCCGATTTCGCTATTGCTTCCGGCGACATGGAAAAAGGCCTATCTGCCGCCGCAAACCTGGTGTCCTTACTCCAAAGCGGCAAAGCAGGAGGTAGCCAAGAGGTGCTTAAAGCGGCTACCGAACTTGGCCCACAATTCGAAAAGGCATACAAAGAAGTCCTTAAAGGCGGAAAGGCCACAAACGCTGAACTGCTAAAGATGTTCTCGTCTGGTGCTCTCGCCCAGCAGGCTGGAGTTGCCGGAACCGCAGGAAACGTCCGTGGGACCTTGATGGGTCAGTTGAAAGCGTTCGGCACCGAGTTCCAGACAATCTTCGCCGATATAGGTCAAACGTTTATTGGGCCTGTCCAAGAAGCATTCAATGAGATCCGACGTATTTTCGCCAGAACAATTATCGCCATTTCTGGCAATCTTGGCGTATTTGCTCGCGGAACATTTCTTGACACGCTCGTAAAAGTCGTTGACAAACTCGGAACATTGACGGCCACTTTGTTCAATGAGTATCTGCCCAAAACTGGAGAGGTTGTTGACAACTTCGTAAGCAAGTGGAACTCGTTCACTGGCGCAATTGACAAGGGCTTCAAGAAGTTCGGCCGTTTCCTCAACCAGTTCTCCGATGCGTCTCGGGAAATCAACAAATTCTTTGGTGGGATCCTACGGACAATTGGCGGAGAACTCAAAGGGAACTTCGGCAACTTCTCTGATCTCGTAATGAAAAACCGTGACAACTTCCAAGAGTTCGGTCAAGAACTTGGCAAATTGATCAAGGAAATCTTCCGCCTATTCCGAACCATTCGCGAAGCATTCTTCGAAGCACTCCCCGCCATCAACAAAGTCGTTAGCGCCATCGCAACACTGGTTGGCTTGATGACAACCCTGGTAAGTACGCTTTCAAGTTTAGGCCCAGTAGGAGGACTTGCTGGCACGGCACTGACCATGGGTGGTGTCGCAGCAATGTCAGGCAAGGGGCGAGGCAAACTTGGTTTCATAGGAAGAAACGCTGCACCCATCGCGGCAATTGCAGGGTCAACAATGCTTGGGCAAATACCCGGCATAGGTGGAGCGTTAATGGCAGGAGGACTCGGCGCTTACGGCGGCAAGGCTCTTTATGGGGGTGCCGTAAAGGCCGGTAACGCCATAATGAATTCCAGGTTTGGTGGCGCTGGATCCGCTCTTGGTTATCGGGCCGCTGGAATGGCCAATATGTCCGCCGCTCGTTTTGCTGGCGCAGGTCTTGTCGCTGGACTAGGGGCCTACGGAACAGGAAAAGCAATAGGTTTCATGGAAAACCGCTACGGGAACACGGGGGCCAATGTGGCAACTGGTGCTCTTGGTGGCGCTGCCACTGGTGCCGCAGTCGGATCAATAGTGCCCGTTATTGGTACGGCAGCAGGTGCCGTAATCGGTGCGATTATTGGTGGAATTGGTGGGTGGATTAGTAGCGGCAAGGCCAAAAAGAAGGCCCGTGCTGCGGGGGAGACATTTGCAAACGGATATGCCGACAATATCGAACTAGCACTGCAGCACGGTGCGATTGACCAAGCCGAAAAACTTGCATCGAATTTCGATAGAAGTCTTCAAACGGCCACAGATGGCATGAGCCGAGCGGGCGAAGCAAGGAAAAAAGCGGACGAAGTCTTCCAGGAGCGCATGGAAGATATTCAACCATCTATAGACCAATTTAATCGAAACCTTAAAGACCTTGAGCGTGCAAGTGGTCTTAGTAGAAGAGAAATCATCGAACTAGCGCAGGCCGCCGAGATTGATTTGGGATCCAACATGAAGGATCTTCAAACAATCATGTATGAAACTGGGATAGCGGTCGGCAAATTCGGAGAGGATTTTACGGCTGCTCTTGCTAACGTTTTTGCTGAAGCGGGATCGTCGGTCATGCGCACCTTTGAAATCCTTGACGCCCCCAATGTCATGCGCCAAGCAGCGATTGGCTTGCAAGAAGCAGTTGCCGGTGGAGCAGCACTCACTGACCAGGACCGGGCACAGTTCCTTGGAACATTGTTTACTCAAGCGCCGCTTCTGATGGGCGGTGACATGCTTGAAGCGTCTCGCTATCTGCGAGAGAACATCGGTACTGCTGCTGCCCCCGGAATCCAATTTACGACGCCAGGATCTCGTTTATATGGTATGCAGGGTGAGTTCTTCGCTGGTGGCGGATCGCAAATGCTGGAAACGGCATACGGCACAATTGAAACTGGTTTACGTGACATCATTCGTCAAAACGTAATCAGCGAAACCGCTCGTGTTGGTGGGTCATTGAATGTGGCCTCTTTGGATACCGCGCTTGCTGGAATGAACCTTCAAAATCTTGAACGTGTCGCTGCTGCCGTCCAAAATACCGGTTTCTTGTCTAACGCAACGGGGATTTTGTCTGGTGAGGCTCTCGGTATCGGAGGGTATTCGAATTTCGACAACACAGAACTCCTCAATCAGGAGTTGACTGCACTCTTCGATGCAGATCTTGAATTGAAGCAAAGCGAAAACGAGAAGTTCCTGGCCGACTTTGGAAATGAGTCCCAAAGAATGATCGCAGGATTCGGCGTAGCCTTAGATCCTTTGGAGGAGGGCATAGCGACCTTCAACGAAAATATCAACCTATTGATTGCGGCGGTCAAGCCCGGCGACACCGCAAGTCCACGACGGACTTACGTGGACACATTGAGCAAGCATTCGGCGTTTGACATGTCGATCGCTGGATCGCGAACTCTTACATCTGGGATGCGTACAAGCCGTCTTGGATCCATGTCTTCCGACCACGCGTTCGGACGGGCTTATGACCTAACAGGACAAAATCTGGGCTTGTATCAAGCGGCCGTCCGCAAGGCTGGCGGATTCGCCGAATTGCATGGAGCCGGAGGATCGCGACACCTACATGTTGTTCCAGGTTCTGGACCAAGCGGAGGTCCAGTCGGTGACACTGCCAGCGCATACGTGGGTAGCCCAATGGG
>Ga0099848_1001653_pt1 | contig 10460 bp, 14 predicted proteins | sample CB_VirMetaG_3_FD_78179 | JGI IMG/M metagenome (GOLD analysis project Ga0099848, IMG submission 78179) | Freshwater to marine saline gradient viral communities from Chesapeake Bay - CB_1508_1S Viral MetaG | ecosystem: Environmental > Aquatic > Marine > Coastal | place: USA: Chesapeake Bay... | reverse complement strand
TCTCTCTGTGCGCCTCCGCAGATAAAGCAGGTTTATGATGGAGGCTCTGATGAGAGAGATCGAGGCGCAACATGGGTGGTAGAGGCTCAGGCCGCAGGCCGAAGCCGACTGAGCAGAAGCGGCGACTTGGGAACCCCGGGAAGCGAGCCCTGCCCTCGCAGGTCGCAGAGGTCATCGTGGGGGCATTCCCCTCGGAAACGCTGGAACCGCCTCGGACTCTGGGCCGATTCGGGAGGGCTCTCTGGGATCAGGTCTGGCAGGGAGGAGCCGCATGGCTCAAGCAATCCCTCGACACGGAGTTAGTGCTGATGGCCTGCGAGATGACCGATGAGCGCATCATCCTCCGGGCGGCTGTGCTGCAGAATCCCGAGGATTGGCGGAAGCGGCGAGCCCTCCGCGACCTTGATAAGCAACTGCAGTCTCTCCTCGGGCAACTAGGGTTCTCTCCAACTGATCGAGGTACGCTAGGGATCGGTGAGATAAGGGAGCATGGCTTCAGCGAACTCCACAAACGCATCGCCGCCAAGAGGCACGGCTCCGCATAGCAGGTGGGCTCCGACCTTCTTCACGCCTCGCATCCATCGGCCCAGCGATGGGGATGAGATCATTGAGTTCGCCCGGGAGCATTTCACGGTTCTCAAAGGATTCAAGGCTGGGCATCCTCTGGAGTTCACCGCATGGCAGAGATGGCTCCTCCGGGCTCTCTATGAGCGGCGACCCGATGGCAGACTTCGCTACCGCAGGGCTCTGATTGGCCTGCCTCGAAAGCAAGGCAAGAGCCTCCTCGGGTCAGCGATTGCCGTTTACGGGATGGTCGCAGGCGAGCCGGGAGCCGAGATCTATGCCGTTGCAGGAGATCGCCAACAGGCGAGGATCATCTTCAACGAAGCCAAGTCGCAGATTATGGCCTCTCCGATGCTGACCGCTGAAACGAAGGTGTATCGAGATGCCGTAGAGATGCCTCGATTCGGCTCCGTGTTCAGGGTTCTCTCCTCAGAGTTCAGATCGCAGGCAGGCCTCAACCCGAGCCTCGTGCTGTTCGACGAACTGTGGAACCAGCAGAGCCCCGATCTCTACGATCAGATGAGCCTCGGCTCAGGCGCAAGGCTGGAGCCGCTCATCATCTCCATCACTACCGCCGGATACGACCTCGACTCCGTATGTGGGCAGCAGTATCAGTACGGCAAGCAGATCGCTTCCGGGGAGATCGCGGATGAGCAGTTCGGCTTCTGGTGGTGGGAGGCTCCAGCAGACTGCGCCATCACGAACCGCAAGGCATGGAAACAGGCCAATCCGAACATCGCTGAGGGGCTCCTCGATCCTGCAGACCTAGAGGCCGCAACGAAGCAGACTGCCGAGCTTGCCTTCAGGAGATGGCGGCTCAATCAGTGGGTTCGCACTCAGGAGTCATGGCTCCCCATCGGGGCGTGGGATGCCTGCCGCTCAGACCTCGCTCTTCGCGCTGATCTCCCCGTATGGGTGGGGATAGACATGGCGTTGAAGCATGACTCCATCGCCGTAGTCGTAGCGCAGCCGCAGGATGACCGCCTCGTAGTCCGAGCCCGAGTCTGGAACCCGAGCGAGCAGGGAGTAGATGTAGCAGAGGTCGAGCAGCATCTCCGGGGGCTCGCCGCCTCCTATCAGGTGCAGGAGTTCGCCTACGACCCCTCGTTCTTTCAACGCTCAGCAGAGGCCCTTGCGGATGATGGTCTCCCTATGGTCGAGTTCCCCCAGAGCGCACAGCGGATGGTACCTGCCTGCGGAAACGCCTACGAACTGATTGTTGCCGGGAAGGTCGCCCATGATGGGAGCCCAACGCTCAGCGATCATGTTCTCTCTGCAGCCCAGAGGATGACTGAGCAGGGCTGGAGACTGAGCAAGGGAAAGAGCAAGCGTAAGATAGATGCCTGCATCGCTCTCGTGTTAGCGTTAGATCGAGCAACGAAACGGCAGCGATCCGAGGCGGCCCCAACGGTTCTCAACATTTGGCGATGAATAGAACCCACATCACAACAGCAGCAGAAATCATCGGCGCAGGTCTTGTCGTTATCGGCATCGCCTCGTGGAGCATCCCCGGAGCCTGCATCGCGGCAGGTATCCTTCTCATCCTCGCAGGAGGTCTCGCAGCATGAGTTTGTGGCGCAACAGAGAGAAGCGAGCCCTTCCCTATGATCTCGACCCGTATCAAATCACGGCTCGCCCCTACTACCCCAACTACTCAGGTGAGGTAGTCACCGAAGCGTCAGCGTTTGCATCTTCAGCGTTCCTCTCTGCAGTCTCCATCATCGCAGACTCCATCGCCGCGATGCCTCTGGAGTTGTATCGCAAGCGAGGAGATCGCATTGAGGTTCTGCCAACTCCGAGTGTTCTGCAGAAGCCGAACGAACACCAAACCATGTTTGAGTTCATCCACCAAACAGTTCTAACCCTGACAACTCATGGATGCGCCTACATCTACGCTCCACGCAAAGCAGGAGAGATGCCTGTTGAGATGGTGAACCTGCATCCTCAGCGCATCAAGGATGTTTATTCGGATACCGATGGCTCGTTCCAATACGAAATCAACAAACAGCGATACTCAACCTCGCAGATCAAGGCAATCCATTGGATCATCCTCCCCGGCAGGCGCAGAGGCATCTCTCCACTAGAGGCCAACCGCAACTCAATCGGCACAGCGATGGCGATGGATCGCTACCTCGCTCAGTTCTACGGAGAAGGAGCAACTCCATCCTCCGTGCTGGAGACCGAAGGGTCTCTGACTCAGGAGCAGGCCGAACTTGTGCGCCGCAACTGGGAAGATTCGCACTACAAGCATCGCCGCCCAGCAGTCCTCACCTCCGGGCTGAAATGGAAACCAATCGTGACCTCTGCCGCAGACCTGCAAATGCTGGAGCATCGAGAGGCTCTCGTGCGAGACATAGCACGGGCCTACCGCATCCCTCTGCATCTCATCAACGGAACAGGCGGAGACTCCCAGACATACCAGAATGTTGAATCCGCTGGTATCAACTTCGTGCGATACACACTCCTACCGTGGATGCGAAGGATCGAGGTCGCTCTCTCTGATCTCCTGCCGATGCCGCAGCAGGTCAAGTTCAACGCCGATGAGTTCGAGAGGGCAGACCTGCTCACCCGAGTCCGAGCGCAACAAACACAAATCATGTCTGGCACGATGACCCCGAACGAGGCCAGAGATCAGGAGGATCGCGAGCCATACGAGGGCGGAGATCAGTTCGTTCTCGGCATCTCTGGCACAGCAGTTGCAGGAGTTGAGGGTGGAGCGTTGACATTTATGTTTGTTGATGCAGCGACCACCGAGAGATAAGAGGAAGCATGAAGTCGTCAGTTGTAGCCGTTGGAACAACACCAACTATCGTCGTGAATCCTGACGATCAGAACCGTTACATCTATCTGCAGATCGTCACCAGCGCAACCATCTACGTTGGTGACGGCACTGTTACTACCGACAACGGTATGCCTTTGGAGAAGCACACGCATCCGATTCAAATCTTTCTGCCCATCAAACAAACCATGTACGCAGTTGTTACGGCACAAGTTGGTTCAGCGGATCTACGCGTTATGACGCCAGACGTGGATTGACATGCCGTACGGAATCTCAGACAACGCCCCGGGTTGCAGCGGATGGGCCGCAGTCAAGCAGGAGACTGATGGCACCCTCGATGTGATTGGATGCCACGACACGAAAGATGAGGCCATCGCCCAGATGGTCGCCGCCTCGATCAGCGAGGGTATCGAGCCTCTCGGAGAGGTCTCTCGCAGCGAGCCGGAGGAGCAAGGGGAGGAGATTGAGGAGAGAGAGGAGCCGAATCTTGCGGCCCCTGCCTTCATGCGAGCCTCAGCCGAGAGAGGTCTCCGACTGCATGAGGAGGGCAAATCAGGCTCCGGGCTCAAACCTCAGACTGTCGAGGATGCTCGAAAGATGGCGGCTGGGCAGGTCTCTGAGCAGAAATGGCGCAAGATAGGGCCGTGGATTGCTCGACACATCGTTGATCTTGCGGCTGTTGATGAACCCGGAGAGATCACTCCGGGGCTGGTCGCGATGCTCCTCTGGGGCGGAGGCTCCAGCAGATCGAGCGCAGAGAGGGCTCAGGCCTATGCCGAGCGCATAGTAGAGAGGCTGGATGCTAGAGCGGTACACTCATCCGCTGAGATGAGCATCGCCGCGATTGAACCCCGAGCCTCCATTGAGGATCTCTCCGTTGGCACCTTCGTGAAATGGGATTCCTCGGGCGGCGAAGCCTACGGCAGGATTGAGCAGGTGCAGACCGATGGCTCAGTCTCCGCATCCCCGGGCGACTTCAGCCTTGAAGGCTCAGAGGATGAGCCTGCCTACCTGATTCGGGTCTATGAGGCCGAGGAGGAGGATGATGAGATCGAGTGGGAGGGAACTGACACGCTTGTAGTCCACAGGGCCGAGACCCTAACGGTGACCGCCGAGCGGAGCATCCGGGCTCATCGCTGGGTATCCAAGCAGGTAGATGAGCGGCGCACAGTCGCCTACTCCACGATGGAGATCCGCCGCGAGGGCGGCAACCGCCTAGTCGGATACGCCGCAGTCTTTGACTCTCCCTCGGAGCCGATGCCGTTCATTGAGTATGTGCGGCGAGGAGCGTTCACCAAGACCCTGAACGATGGAGCCGATGTGAGACTCCTCGTAGATCATGAGGGAGTTCCTCTGGCTCGCACCAAATCGGGAACCCTGAAACTGTCGGAGGATGAGCGAGGTCTGCTCGTAGAGGCCGAACTCGATCCTGCCAACCCTGACGCTCAGAGAGTCCTTTCCGCCATGAGCCGGGGAGACCTCTCACAAATGTCGTTTGCGTTCCGCACCATCAAGGACTCGTGGAACCGAGAGATGAGCATCCGAGAACTGAAAGAGGTGCAACTATTCGACGTTTCGGTAGTCACCTTCCCTGCCTATGAGGAGACCTCGGCAGAGTTGCGAAACGCCCAGACCTCTGTTACGCTCCCTTCAGTCGCGATGGCACTTCGACAAGCACAGTTGAGGATCGCCAAAGCGAAACGGCAGCCGCAATAGAGCCGACCCGATGAGGGTCACTCGCAGAAGCACTCCGAGACAATCAGAGACAACAGAAACGGAGCAACCGTGAAGCACTCAGCCACTCTCATTGAGAAGCGCAATGCGCTGATCGCCGCAAGCGAAACCATCGTGAACGAGGCGCAAGCCGCAGGTCGCGACATTACATCCGAGGAGGATGCTGCAGTTGCAGCCAACCTCGATGAGATCCGCTCATTGGATGAGCAGATCGCTCGCTACAGCGAACTTGAGGAGCGTCAGGCTAAGGCTGCGGAAATCCGTGCCGAGGTCAAACTAGAGGAGACCGCCGTGACAACCATCAAGTCAGAGCCACGCACCTACAGCCCGGAGAGCAGCAACTCGTTCCTCCGCGATGCGTTCGCCGCACAGTTCAACAACGACTACGCCGCTCAAGAGCGACTCGCTCGCCACATGAACGAGGAGCGTGTTGAGCGTCGTGATGTGACCTCAGCGAACTTCGCAGGCTTGGTCGTTCCGCAGTTCCTCACCGAACTCGCCGCTCCTCTCGCACGAGCAGGCCGCCCCGTTGCAGATCGCGCTCGCAAGCACGCTCTCCCGGATGCAGGTCTGACCATCTCCATCTCGAAGGTCACCACAGGAACCGCAGTTGCGGAGCAGACCGAAGGTGCAGCCGTTCAGGAAACCAACATTGATGACACCAAACTCGACCTGACGGTAAAGACCATCGCAGGTCAGCAGAATGTGTCGCGTCAGGCGATCGAGCGTGGCACGAATGTTGATTCGTTGGTCATCGCAGACCTCATCGCTGCATACCACACCAAACTCGATGAACTGCTCGTGGCGGAACTGTTCGCCTCGGCAGGTCAGGCAGTCACTTACACCGATGCCTCACCAACGGTGGCAGAGTTGTACCCGAAGTTGGCGGATGCCGTTCAGAAGGTGCAGACCACCTTCTTCGCAGGCCCCAACGCGATCATCATGCACCCACGCCGCCTCGCCTTCATCTTGGCTGCAGTGGACTCCAGCAACCGCCCACTCGCGGTTCCATCGGCTGTTGCACAGAACCCTGTTGCAACGGGCGCAGGATCGCCTCAGTACGGCAACAGCGGCTACAGCATCCTCGGCCTCCCGGTCATCACGGATGCAAACGTGGCAACCAACAAGGGTGCTGGCACCGATCAGGACACCATCTACGTCGGCAACCTGCAGGAACTCCACCTGTGGGAGCAGGCTGGTGGCGACCCGATGCTCCTCCGCTTCGAGCAGCCAAAGGTTGCCGAACTCGATGTGACCCTCGTGGTGTACGGATACTCCGCCTTCACAGCGAACCGCTACCCGAACGCTTGGGCTCAGATCAACGGCACCGGGCTTGTCGCACCGACCTTCTAACTGAGGGTTCTCTGATCGCGGAGGCATCAGCCTCCTCTACGATGGAGGCATGATGAGTCACGCACGACAACTAGAGATTCAAGCCCTGCTCTTTGAGCGCAAAGGCTACGAGGCCAGAGGTCTCGCAGATCGAGTCGCCGCTGTTGATGCTGCTCTCGCAGCCCTCGGGCATGAGAGCGAGACAACCTCCATTGCTCCGGAGACTGAGCGAGCCATCGCTCCTCGCGCTCGGAAGCGCAGGAAGTCGTGACCATCACCAACGGGTACGCAACGCTGGAAGAAGTCAAGGCCGTGCTTCGGCTGACCGATAGCACCGATAATGCGCTGTTGGAGCAGGCCATCGAGGGCGCATCTCGCCGCATTGACGGTTACTGCAACAGGTTCTTCTATCAGACCACCTCGACTGCCATCCGGCTCTACGCCAACTACTCCTACCATCTGACCGTGCAGGATCTCTCCTCTACGAGCATCACTCTGCAGACCGATGATGATGGCGACGGAACCTACGAGACGACATGGAGCCTCAACACGGACTACATCCTCGGGCCAACGAACGCCTCGCTGCAGTCTCGGCCCTACACGCTCATCCAAGCAACGGGAGGGAAGTCATTCCCCCTGTTCTCTCCCCCTGACCTCCCGGGCGTTCAAGTCACGGCAGTCTGGGGATGGCCCTCCGTTCCCGATGATGTTCGAGAAGCCTGCATCCTCCTCTCGATTCGAGGCTTTGCGCGATACAACGCCGCCCTCGGCGTAGTCGGCTTCGGAGACATGGCCCTACAGGTGCGCTCCGTTGATCCCGATGTTCGCGACCTGCTGCAGCCCTACCGCATCCTCGGGCTCGCCTAATGCCTGCAACGGTATCTCAGGTCGCCTCCGGGCTCCAGACTCGCCTCGCGACCATCTCGGGGCTCAGGGCCTACTCCTATCAGCCAGAGCAACTCAACCCCCCTTTCGCCTTCCCCGTTCTCCAGCAGATCGAGTACCACAGAGCGATGGGAGGAGGCGATGTGATGATGACTTGGGGCATCACAGCAGTCACAGGCCGCTGGGTTGATCGAACAGCCCACAGCCTGCTGGATGGATACCTCGCCTATTCCGGGGCCTCCTCGATCAGAGCAGCCATCGAGGCAGACCCGACTCTCGGAGGAGTTTGCAACACCCTGATCCTCTCAAACGCAGCGAACATTACCTCTCTCACAGTTGCGGATGCCGACTTCCTTCAGGTACAGTTCACAGTAACAGTTCACGGCTAGGAGATGAATGATGGCTCAGTACAAGGTGACTAGCGACCTGATCTCAGGTCACAAGCACGGCGATCTGGTGACTGAGCAGGATCTCCCGGGCGCGAACATTGCGGCTCTCATCGAGGCAGGCCACCTCGGAGCCGTAGGAGTTCCCAAGAACAAGGCCGAGAAAGACAAGGAGTAACTCCTCATGGCGCAGATTGTTCTCAAAGACGTAAGTGTCACCATCAACTCGGTGGATCTCTCGAGCAGAGCCACGAATGTGGTCATCAACTACGAGAAGGAGGCTGTGGAGGTCACAGCGTTCGGAGACAACAACCGTAAGTTCACGGATGGTCTCGGCAACATCTCGGCAACGGTGACGCTGCAGCAGGACTTCGCAGCCGCCAATGTTGAGGCGACGGTTTACCCGTTGGTAGGCACGACCACGACGGTTGTGTTCAAGCCGACCTCATCGGCAGTCGGCGCAGAGAACCCCTCGTACACGATTACGGGTGCGTACCTCGCATCGCACACACCGCTGAACGGCGGAGTCGGAGAACTCGGAACCAGCGAACTGACCTTCCAAGGCGGATCTCTCGCAAAGGCAACATCGTAATCTGAGCATCAGAGAGGAGCAGGGCCGATGAAGATTGCGCTAACGGTTGAGTTCATCAACGGCGACAAGGTGGATGTGGATGCCGCATTCCCCGATTTCGTTGGGTTTGAGCGCACATGGAATCGGAGCGTGGCTCGCCTCGACTCCGACCTCCGGCTCACCGACCTCGCATGGCTCGCTTGGTCTGCTCTGACTCGCACGAAGCAGACTGCGCTCCGTTTCGATCCCGATTGGATTAGCACCGTGGTATCATGCTCGCCCCGAGAGGCGGCTGATCCGGGCCCTTTGGATCAGAGTCAGCCACCTACCTGATCGCGGCCCTCGCCTGCGAAACAGGAATCTCACCCCTCGATCTCCTCGACTCTGGCGATGAGATGATTAGAGAAATGTGGGCGTACCTACGCTGGAAGGCGGAGAGGATGCGCCGCTGATACCATCGGAGTAATCATGGCGGCTGTGACTCAGATTGACGGAATCAAGAGGGTGCTACAAGAACTCTATTATCTGGATAGGTCGCTGCATAAGACCATCACGGGGAGGATGCGCACAGCGGCCCAACCCATCGCAGACTATGTGGGCTCCCTGTTCCCCGATTCGGATGCTCTGAGCGGCTGGGAGGCATCAGCCTCCGGGCAAAGAACTAAGGGAGGGTTCCCTAAATACTACGGCCCATCAGCCCGTAAGGGAGTCAAGGTCAGAACAGGAGGCAGGGTCAATCGCCTCACGGGGATGGCTCCCGTCGTGAAACTTGTGCAGACCGATCCTGCAGGCGCAGTCTTTGACATCTCAGGCAGGCTCAGCACCCGAGGCAGTCACCCGAACTTCATCCCCAATCTGCGAGGGAAGCAGGGGGAGGCATCGAGGGCGATGTGGCCCGGAGTTCTCTCCAAGTTCCCAGCCATCGAGAGCGAGATCAGGGCCGCAGTCGCAGAGGCAGAGAAGGTCGTGAACAAGTCGCTCGCGGCAGGAGCCGAGTCTCGAACAGCCAAGCAATCAGCGTTCGCATCCGCCCGGAGCCGCACCTCCCTCGGCAGGTTCGGAGTGAGAGGAATCTGAGATGGCAGTAGTCGTTCCTATCATTTCCACCTTTGACGCGAAGGGAATAGATCGAGCCATCCGCGACTTCAAGCGGCTGCAAACAGGATCAGACAAGGCGGCGTTCGGTCTCCTCAATGCCAACAAGGCAGCAGGATCCCTTGTTGCTGGCCTCGCCAAGATTTCAGCAGTCGCCATCGGGGCGGCTGCAGTCATCGGCAAGAACCTCGTAGATGCCGCCTCTGCGCTGGAGGAGTCACAGAGCAAGGTCAATGTGGTGTTCGCAGACTCCGCAGGCATCGTGCAGGATTTCGCAGCCAAGAGCGCAGTCGCCGCAGGCATCTCCAAACAGGCAGCCCTCGAGGCTGCAGGAACCTACGGCAACCTGTTCCAAGCATTCGGAGTCGGCAGGGAGCAGGCAGCCAACATGAGCGTCACGCTCGTTCAGTTGGCCTCAGACCTCGCCTCATTCAACAACACCAACATCGAGGATGCCATCCAAGCCCTCCGCTCGGGTCTCTCCGGGGAGACTGAGCCCCTCAAACGGTTCGGAGTCGCCCTCAACGATGTGCGCCTGAAGCAGGAGGCTCTCAATCTCGGGCTCTACAACGGCAAGGGCAACCTGAGCGTTGCAGCGAAGGCTCAGGCCGCCTACGCCCTCATCCTCAAGGACACAGCCCTCGCTCAGGGAGACTTCGCTCGCACCTCCGATGGAGCGGCAAATCAACAGCGCATCCTCGCAGCGCAGTTCCAGAACATCCGTGCAGAGATCGGCACGGCCCTCCTACCCGTATTCAAGGCGATGCTGACATTCATCAACGACTCGATCCTCCCTGTTCTGCAGCAGTTCGCAAACCTGCTTGGAGAGAGAGGAGCCGGAGCAGCGTTCAAGTTCTTAGGGCAGTCGGTTCTCAACTTCACCTCAAATCTCGGGCCGATGGGAACCGCCATCCTGTTTGTTGCCGGGGCTCTTGTGACTCTTCGCACCGCAACAATCGCCTACACCGTCGCAGCGAACGCAGCGAAACTCGCCAACCTCGCCCTCGGAGCCTCGTTCGCAGTCACGCCATTCGGTCTGATTGCGGCTGGGATTGCAGCAGTCATTACGGCAATGGTGTTCCTGTATGCCCGATTTGAGGGATTCCGCAAAGTC
>Ga0099848_1001651_pt1 | contig 10463 bp, 9 predicted proteins | sample CB_VirMetaG_3_FD_78179 | JGI IMG/M metagenome (GOLD analysis project Ga0099848, IMG submission 78179) | Freshwater to marine saline gradient viral communities from Chesapeake Bay - CB_1508_1S Viral MetaG | ecosystem: Environmental > Aquatic > Marine > Coastal | place: USA: Chesapeake Bay... | reverse complement strand
CGCCGTAAGTGGGATTGGTGGGATTCGAACCCACAATGTTTCTTATGTGAGGCATTTTAAGTGCCTTGCGTTTCGCCAGTTTCGCCACAATCCCCTAACTACCCCGCCTAGATTCGAACTAGGAAAAAGAGCTCCAAAGGCTCCTGTGATACCGTTTCACCACGGGGTAACATCTCATCATCGCGCTAACTTACGAGCTCGTCGTTTCTTTGAACCCAACTTTCTACGACGACCAAATTTACGGTGTGGTGTTTTTCTACTCATAGTTTATCCTACTGTGTTTGATACGAGGGAGTACATTGCAATTCCACTTGCAGTGCCTACATTTAGTGAACGAACAGATCCATACTGCTTAATATACAGTATGTCGTCGCAGATGTCAAGCATTTCCTGGGGCAGTCCAACCTGTTCTTGTCCAAAAACAAGAATATAATGAATAGATGAATCCCACATATAAGAATTGATTGGACTTGCCCCAGGAATGTTATCAATACCAATGATTTTTACATCGGTATTTGTATCTCTAATAGACTTGATCTCATCATCAAGTTCAGATAGAGACTTGGTATGCTTGAAGTGAGTGTAATGGTGCGTTCCAACAGTACCACGACGGTCGTACTGCTTTGCACCATATAGCACTACCTTCTTAGCAAGGAACGCATTTGCATTACGAATAACCGTAGCAATATTGAAGTCGTTATACAGATTGCTACAAACAACGGTAAAATTATTCCGTTTTGCATCAAGGTCTGCGATGATCGCTTCATGCTTCCAGTAGTGGTAGTGGTCAATTACATTCCTGCTTTCCATACGCGCATTATACCATATATCTTTACTTTGTCAATCCCCTGCGTTTCATTTCCGCATTGATTTGCTCAAGATGTTTTTCTGACTCAATCATTTTCTTCTTGAACATTTTACGATCTTTATACATCTTATCCATAAGTTCAGGAAGAAATCCACGAACATCTTTACGATAGGTAGTCCCGTTCGCAGCAGTAGATAGATTCTTTTTCTTATTATGTTCAAGTTGCGTCATAGATACAACCCCTGCCTTGAGAATTCCTTCTGGTGAAACAACTCCGCGAAGACCATCTTCTGTCAATGTCTCGGGTGAGATATTGTACTGCATGATAAGATGTGGGTATAGAGAATTCAAGTCAAAACTCATCACCCAGTTGTATTTTCCTGGCACTGGTTCCTTGACATACGCACCAGCATATTGTTCATCCTTTCTGCCTTTGCGCTTTGGGGGAATAACAATACCACGATCATAAAGATACTTATAGATGATCACATCCCATGTTCGTACCTGTGAGAACACATCACTGAAATTTACTCCTGCCGAATATGCAAGAGCAATTGCCAGTTCGATTAGTTTAAGTTTCTCTTCTAGTTTCTGCACAAGTTCAACATCTCGAATGTTATACTCAACAAACTTCTGAAAGTCCTTGCGATAAAACTCAGTGATGTTGCTATATTCAGAATACGAAAGTTTACGCTCACCAAGTTCAACATATGCAATATGATTTAACGCATATGATTCCTGATTGACATATGTAAATGTTTGATAAACCTCATAGTAATCAAGCATTGCTATACCAATTAGATCATAGCAAATTTCTTCCTTACCTGTATGTCGAGTTACATATCGTTCTTTAATCTTATTCCATGGAGATAACTTCTTGGCAAATTTAAATCCAAATAGTTTCTTGATTCGATTGATAAGGTATGGAAAGTCGAAGAAACGAATATTCCACCCAGACACAACATCTGGATAATTTGCTGAAAAATATTCCACAAATGTCTTGAGAAGTTCTTCTTCATCAGTGAACTCAAATACTCGCACATCCTGGTTTGTCTTAAACTTACCAAGACAGAATGTTGCTTTTCCAGTGCGTGTAGAAAAAACAGTTATGACATTGATTTTCTCCTGTGGATTCTCAATCTGAGGCCATCCTGCTTCGGATTGTGTCTCGATATCGATATACATGATATCGATCTTCGAAAAGTCATAGGAAAGATCACTGCCATATTTTTCATGAATGAATTGATATTCTGATTGAATATCACCATGAATATCAAAGTTTTTGACAGCAGAATAACTCTTTATAAATTCCTTGTATGAATCATAAGAGTCGAATCTCATCTCCGCAAGATACTCGCCAGTGATTGATTTATAATCTGTCTTTGTTTTTGATGGCAAATATACAGATGGTGTAAATTGCTGCGACAGATATTTTCGCGACCCATCTGGTTGAATTTCAGTATAAAGCATAGACTGAAAATCATAAAAAACATTTGTGTAAAATTTCATTGTTCATTTTCCAGACAACAGTTATCATAGCACGGGGGTTCTATTATAACAGGAGGAACGACCTTTGTAAAGTCATTTGCTTTTATGAAACTTTGATGGTCATCAAACTTTTCACCATTTTTATATTGTCCACGAAGATAATCTCGCTCTCCTTTGTTTCCATTTGTAGCAAGAGTGGAATTATAATTTCTTCTAGACTCAGACCATTCGGTGAACTTTTTATGAAGTTCAGGATTATCTTTTAGTTCTTGAATCTCTGGTTGCCATTGTTCCATATATCCTCTCTCAAATGGAAAAAATGTACAGATTGGTTCACCTTCATCAAATATAATTGGATAATTTTCTTCAGTTATTTTCCAATTCATCGTGAATGTAAATGGCAACCAATCGGTTTCAACAACACCCTCAAGTGGACTTATTCCTCTCTTTGGATTGTTTGCTGGACCTTTCACATATAGATTATGCTTTGATTCTGTCTGTATTAAAAACCCAAGATTAAACGTAATAACACCAGATCCAAAGTGTGATTGGACAATTGGTTTACTTTTCTGATTGGTAACATGAACCTGTACATCTTTTACTTCTCTGCCACCATTCCACATAACAACAAATTTGTATGGATTGATTACAGTCCATCCAAATCCATTTGCTACGGTTAAGGGAAGACAACGATAAGCAAAAGCATTATGCGTATCATCCATCCACTTGCGTTTCTTATTTGGTATTTCGATATCAAGTGAATTTGATATATTGTATTTTGTGATTTTCATTTTGATTTAAGATAAGCAGCAAGCAAAACAGAGTAATTGATCATATCAATCAAAGTGTCATAAACACTTTCATCCTCAACAACTAATTTTCCTTTTGCAGAAAAGGAAGAAAGACGAGACATTTTATCTGTCATTCGTACAAGAAATGCTTGCTCTGTTGTGCATATACCAAGTGCTTCAGCGCGTTTGAAATTTGCAAATGGATTTACTCCATCGCTACCAGCATAATCTGCATTCTTCTTTCTCATTAGATCAAGTGCATATTTACACATTTCTTCATGTGTTTTAAAGAGTTCTTCGCGAGTCATAATATCTACTTTCTTTATTTAAAACAATACCAAGAAATATAAGGTACATCTTGCATAGTTGACATAACTTTTTTATGTTTCAATTGAAAAAATTTATCTACTGCCGACTTAACTCCAAATTTCGTATATGATGCAAAATCATCAAGATAATCATGACCTGCAATAACTCCATTAAGTTTAACTTTAGGATACCAAGATTGTAGGTCTTGCATAACTGCCTCAAAACTATGATTAGCGTCTATATAAACAAAATCAAAATAATTATCAGGAAATAACGAAGATGCATTAATACTAAAATCTTTTATAATATTTACTCGTTTATTATTTTGATATTTGATTTTAATATTATTATAAATTAAATTTTGCCTATTTTGATCCACATTAGCACCATCGACATATCCCTGTGGTTGATAATCCCAACAGTCCACTAAATATAATTTTTGTAAAGTTGATCGCAACAAAACATCAGAAAAATTTCCATTTTGTACTCCAATCTCAATTCCTTTTTTTAGAGATTTTTTGTTGATCAAATCTACAAAGTTATTTCTAGTTTTCAATTGCATACATTTATTTATTCACCAAACAAAGATTCAAGTGTAGCAGGTTTATATGTAAAGTCAAAACCATTCTTTGAAAAACACCAAATGTTTTCAATGAAAGTAGTTACTAGATATTTCTTTAAATCGGCAGAGTTTATATTCTTTGGTCGTTGCTTAATTCTCATTCCAATCTGACCATCAAAAGAACCACCAAGACTCTTGATATGCTCTACCATCTGATCGCATGTCTTATATCGTTTGTTATGAACAAATGGATCCATGATATTAATCATCATGACACCATTACTGGAAAGCGATTCATAGCAAGCACTGATCACTGGCTTATAGAACTTATCCCACCAAATATCATAATTTGAGTATCTAAACCATGATTGCTTCCAATCATCTCCACCCTCGTCATAAAGTTCAGTTGCAAAATATGGCGGAGATGTGAAGATACAATCATATCGATTTTGTTTGATGATATGAAGAATATCCTCTGCTGGTGCATTATATGCAACTACTTCCTTACCAGATGCACCAGTGCATCTGAATGCATCAAAAATAACATTGTTTACTTCAATTTGAAATTCCTTGATGAGTGGTTTCTCTCCACTGATCAACATCTCATATGCAATACATTGGTCTTTATATACACGAAAAACATTTGCGTTTGGGTCAATCCCCATGTAACTTAAAGCAGAGGAAGCGTAAAATCCAGCGAGTCTATCGCCCCAGCCCATGCTAAAATCCAACACTGTTTTTGTGGTTGAATTGATCTTTGCAAAGGAAAAATCATATATTGTCTTTGCTACCTGTGGCTTGAATTGTGTTGCAACATATGCACCAAGTCTAAAAGAACCACGAATCTTATCATGATTGATTCCACGATTCTCCATTCTCCAGAATGTCCAATTCATTCTCTCCAACAGATCTGACGAATACCAATACTCATTCGGAGAAACAAACCCATGTGATCCACAATCATATCGATTTCTTTGTTGAAAATAATTACTGATATCATTAAAATAATGACCATAGGCAATTACAAAATTACCATACTTTGAATATGGATATTTGTAATCTTTATATTTCTCAACCACTTCACCAGCATCAGACATTATGAATTCACTGTATGGAGTGCATCGAAGTTCGCGAAACTTCTTTTCGACATCATGCTTCTTCACATCACGAAAAGGAAACAAAACACTTTCGCGAGAAACATATTCTGCAAATCCCTGCTTGATTTCATTCTTTGTGAATTGTTTATTCATTTCATTCCAATTATCGCCACCGATAATTGGAATTGCGTCAGTACCAGCAAACTTTTTAAGGAAGTTAATAACCTCTTCAATTTTATTGTTCATTATACACCTGTGGAACCAAATCCACCAGTTCTGTCACCTTTTTGCTCGGGTCTTTCATATATGTATTCAAGTATTGGTCGTTGATTGTAAATCATCTCTGCCTGAGCAATTCTTTCACTGTTATAAATTCTAAGTCTTTCTTGTGAATTATTATAGAGAGGAATAAATATTTCCTCAACATAGTCAGCGTCAATTATACCAACACAATTAATGAGATTCAATCCCTTCTTGCTGGAAAGACCAGATCGTGGATAAACTCTGACAGAATGGTTTTGAGGAATATCAAGTATTAAACCAGTAGGAATCAATACTCTCCACTCAGCGGGAATATCAATGTAATTTTTATTTTCGTGATCCTGTGCTGCTATAATTTCATAATGAGCATTATTCTTGGAATATGCCTTGATTATTTTTTGATATGAAATATAAGCACATATATCAAAACACGCTGCCTGTGATGTTCCATATTCTGGATATGTTGCATCTTCATAAAGTTTGTATATTTTAAGATTCATAATTATACCTTAATAACTTGAACTCTACATGCTCTGTTAAAATTAACTACAGGATTACCTCCAGTATTGTTTACTGTGGCATTATTTAAAATAGCAGAATTAATTGTTCCATGATTTTTTGCTCTAATTGAAAAAGATTGTCCTGATGTCAGAGATATAAGTGCAGTGGCGGTTTGTGTTCCAGAAATAGATCCAGCAGCAGTAGATAAAAGAGGTGGAAGAAGTATTGTAGAAAATCCATATACATTATCGGCAGCAACAGAACCACTGTAGGTTTTCTGAATCCAAGAAGAACGAACTATATTTCTACTATTATAAGATTGACTGCTAGTAAATTGTTGCCAAGTTATCTGATAAGAAACTAATAAGTATATTGTACCAGATCCACTATACTGAAAAGTATTGCTGTTAAATGCTAATCCACTAATTCCAGCAGAAGGACTTGCAAATTCTTGTGTTTGAAATGAAACTAAAGCTTCTGTGTTGGCAGCAATTGCTTGCACTGCGTTGTTATAATAAGAAACAACTTCCGTCGAAGAAGACGATGGAACATATGTTGAAATATAATCCCTGACTGCTTTCTGAGTTGGAATTTTTACATCACTTGTTCCAAGATTTGAATTTGAATCTAATTCTGCTCCAAATGTTATTGCATTACCTCCAGTACCACCAATATATAAAACATATCCACCACCTGTAGTGTTTAAATTTACACCCATCTCACCAGCAGTAAGACCAGTCTGAATATTTCCATTTAAGTTATAATTGGGTGGTTTTCCAGTTCCTCTTTTTATTTTAATTATAGGACTTGCCATTATTGCACTTCTCCTAACTTTATCATTTCTATTCTAACACCGTAACCATTAGATACAAGAGGATCTGCAACATTATCAAAAAGATTACCCATAAATAAAGTTGAATCATTTGATCTTACTTGATATACCAATTGTATTCCCCATTTTGCTGTGCTTGTATATTTTGGCAAAACAATAGTAGCATTTCCGTTGATTAACGTAGGCAATCCCTGAAGTCCTCCAACATTTTCACTTCCTATTGCTGGCAAAACGGTCTGAATTCCATAGTAGTTAGCAGTTGAATTACTTTTATTGATCAATCTCAAACCAACCAATCTAAATGTTCCTAAATTTTGTCCTTCTATTCCAATAACATTTGTATCTACAGAAGACAAATAAACTCTATAATTTACATTTAGAGTCATTGAGGTTTTTGTTGTTTGAAAAAAACCACCAAATACAGGATCAGTTGGATCCTCAAATTCAATTCCCATATTATCAGTTTGAGTTATTACTGGTGTGTTGTATAATTCAAACTGATTTGTAAGAGTAAGTGGAACATTTGATGCTAACTGTTGACCAGTAAATCTTGCCAAAAGAGTTTCTTTTGGCGGTACAGTCGGCGGTGGATTATTTACTAAAGTATTGTCAATATATGTTTTAATTGCATTCTGGGTGGAAATAACATCATGACTTGCGTTATTTCCACCCAGAGTTACATCAGAACTTACTTGAGCAGATATAGGAATAGGAACTGCTGAAGTGTTAGCAACATATAATTTCTTGATACCTAAATCTACTGCCAATTCACCAGGGGTCAACCCAGTTGGAAATGTATTTACATTTCTTTTTATTTTCAATATAGGATTCATATTATAAAGTATTTATACTAGTATGTACCACAGTCTATAATTGTTCCATCAGATAGAGTTTTATTCCATAGAACTTGCTGTGGGGCATTTTGAACGGCATTTGACCCAAGAGCACTTAAGTCAACACCACTTGGTGATGTGGATGTGGTATATCTACCAACATCAACCAATTGTGTCTTCGAGCTATCTCCAAGATTTCTAAGATTTACAACTCTTTGACCAGGTGAACCCGTTTGTCTCCAAGTAAATTGTAAGTTATTTGATGCTGATCCTGTATCACTTCCTACTGTTGTTGGCGAACCACCAACACCAAAAGTCACACCGTGTAAAAATTCTACTGTACCAGAAGCAGTTTTTACAATAGAATTTGCTCCCATATCCAATTGAGAAGAAGTACCTAAAGTAAATACTGATTGTGCACCAGAATTGTTTGAAGCAGTGATTTGTAAATGACCGTATGCATTCAAAGAAGTTACGGGTTGATTAGCAACATTTCTTCCCTTTAGGTATATTCTTCCAGTTATCGGATTACCAGTAACACCAACATTATTGAGATCTCCTGCAATTATGCTAAGAGGAGTACCCGACACTGTTTCTATGTCATTGCCATCTGTTGCAATTGTAGCATCTGAAATTAATCTAAACACTCCTTGATCGCGATCTATACCAACAAATGTCTTTTTATTAGTCACATTTGTAGAGTCAAAACCATCGTTAACAGAAAGTGGAGGAGTTGCCATATTTGTATAGAATATGATTCCACGATCACTTTCTCTATGCCCCAGAGTCTCAGTAGTTCCATTCAGTGGAGCTCCACCAGAAACTCCACCGATCTTAATTAAATTGTCTTCAATTGCAAAATTGTTTACATTGAAATATGCTTCTGATCCATGTACATATATGTTTCCCTGCGGACTTGGACTACCACTGACATCACCCGTAACTGTTAGATTACCAACAAGATATCCATTGAATCCATTACCGACACCACCAGGATTTGTGTATAGACATCCAGTTTTCGCATCAAGAATATTTCCAACCAACCAAATATCCTCGGCAACATACATGGAGTCTTTAGCAACAAAATTACCATTTGCAACAATTGTTGGTTTATTGCTTGTTGCGTCAGTAATGTATGCTGGAACTGCATCAAAACCACCAACGTCATTTTGTACAGCGCAAGAAGGAAGTACGGGAGGGAATCCAACACATCCAGGGTCAGGACACTGACCAACTGGTCCAGCATTCTCAACACCAGTCCATGTGTTGTCGATATAACCACCCATATTTTCTGGATTAGGCCATCCTAAAAGTCTAACTTCTGCTTGTGGTCTGCCAGTTGCAGCAATGGTAGTGCCATTTGGTCGGACCAACTGACCTTCTCTTGATACAAGAATAAGAATTTTTCCTGGAACAGATAGGTTTTCATCAACGTTAGGGTTGGCGCTAAAATCTGCGTTAAATATGCTGGGGGCGGGATAATTCATTGCTCCAGTAAGACCACCCTCAATTGAATCTGTCTTTAAATAATTAAACTGAGTTCCAGGAAGTTCATAATTATCTTTTGGCAAGTCCAAGTTACCACGGGTTTCTCTTGTTCTTGGTAATCCCAAAACAGCATATCCTGTAGCATCATCAGGATCAACATGTGGTGCATCGCCTGCTGCCAAACTTTGGAACTGTTTTGCTGGAAGATATACCTTGCTGGAAAGACCAACAAAAAGTTGACCATCTCTCGTTCCTGGATTGCCGTCACTTTGGGGTTCGATCGTCTGTCTTGTGATTAGACCATCTCTTCCTATAAATTCAATAGCACCAGTTACACCAACAGTTCCGTCATATTGTGCATTATTATCTGATAAATCTTGATCTCTAGCATAATCAGCCTTTAGATAGCTAACAGCACCAGTAGAACTACCACCAGAAGAATTAATTATAATTTTATTACCATTTCTTGCAAGAGTAATATTTGCTCCTGCTTGAAGTTCGGCATTTCCAGAAAGTCCACCCGTTCCGACTATAAATCCGTTATCGTCTAGTGCAGTGAGTGTATTTAATCCACTGTTCCAGATCATTATACCATCTTGAAGATCAAATTGACCAGCAGAAATACCAATACCCCTACCAGCATACATTCTTAGTGTTTCTTGATAACTGTCAGCATTTACAAGTTGAAAATCTCCAGGTCCAGTATAACCACCATCATAGATACCACCATTCTCATTATAATCAGTTGCTTTAGTTGCTGTAATTGTTCTATAGTATGGAGCACTGTTAGAAATTAGTATTCTGTTGGATGACGCCATCGAAAGTGCAATGCCATTATTACCTGTTTGAAGTTTTACTGCACCAGAAAGACCCAGGGTTCCACCTTCAATTCCTAGTGAACGAACACCAGTATTCAATCCAAAGAGTGTTCCTCTTCCATTGCCATTATCGACATACTGAAAAGAAATGCCAGCATAACTTGGATTAAATCCAGCAGATGTTATACCAACATATGCAATATCTTCTACCGCTTCAGTAAAACCGTTAGGAAGAATACTTGCAAAATCTACAGGAATACTTGTAGCTGCTGTGACGTGTCCAAATTTATTTACGATTATTTGGGGAACATTATAAATGTTACTAATTATACCACCGAATGTACCAATAGCAGCAGTTCCCTCTTCTGCGTGTCCAACGACAAAGTTACCTGTTGGAGTAGTAGGCGCAGCTTCTATAGGATATAATGGAACTAAATTTGCTTGAACAGCAAGACCAATGCCAGCAGTTGATCCACTAAGAGATGTTATGACATCATAACTTTTAATATCACCAGTACGACCGTTAATACCAGTAACACCAACATTAATAATGTTAATTTCTTTCTTTTGGCCACTGATATCAATTTCACCAGCAAGTAGAATTCCACTTCCACCAACGAATTCCAACGCATCCTTAGCACTGATTGCTTCTATATAATTGCGTCCAACTGAATT
>Ga0099848_1001650_pt1 | contig 10464 bp, 13 predicted proteins | sample CB_VirMetaG_3_FD_78179 | JGI IMG/M metagenome (GOLD analysis project Ga0099848, IMG submission 78179) | Freshwater to marine saline gradient viral communities from Chesapeake Bay - CB_1508_1S Viral MetaG | ecosystem: Environmental > Aquatic > Marine > Coastal | place: USA: Chesapeake Bay... | reverse complement strand
TCTTAGGACACCATTCGGGTCGATAAACTGCGCGCCGGATGGGAGGCTATTGTAGACCGCGTCCGCGTTGTCTTTTGGTAGCTGAATCGGAGCACCTGTTGATGGTTGTGCGGGTGCAGCGGGCGCTGCGGCCGGACCGCCAGAGGGCGTGACAGGCGCAGGTTGCGTAAACTCAGGCCGGTACGCGTAAGTGTCTTCAAACGCCTGACGCACTCGCAGTTTTGACGATCGCAACGTAGACTGAACGTCTCTGAAACCTTTAATCAAATCAGCGGTATTTTGAGTGCGTTTTGTCACACCAAAAGCATCCCTCAAAAATTGGTTTTCTTGGTTTGACACCGATCCAAGGGCACCGCCCGAGGTCGAGGCATCGCGCATAGCTTGAAGCTCGCTAAACCCACCCTGCGCCATAATTGTGTTGTACAGCGCCTCGGCTGCCCGGCCTTCATCGGTAATACCGACAATGCGACCGCCAATCAGGCCGGTAATTTGGTTGACGCCTGAGTGATTGACAAACTGTTCAATCAAGTTGTCTAGCTTGTCGGCTTTTTGATCAAACGCAGCGACTGCTGCTTTAGCGGCGGGAAATTTGGCTTCACGTTGTTGACGCTCGCGTGGTGTCAAGCCTTCCATAAATTGAGGCGGCGTTTTGCCAATTGCTTCTTGGCGGGTAACGTAAGTCACCTGTCCTGTTGAAGGGTCAACTACTGGCACGGGTGTTTCAATGGTTACGCCGCGCCTATAGTTTTCGATTGCCTTTTGATACGTTTGAAATTCCGGCGTGCCTGACGGAAATTGTTTTTGCTCGGCAAGCAACCGGGCAAGTTCCGTTTGTTGAGGCGGCTTCACCTTCCCGACGTCGCGCGCTTGCGCCGCCTTCAACGCAGTCTCGGCCGCCGTCTTTTCGATGTCAGCTATGTACCGATCCATGCCCGGCGTGGTCCTGACGTACTGGTCCGCCGCCGCTCGACGCTGCTCCGGCGTCATCAGCAGCATCTCCGCGACCGTAGCCTCAAGCCCCTCACCCATACCGCCTTCTTTCAAGGTCTGCCATGCGCGCGCAAGATTGTCGACCGACGGGTCATCACGCAGATTGAACAGCGTTTGCGCCAGCGTGCTCTGCCGCTTGCGCATCTGCTCTTGCTGACGCTCTGCTTCTTCGCGCTGAGCCTTCAGTTGACCTTGCTGTGCCTTCAGCGCCTCAAACCCTTGCTCGCCGAACGGCACGACGTCCTCAAACGTCAGCGGCGCGCCGCTCTGCGCGCGCATCATCAGCGCGTTCCGGCGCTCCTCGTCGAGTTGCATCTTCTGCATCTGCGCCTGGCGCAAAGCGTTCGCCTGTTGCGCAGACTGAAGCTGCGCAAACTGCGACATCATGTTCAACGGCGACTCGATCTGCGGCGGGCGGAAGCCCATCGCGATTTGCGGTTGGATTGCCATCTGGGCGTCCTTACAGAGAGCCTTGACCGTACTGACTTGCGTAGCCGTAAGTCATCGGCATGTACGTCGGCGGCGGCCTCAAAGCGTTCAGGTACTGATTCTGCATGTACAGGTTGGTGCCTTGGCCGATCGCGTTCGAGAACGCATTCGCCGCGCCCATCTGGCCGGCGGCCTGCGCGGCCCCGATCTGACCGGCGGCGCCCGCTTGCGCTGCGCCAAGGTTCGCCATCTGACCCGCGATGTTCGACGTCAACCCTTGGCCGGCTTGAACCTGCTGCATCAGCGGCAGAAGGCGCGCGCTGCGCTCGCCCGCGAACTGGCCGTACTCCATTGCGCCTAGCCCGGCTCGCGCCGCACGGTCAGCTTGGAACCGCTGAAAAGCGTTGCTGTACTCCTGCGAGGCCAAGTCTTGGCCGTACCGTTGAAGCGCTTTGCCCGTACCACCTGACATCAAACCCCCACGAGCGGCGGCGCTGCGCTCAAGCGCCTTCAAACCTTCCGACAGCCGGAACCCATAACCAGGGTCGGCTTGGAAGTTGAACTGCTCTCCAGCCAACTCAGCAGGCGACAGGCCCGCCGACGCTTGGTACTGTTGCGGGCTGCGTAGCTCACGCATCAGCATGTTCTGGGCTTCAAGACCGCCTTGACGGAAAGGCTCTTGCAGCTCAAGCTGACGCTCAAACATGCGTTCTTGCGCTTCCATGCCCTCGCGAGCGGCAGCGGCTTGTGTCGACGCAGCTTTTTTGGACGCTCGCGCACCCAGCGCAGCGCCGCCTAACATTCCGCCGGCAAGAAGGGCGGTTCCCGTGGCGATAGCCATTACATCACCTCGCGTATGAACGTCCGCTCAAGCGGGCGGTAGCCCCTGCGGGCGTAGACATTTTGCATCTTTTCCTCGTTTTTGTCAGCCAAAGCAATCATAAAGACTGCCTTGGCGTCCAGATCAGCCGCCCACTGTTCGATCGACTTGATCAACTGTTTGCCGGCACCGATACCTCGGGCGTCGGAATCGACCCACCAGAACAACTCCTGCACGATCGTCGCGGTATGGTTGAAGTAAGACGGAAAGATCACCGCTGCGGCCATGCCCGCGATCCGATCGCCGTCAGCCGCAACCCAAAAGCCGACCTCCGTGTTGTCGAACGCCTGTTCGCAGAACTGCTGCAAACTGTCCGAGTCAAATGGTATCGACTGATGCACCGGCGACGCGGCGTGGAACGCCGCCCCCATCCGCAAAATGTCGGGCAGGTCAGCAAGCGTGGCGCGACGGGCAATCATTCAAGCGCCGCTTTAATTGCATCAGGCGTTTGAGCTGCATCGATCGCAATCTGCATGACGGCATACTTGTCGCGGATCTTTTGACGCTCGGCTTCGGCCGCTTGCGCGGATGCGCCAGGAATCTGTTTGGCGATCACATTATCGAACGGCGCAAACTCCTGCTCGCGAGCCGCCCGACGTCGATCGTGCGCGATCAGTTTGGCTTTGTCAAGATCGACTTTGATCATGCTTCCGGCTCCTCAAACTCAAGTTCCAATTGAGACTCCGGCTCCAGCGCTGCGGCCTGTTCGGCCCAATACCCTTCCGGATCACCGAGCCCGTCCGGCTCAAACGGCTCAGCAACCCAAGCATTGCGGAACGTTCGATCGGTCGGAATGCTTGAGTCCTCAACAAATTTGTAAGGCACGCCCTGCGGCACGTCCTTGCGAGCAATTACCTCAATCGGCAGCTCGCCAGTCGGGTGGATGATGGCGACGCCTCCGGTCGGTGTTGCGTAAATGACTTTCATGTTGATCACCTAAAAACAGCCACAGACACTACAACAGCGTCAATTAGCGTCCCTCCGACAGATATGGAATTTACCCTAATGTAATCTGTGTTGAATGTGTTCGCAATTGTCTGCCGTGCTCCAATAAGAAACAACGTCGAAAAAGCGGTTGAATCAAACTCTTTAATTGACCCTGACACACAATAATTACCGTCCGGCATTGCGGTCGTAAAATTGATGGTATAGTCGCCTGTACCGTTGTCAGTAACGCTGCTTACATTACCGCTGGCGCGGCCCGCTCCAATGCTGCCGGACGTGCCATCAAAATTAATCCAAGCCCGGCAACCGTAGGCTGTTGCGACGGAGCCGTAGCCGCTGTCGAATTTAAACAGGCCAGCAGCGGTGATGCGGGCGCGTTCTGCGTTATTGGCAAAAAACAGCAAATCTTGGTTTGTAGTAGTCCCAAGCAAACCCTCATTTCCAGCCGACACGCCCAAAACTGTGTTAACCGTGCCGTTGTTGATAGCAGCGTACACAGCACCCGACGCCGCCGCTACTGAAAGTCTATCGCTAGGAGACGTTGTGCCGATTCCTACGTTGCCGGAGGAATCGATACGCATACGTTCGTTGGCGCCATCTGTCGAAAAAGTTATTGGGCCGTTATAGTCATTACGAATGGCAAATTCGCCTGCTTGATCAAGATATAATATTGCGGTGTTAGCTAATGCCTGATGCTTCAAATCTATTCGCGCCCAATCAGATCCAGACGAATTAGAAACAGCCACTAGCGATGCTCCATATGCAGCAGCGCCAACAGATTCCAATCTTCCATAACTTCCCGGCGAACTCGTTCCAACCCCCACATTCCCCGACGTATCTATCGTGACGCGCTCGGAGCCGCCGGTGTAGAAGGCAAGAGGTTGGTAAGTTCCTGTGCCGGCAATACCTGCGTTTAGAATGCCATTTGATAGGACTTGTAAAAAATTTGTATTTCCCGTATCTGATCCACCATACAAAAGAACACCCGATACAGTTCCAGTTCCGTTAGGGATAAATGGAATGCTTGTGTTCCCGTTTGTTGTATTACTCTGAAACGCCACACGGCTGCCAATCGTCGCATTGCTGAAGTCGCCAGTGATCCTGCGCGCGGTACCGCTCACTTGCAAATTGGCGTCCAGCACCGCCTGCGTGTCAGTCGACCGAAACACCGGAGTGCCATTGGCCGACAGCCCGATCTGGCCGGCAGCGGCCAAGTACATGCCGGTCGTCGGGTCGGCCGCGAAGGTGTACGGCGGGTTGGCGGCGCTGCCGCTGGACGCCAGCAATTGCGACAGGTTAAGCGCGTTACTGATGTTGTCCACCGTCCAGATCAGCGCGTCGGCAGCGGTGCGCAGCTCAAATTTGTACTGCGTTGCGCTCAACCAAACATTGGCCTCACCACGCGAATCCAAGATGATCGGGTTCGTGTTGGGCGTGGTGGCGGTCGAGTCCGTGTAAGTCGCCAGCGGCGTGGTCGTGCCCGCCTCGTAGGTGTACAGTTTTCCAGCCACCAACGGGTTGCCGTTGTTGTCGAAAAACTGAAGCTTAGGAACGGATGACAGGTTGGCGCTCATAGCGACACCTCAAAAACGGTGAGAATGGCCGACGGAATGGCAGGGCTGAAGGCAGTAGCGGCTTCTGCCAAAAGCTGAACAGACGTGCTGTCTACCGCCCACATCAACTCAAAATAGCTGTTGCCTTGCAAATCTAGCATGAAGTTCCACGACGCGATCGTCTCGTCATTGTTATCTTTGACGCGCAAACGACTGGCAGAGTCTGGCACGTCAACCCCGTTGATCCGTGGCCATGCGTAGATTAGTCCTTGACCGCCTGAAGTTTTGTCGACCTGCAACGAGAACTCAAAGTTGTAGGTCGACGTATCCGGCACCACGATCCGCGACGTAGGCGTGCCACGATTGATGCCAAAGGCGGTGGCAGTGTTGTTGAACGTAACTGCGTACGCAGTATTTGGATTCGCTGCTGTCTGCGTGGTCGTGTCAAAGAACGACCCGTGGCGCGGTTTGCGGTTGAAGAAACGATACCATTCACGCGACATAAGGGTGGGCGCGGTCTCTTCAACAAGCGGCACCCGCTGCGCAGGAATGCGAAATGGTAGCGGATTAGGCATTGGTCGCGCTCGCTCGCAGTTCAGCACCCATGATCGCGATCTTCACCGGGTCCGTGCCGCTGATCTCGTACACGCGATCCCGCAGACGCTCGGTCATGCCAAGCCGGCGCCAGATCACGCGCTGCCCGGTCTCGCCGATCTTACCCATTGACCGCCAGTGCTCGTTCGACCAGGTGTGACCTCCATCGTCCGACCATCGAAGCATGACCTGCGGGTCGATACCTTGCCCGGTGACGAGGCCCACGCCCGATTCACAATCAAGCTGGAGGACGTGCTGCGCCGTGCGGTTCAGGTTGTTTTGGCCCGTCGGCAGCGCCCGCCACGACCGCAGCCACCGCTGGATCTCACTGTCGTCTTGATAGGTTGACTGGTCAAGCTCGTACAGCTTGCCGTTGATGTAGTCGCCTACGATGATCTTGCCATTGAACGACACCATGCAGTTGGCGCGGTGCCGAGTGAACTGTGACACCGACCAGCCGGCGCGCTCGTGCCACAGACTGGTCGACAAGTCGTAGACCCAAGTCGTGTTGGCCGACGGGAACGTCAGCACATAGAACGGGTGGCCGTCCTGCTGATACACCATGCCGATCGCGTCTGAAATCGTGTCATAGCTTTGAATGGCTGTTTCGACGGCGTGCGTGCTGATCCGCTGGCCGATATAGCCGTTCGATTGATAGATGATCCCTTGGCCTTCTCGATTGCGGCCCAGCCAAAACACTTGGTTCGATAGCTTGACCGGCGAATATTGCGCTGCACAACCCAGTTCGTTGAAGGCGCCCGCGATACGCTCAAGCGGAAAGTCAGGGCCGCCGGCGTTGTACCACACCTCAGTCGTCGTGGTGCCGAACACCCAAATCTCGCGGTTACTGACAATGACGTACAGGATGGGGTCCGGCGCACCTTCCGCACTGGCAAAATCCAACGGATCGACCGACGTGCCGTCGAGCAGTGACGTGACCCAAAGCTTCTGGCTATTGGGTTCGCTAAAGACAAAGTACCCGTCAATGAAGCCGACAGAGGAGGCGCCGGGGAAGTCTACGTCCGTAATTTCCGCGAAGGCGTTCGTGCTGTTGTTGAAGATGTAGCTAGTGCCGGCCGCGTCGCCGCACGCCAAAAACAGCTGTGTGCCGTTGTCGGCCATTGTGACTTGACCCGTGCCAACGTCAGATGACACGGTGCCACGCAACGTGGCGGCATAGCTGGCGTTTAACTCCCACAGTTTGGTCTCGGGATAGGGCAGCGTCGCAGGCGACTCGGCCGTCACCACGTACAGTTTGTCGCCATAGACGTGCAGCCCGCGCACCGGGCCGTTGTCGAGCGTTGTGACAGGCGAGCCGCCCACCGTCGGCGTAAGGAGCTTGAGACCTGGCGCCCGGCGAAGGAACGCAGGTTCCTTGCCGCCCTGCTGCACGATCTCTGGGTAGAGGTTCACGCAGCGGTCGTTCGCGGCATTGATGCTGGCCGCGACGTAAGAGGCGCCGAGGATGGGCGTCTTCATCAGTACCCACCAGAAAAGATGTTGAATCTTTGACGGCGTCGGTTCACCAGACTGTACGGCATCGCCATGATGTCGTCAGGATTGTTGATCCGCTTCAGGTTACGCTTGGACACCATCGCGATTCGCTGCACTTGCATCGACGGCTCGACACCGAACTCAGGCGCCAACTCCATTGCCAAGCAGTACCGGAACGCTCTCAAATAGCCTGGCGGAAACGCCAAAATAGTCGCTAGCGTGGCGGGTTGCGACAGCACCTCGACCGAGACCAGATGGAACTCAAGATCCTTGGTCGGGCGCGGGTACAGATACATCTCGACGTCAGGGTAAGTCATGTTGACCCACATGACCTGCGGAAACGAACTGCCCGCCGTCTTTAACGCGATGCCGTTGTATTGGTCCTGATTGATGAACAGGATGTCATAAGACAGCCCGCTGGCCGTGTCCTTAAAGTAAGTGCTGTCGTCCAACTGCACTGGCCGCGTACCCACAAAGTCGCCCGTCGGTCCGTAGGTGCGCTTGATGGTGTTGGCCGGCCAAGTAAACACGTCGTCGCGGGTTGAGAACACCGACAGCCGCTCAATGCTCCAACTGTCCAGCATCTGGTTCATAGCCAGCAGCGCGTCAGCAGACGTCTCAGACGACGGCGTCTCGCCTTCAGCCAACTGGCCGAGAAGGCGCAGCGCTCCGTTGATGATGTCGCCGGCGCTAACACCTGCGCCTGAAAGCGTAAGGACGGTCATTGTTTATTCCATTAAAGGTATGTCACGACGCGAACAAACCCATTGCCACCGTTACCACCGGCACCGGAGTCAAACGCGCCAGACGCCGCAGCGCCGCCACCTCCGCCGCCACCTGGGTAACCGCCGTTGCCGCCGTTGCCCGCTGCGGTGCTTGTACACCCGCCAGACCCCCCGCCGGAGCCACCTACAAAATACCCGGCGATTCCATCGGCACCGTTTCCTCCATTACCTCCAGCTGTTCCGCCTGCACCGCCGCCGCCGCTCACGTCCGCAGGCTGGTCAGCATATACCGCCCCTCCAAGTCCTCCTTCCCAACCCGCTCTGGAATCAGTTAAGTTAGCGAAAAAACCGACGCCTCCGCCACCTGCTCCAGGTCGCAAGCCACCTCTTCCACCAAGCCCGCCGCCAACACTTCCAGAGCCGCCTACAGGATTGTATGCGCTGGAGCCGGTCCTAAAAACGTCATAAGAGGTAAACGACCCGCCCTGCGCAACCGATGTTGTTGAGCCACCTAATCCTGTCCCGCCCTCGCCGGCTTTATACCCCTTAAACTCAGAAGCCGTAGCAACAGTTGCAGAATTTCCGTTTGTTGCGTCTGTCGTTTGGGGCGCACCCCCAATACCACCAGCGCCGACTACGACTGTTTCTGTTGCGGCTAAAGCACTGGCAGGCAACCGAATTTCGACTCTTGCACCCGCCCCGCCACCACTACCACCAGTCGCTGCGGTTGAAATATCTGACCCCCGACGACGGCCCGATCCACCGCCACCACCCCCGCCGTACATCAGCACTTCCACAAATCGAGCGCCGGCCGGCTTGGTCCAAGTGTACGACCCTGGCGTAGAGAATTCTTGGATGTCTACACTACCGGGGCTGGGCGCGCCGGAGATCGTGATCCCAGTCAACGTCTGAGAGTTATACCCAGCCGCGACAATCACAACCGAATAGATGCCGTTAGCGGCATAGAACAGATACCCACCATCCGCATTTGTGATGATGGGGTTTGCTTGGGGCGTGTTGTTGACGTCCGAATAAAGGGTGGCCAACACGCCCAACGAGTCGTAGACAAAGACCTGCGCGCCGGCAATTGGATTGCCGCCTGTGTCAACGACTACGTCATAGAAGCTTTGCATCCGACTGCTCCCGGCGGCGGCGCGGCCGCAGCTCGTTCACCGGCTCCGGTGCCGGCTCCTCGCCCGGAGTATACCTCTCCCAGCCGTGCTTTTCATCATGCTCGGCTTCCAGATCAAGAGTGGCGATTTTTTCCCCGTGAATCGGGTGCTTCAAGTAGATCAATGCCATGTGTAAAACGGGGGCCGTAGCCCCCGTCCGTTTAGTTGCCAGCCATCACAACCCAGTTCGTGCCGTCTTCGCAAACCAAGATCGCCCAAGCACCCGCAGTCGCCGCCAAGATGGCGGTGCCCGCAGAGCCCGAGGTCCGAGGTTTGACGTTTGACGACGCCGAGATCAGGGTGTAAGTACCGGACAGGTTTTTGACAAAGACCGTCCGACCAATGTAATCGGCGCCGCTCGGAAGCGTCACCGTGACGTTGGCCGACGCGCCGTTGGCGATAACGAAGTTCTCCTCTTCGCCCAGCGTGAAGCTGGCGGTCTTAGTGACCGGAGCGTTAAGATAGAACGCCGTCAGCGCCGGGTCGGAGTAAGCCACCCCAACAGGCTTAGTGTTCGCCATGATTAACTCCTATCAGGCGACGCGGTACAGAGTCCACGCCCCCGTTGCCGTCTTGCGCGCAACCAGCGTTGCACCAGTCGTCACCGGGATCGTCATGGTCAACGAGCCCGACACGGTCCAGCCAGTACCAGCGGCGATGACCGCAGTACCGGACGAGGTGCCGAGATTGACCACACGGAACGTGAACGACGTGCCAATCTTGTCCGAGTTGGTCAGCGCAGCCTCCAGCAGCGCAACGGTCGGCAGAGTGTAAGTCTGCTGAGCCGTGATGCCGCTGTTAGCCAGAATCAAACCGTTCAGCACTTGCGCGGCCGTCAGAGTTGCCGTTGCCGTGACCGAAACGGGCGCGGGGATGCAGTCGATTAGGGGTTCGTCCAGATTGCCGTCGCCGACCTGGTAACCACCACCACCATTAGGAAGAGCCATGATTGTGTCCTTTCAAAATTGATGAGAAGGGGCCGAAGCCCCTTCCTTTAGCCCCACATCCGCACAGCCATCTGCGGACGGATCACCGAGTAGCCATACAGCACGTCGACCCGGCACGGCATACGATCATTGTTGATGTCGTACTGACGCACGACACGCAGACTGATACCGTTGTGGACCTGACGGCTAGCCATGTCGACACCCTGCGGCATCACCAGATCGGCCGTCGCGAACGTGATGGCGTCGCGATGATAGATCAGGTTCTGCGGGTACTGGGTGCTGGCGCTGCCCAAGAAGGTGATCGCGGCGCTCGCCTGCGGGAAGCTGTCAACGGTCGCCAGAGCGTGCGAGGCGGTGTAGATCGCCGGGCTGATGCTGACCGCAGCGTAGGCGCCTGCGGCGGCGGTGACGTCCTCGGTCACGACGAACTGCTGGAGCGACCCAGTCGACTCGCGGGTCTGCGGGTTGACCGCATACACGCCAGCGATGGTAAAGACGTCGCCCTTCTTGATCGTCTGAGTGCCCGTGCCGGTGATGGCGATGGTAGTTGCACCCTGGCTCGACACGGTCGTGGTGACAGTGTGCGCGCCCGTGCGCGAGCCGGTCGTGTGCTGCTTGATCGACTGGCTCGCTTCAGCAGTTCGTTGCGACCGCCGATGCGACCGCCGCGGCGGGCGCGTACACTGTCAGCGTCAGCCCGGCGATCTACACCGCCACTCAGGCTCTCGCGACCGT
>Ga0099848_1001649_pt1 | contig 10477 bp, 11 predicted proteins | sample CB_VirMetaG_3_FD_78179 | JGI IMG/M metagenome (GOLD analysis project Ga0099848, IMG submission 78179) | Freshwater to marine saline gradient viral communities from Chesapeake Bay - CB_1508_1S Viral MetaG | ecosystem: Environmental > Aquatic > Marine > Coastal | place: USA: Chesapeake Bay... | reverse complement strand
AACAACTAGAGTTCCAGTAGTATATGAACTAGACGCAGTATTTGCCGTCAATGTTGTTGCGCCACTGGCTGTTAGTGTTGTAAACGCAGCCGTAGATGGACTTACAGATCCTATGCTTGAACTAGTTATTGTCTTATTACTAAGTGTTTCGGTGTTTGTCAATGTTGCCAATGTTCCAGTTGTTGGCATTGTTACAGACGTTGCACCGTTAAGTGTTATTGTTGCTGCATAGGCTCCAGAGAATTCTAAATTACCACCAATTGTTATCGTGCTAGATCCATTGTTAACACCTGTTCCGCCATATGCTGGTGCCACTATGGTGCCTTGCCATGTTCCAGTATTTATTGTACCAACTGTTTGAAGACTTGAATTTACTACACCCGAGCCAAGAGTAGTAGAGCTTAATACACTAGCATTATTAATATAGTAGCCCTTACCCGTTGCTAGATCTAGGTGCTCTGAAGATGTCCAAGAATCAGTAGAGTCAACCCAGTTGAAGGTTTTATCTGTGGTACCCTTAAGGGTAATACCGCCGCCATCAGCTGAGGCATCGCTTGGAGATTCTGTTGAACCTAGCTCAATATTCTTATCATCAACTGTTAAAGTAGTTGAATTTACAGTAGTTGTTGTGCCATTGACAGTCAAGTCTCCAGTAACAGTTAAATTACCGCCTATTGATCCATTACCCGTAGTGCTAACAGTAGCAAAGTTTACGTCAGATGTAGTCTCCACCGCTTGACCAATTGCAATAGTCGGAGTAGCATTCTCTCCCGAATTGTTAGACAGAGTAATACCAGTACCAGCAACCAAAGACGCAACATAATCACCAGTTGTCTGGGTCGCCAAATTAACATTCTTGATGCTGACAGCACCTGTTGTGACAGTAAAGTCTGCTGTAGCAAAAGATGCTATACCTTTATTTGTTGTTGTTGCATCTTCTCCAACTATTGTTACAGTATTGTCGGAAACAGTAATATCGATACCTTCACCCTCAGAAAAAGTAAGAGTATCATTAAGAAGGTCAACAGTATCTGAGTTTGCGCTATCGTCAGCTATACTCAGAGTTGTTGCAACATTAGCTGTACCAGCAGCAGTAAGCCTACCTTGAGCATCGACTGTAAAGGTCGGTATAGCAGTTGAAGAACCATAGCTACCAGCTGAAACAGTAGTGTTATCAAGATCTATTGTTAGCGTATTTGTTGCACTAGCTGTCGTTGTTAAACCTGTACCTCCAGCTATAGTTAGTGTTTCCTCATCATCAATAACCTGATTAGTTCCACCATCTCCAGCTAAAGTAAAAGTATAAGTAGCTGTAGTTACAGCCGAATCAACATATTCAGTTGTAGCAACGGAGGTTGAGTTATCTCCAGCAGTCTGGGTTGTAGCAACAGCAGATGCGCCCAATGAAACAGTACCTGTAAAAGTCTTATCACCAGAAACTGTCTGATTTGTAGATCTAGTTACAAAAGCACCAGGGCCAGCAATCGCTAATACAGTTGTGGCAGTCCCGCCAGCTCCCGATGTTCCTTCACCATAATAAAGTACATCATCTACCTCATTAAAAGCTAGCTCAGCATTCTCTAGCGAGGACGGTGCACCTGCATCACCACTAGATCTTCTTTTGATTCTAATTGTATTAGCCATATTTAAAAGTTTCCTCCATCAACAAGGTTTTCTTCTGGATAATTAATCCATTCAGATCCCGAATAACGTAAAACGTCACCGCTGTTAGCTGTAGCTATAGTAACGTCAGTTAGCCCATTTAAAACAGACTGATTAGCTACATCTGTTTCAACTGATATAATTCTATCCTTAACAGTTAAATGTGATCCAGCTGGATTTGTTCCAAGGACAGTCTGCACGGCCTCGATAGCATCGTTTGCATTAGCATGCTGCTCTGCGTGAGGGACTGTTTGTGAATCCAATCTATCGTTAGAAGTTGGATTCTGTAAAACATCTAGAGAGTTAGGATATTGTGTACTCATGTTAAACCTTTATAAAGTAAATATTTTAGAAGCTTCATTACTCCAGTTTAATATTATTGAAACATTAGCTGAAGTAGATTCAACTGGAAGCCCGGTAGCTGTATCAATATAAGCGACTAGCCTTGATGTAAAATCATCTCCAGTATCAACATATATTATAAGATAAGAAAATCCACTATTACCATATTCATCAACTGTTTCATTGCTTGCATCAAAAGTTCCAAGAGTGACAGTTACATTATTTAAGATAGTACTCCTAGCAGCAACATAAGCACTAGGAATATCGGACACAAAAGAATCAGAGTTCAAATCCACAACATAATTACTTCTGACCAATAAAACTTTTACATTACCCTGAGTAAGATCTAACTCACCAGATAAAAATGCTTCTTTAGCCGTGTTATATAAAGCGTTTGCCATTATACCCCTACCTCTTTAGAAACTATTATTCTATACTTATAACCCGGCTCGTAATAAATTTTATCTTCAGAAAAATATGATGGTGTAGCATCTGTTGACGGCAGGTCAACATATACTTCTTTCCTGGCTGTACTAGTTGATATTTTAGCTTCTAAAGTTTCCCATCGCGAATGTATTTTTTGAACCTTTTTTCTTTGAACTTTAAAAAATCTATTAGTCAAAAAGTTAGCTGCAGGGTTCTGGTTAAATTCAACAACAACTCTTCCAAGATTTTCATCTGGCTCTAAATAAAAGTTGCCAATTTCTGGGTAAGTAGATATTATAAAAAATTCAGGATTTTTAGCTATTATCTGATAAGAAGTTTCTATATCTGGTTTAATAGAATAATCCTCTATCAGTATCTCTTCTATAACAGTACCGGTAGCCTGCTGGGTAACATATGATGGAGTTGCAGCTAATACAGGGCTAGTAAAATAGATAGACTCTGCTGGTATGGATACACCTGTTGCGTCGACTAAATTTGAAATAATAATAACATAGTCAGTATTTTCTGCAAGTATCTGATCCCATTTAAGAGTTAATGTTCTAGATATCTGATTGTAATCAGTTAAGATATTTATATCTACGAATGGAGAGCCTACCTCAACCGCTGTGGCAGCATCGGTGAAAACTCTAAAATTAGAATCAATAATTGAAGCAATCTTAACTGTTCTTGCAAATTTTATTTTTACCTGATTAACACTTACCGTGTAAGCTTCTACCAAATTTAAAGCCACATCATACCTCACGCAATGAACTGTTACCTTAATAGTAACAATCTAGGGATAATATAAAACTAGGGGGCGGCAGATTTCTCCACCGCCCCCTAGCCATAGGGTAATCGTAACTATAACAACCCTAAGGTTTTTATCATCAGTTACCGATATTATTAATAGCGGTGACCTCGTAGTTACGTGAAAGGCTGACATTCTTAGCAACAGTGATACCCTCACCGTCACCCATCATCACGATATCATAGCGCTCCTTCATCTTGAGTGAGCGAATGTCACGTGAAGGATCATCAAATTGATCTGTACTCATGTCATCCTTAACTAAAAGTGTACCAACCTCATTACGATCAATGAGGAACAGGTCAGACTTAGCTGGTGTAGCACCGCTCTTAGCTGTGAAGCTTACGAATGGTGAAACCAAAACATTCAGACCCATCGGAGCTGTTGTGTTTAGAGCGCCCTCAGCTGACTGAGGACGATAACCCCAACTTGTACCGACTCCTGAAGCTGCACCACCTGCGTGGAAAATGGCATCCTTGAGGAATACCGACCACATTAGCGGGTGCAAAATAAAGTCTGTAGGAACGTGATTTTCAGCCATTAACACGGCAGCCATGTCAATGATATCATCCCAGGTTACGGTACCGTTGCCATTGCCATCGATATCTGTACCTGTTGTGTTATCAAATGAACCACTGTCGTTATCAAAAACGACCGTCGCTGCATCCTTGAAGCGGCTAAGAGCGATCTGCTCCTTTAGGCGAGCCATGGCACGGCCAGCAGCGCGGACATGTAGACCAACAATGTCCCAAAGTGAGTCGGCTACGACTTCTTCGGTGAAAGCAAGCTTTACACCTTTCTTTGAAACCTTGCCCTCTACCTGCTTTGCGAAGGCGAGTGCTTGCTCTGGGTATTCTTGACCCTCAGGGATTTCTGCAGCTTGGATTGCATTGACTGCCGGGAACTCCAATGAACGCCCCTTACCAAGGCGAACTGTGGAAAGAAGTGGAGTCACAAGTAACTGTGGCTCTGCTGCTTCCCTCAGAGTGCGAGAAAGAACCTTGGGGAAAAGTGCAGCTGCATCAGGTGACGCAAATGCTTCCTTAATGGTTACTCTATTCTCTTCATCGATATGCCCGTCCTCAGTCAGTGCAGTCTCCCAAGCTGGGAGACCCGAGAGGAGCTCTTGGATTGTCTTACTCATCTTAGGATTTTCCTCCTGTGTATATTTGATCAGAGTGTTAAATTGACACGGAATGCGCCAATAACGTTGTTAACATCTAGGTTGGCTCTAATACCGAGCTTGCCGGTATAGTCACCGCTACGAGTCAACTCGTATACGGTCTTGAGTGCACCTGGATCAGATGGAAGCTGCATGTAGCTGAGAAGGCCATCATCAAAGTTTGTAGCAAACTTCTCGACCTCGATAACCTTGCCAACCTGCAGATGTGAATAAACAGCACTGCTGTTTAACTGCTCTGCAGGAGTGAGCTTCACCGGACGACCCATATGGTCCGCACGGATTGCATCACCAATAGCGAGGCTGTCGTTTAGACCCTCAACCATCGGGTACTCTACGTAACCGTGGGTGATGAAACCAGCACCCTGAGAGGTACCCTTGTCAAAGGGTCTGTAGAGATCATACTGGGCACAACCGATTGGGATTGAACGTGCTGGCACGCTCACCGTGTCGGTTGAACCACTTGTGCTGCTGGGTGTAGCTCCATCTAATGGATCCCAGCCGCTCATTGTGTCACCCCAGGTTACAGATGAACCTGTACCGTTAGCTGGGACAACACGGGCATCGCCATTTGCATCAGCGACGACCGAAAGAATAGTACCCTTAGTAATTACGATCTCAAAACGATCATCTTCACTGTCGTAGTACCATGTTGGAAGACCTTGATCAGGAAGCAGGTATGCACTGGGGGCTACACCCTCAGAAACAACGAAACGACCTGCACCGGTCTTGCTATGTACTTTGCGGAATTTTGCTAAACTCATTTTATATTCTCCTTATTTTTCAGAGTTTACGTCTACCCATAAGAGTGTCTACTAAAACCTGCTCGAAAGAATTGACAGGATCAGACTTTTCTACCACTTCTTCATCCAATGTTGTAACGTTTTCCTCCTGGAAGGAAACCGTGTCATTAACATCGAACTCATTAGAAGTTAAAAAGTCCTTAGCTCTCTTAGCTGCTTTAACTGGAAGTGTAGCCAAATCTCTAAGACTATCAGCAAGAGAGGCTGCTGTTCTTGGAGCATGCTCCTGAATAGCTTGATCTCTTTGTTCCATTTCTGTCAAACCTAAAGCAATTTTTGTATCCACAACTCTTTCGACAAGAGTCATGTGTAAAGCGCTCTTTAGTTTCGAGTTTTCATCCTTAAGTGATGAAAGCTCCTGTTCAAGAAGAGCGACCTGAGCCGTTAGCTGTGCAACATCCTGCTCATCACTACTTTCACTTGTGGTGAGATCGCTGTCTTGCTCAGCTTCCCCTTGAACCTCATCAGCAGTTTCTACTGATGCCTCTTCTGACTCTTCAGCATTTTCGGAATCTACATTTTGTACTTCCGCCTTTTCTGAATCGTTAGATGAGTCCTCTTCGACAGCCTCTTCGGTCTGCTCTTCGCTTTCCTCCGAAACCTGTTCGACCTCTTCGCTACTTTCAGTAGCTTCTTCCTCGGAAGACTCCTCGATAGCCTCTTCTTCTAATGTCTGCTCTTCCTCTTGTACTTCTTCTTTTGTAGAAGTTATACTCGAAAGATCTTGACTTAGCTCAGTGGCAACTGCGAGAATGTCCTCTTCTTTGGTGTTATCATCCATTATTAAATTCTCCTCAGAGTTGACTGTTTCTGAATCTTCACTAGATAGTAATGAATTCGATATGTTATTATCACTTTCGCTTTCATGAACCGCAACAGCGGAAAGAAAAGCGCCTTTAGTCTGTAAATATACAGTCTTTGAATCTTTCTTTTTCATATCTTTGAAAATAGATTCATTTTCTTCGATAGAAACAATATCTTCATCATCCATATGTAGTACAAAAGCAGCGCTTCTTGCGACCCAATCATCAGAGGCTGCTACAGGTGCATCTCCATCGGAGTGCTTTGTCGATCTAACACCAGACTTTTGATCTGCTGGTTGATTAACAAAAGAATATTCTTTAAATGAGATGTCTTGCATGTCTATATAGGCTAACTTACCTTTATAAACTTGACCTCTTTTGAATTTGGCCATCTTAGGTCTACCGGACTCAGTGGGCTGAGCCAAATCTTCACCACTGATACTACATACAGCCTTTGAAGCTCTACCACCAACTGAACCAGTTAAATACCTTTTATCCATGACCTTTTGGGCGGCAACGGGGTCCGTAATAGCAACCTGGAGTCTAACAAAAGAAGAACCATCAGCTTCCTTATCCATCCTGGCTGCAATGACTCTACCAATAGGTTCTGTATTCAAATCATGATTGAGTATTATTGGCTTAGGATAAGGTTCTACCCATGATTCCAGTGCTTTCTCTAGCTCATCACTTGAGTAGTTATTGTAATTAGCAGTTAATCCTTCATGAATAGCAGCTACTTCGATTATTAAACCGTGCTTGCTGTTAAATGATTCAGAAAAATCAAAATCAATCTTTGTAAAGTCCGGCATTTCGACGGTAAAGCTTTCGACAAAGTCAAATGACATTATAAACCTCGTTAAATCGCATTCTTTCCATATAGTAAATTTATTTTTATAACATTGAACAAATTTATATAAATTTATACCAAGTGATACATGTTTGGATCACTTCTTGAATCTCCGGCCTGGAGAAATTTAGCATACATTGTCCTAGACATGATATGAGGACAATATATGTAAGAAGCAGAGTAAAGATCATATCCCATATTTTTACAGTTCAACGACCAACCAACATCTTCACCCTGCCTATGAATCGAATAATCTACATTCTCATAAACATTCTTAGACATCATTTTTGCAGCCATGATTACATCAGACTTAAAATATGAACCCAAAGGATAATCTAGCTCCCTATAAGCCTTATCTGGCTCATCACTCCTCCATGTCATGACACTTGGATATCGCGTACCAACAGGAGTCATATACATGAGAGGACTAACCGCATCGGCACCCTGTTGAACATGAGCTATAAGCAACTCTAGAGTAGAACTATTTGTTATTAAAATATCTGAGTCTAGACTCATATAATAATCCGGAGAAACTTCCCTAACATTGTCGAGAATAGAATTCCTTAGATTAACCATATTTTCATATTTACTTATAGTCCAGCTTCTTTTATTTTCCTCGTGCTCATAATGAGGAATGTCAGGACGAACCCTTATATTAAAATACGGAATTCTAGGATCATACTTTTTCCAAGCTTGCAGTATATCTAATGTTTCTGTATCATTTTCTGAACATTCAAAAATAAAACCAATTTTAGAAATATCAATAGATTGACTAAGAATACATCTTATCCAATGGGGAAGTATCCAATCTCTTTTATAGATTGGACAAGCCAGTATTAGTTTCATCACTTGCTAGTGGTTGATTCGTCTTCCACAGGAGGAGTAGATACTTGCTTATTCTGACTTTGTTTAACTGACTGCTTAGGAGTGCTAGCCTTAGTTTCACTTGAGTTTTTAGTTGTTGCAGAAAGCACATCAGACAAACTTGTGTCTGGAATCTCTTTATCCTGAGGGGCATCTTCTAAAGCCGCGACAAGTCCATCTAAAATATCTGGCAACATTTCCATAGCAAGTCTTGTTTGGCCATTACTGATAGCCAGCTTTATCGCTTCGACTGCGTCAGTTGTCCTTGCATAAGATATATGAACCTGATTTGTTAACTCAATCTTTTTCATTATATTTCTCACTTTCATCAATATCTATAACAGTATACTCTGATTCAAGCAAGCTTTCAACTGCTAATAATAAATTAGAATCTCTTCTTTTAATATCCGGAGAATTTCTTCTACCCTGCTGATTGGCAGGTCTGATGGTGTTACCAGGTCCTCTTCTATTATTGGGCATATTTCTTTGACCACCATTGGAAGACTGCTGTTTATCACTATCCATATTTGATGAACCAGGCTGAGCCGCTTGTTGCTGAGCTTTCATCATATCTATCTGTGACTTAGCCTGCATACCAGTAAATAATCTATCTTCATCTACAGATGGATCTACGCCTAGCTGAATTCTTGCCTCCTCTATAGATATTAGAGAATTTACATATTTCTGTATAATATGTGTCTCTTTTTTAACTTGAGTATCAACATCAATCTCGTTAAACTTAAAGAAACACCTATCTGAGACACCTTCTTCAGCTGGATTCGCTATAGGGTCAAATCCACCTTCTAAAAGAAGTTCATTAAATATATGAACTCTAACCATATCTGAGAATATTTTTTGATATTGCTTTATCTTGTCATAAAGAGCTGTATCTAATCTTTCTGTAACGGATCTATTTCCACCATTCATCATCATACCTAAATGATGTGGTGCAACCCCAAGACCTACAGCTACTCTTTCCTTAAAATGATCAACATACTTAGTAGCATCGAGTGCGGCATTGCCTGTGCTCACAACATCTATATCATGCCTATATGGAAGTATGAGACCGCCCTCTGAACGCATTGCCTCTATCTCTGAGGCTGCTCTAGCAATTTCATCAGGTTCGGCTGGCTGCTCTGCTGTTCCTATTCTATACTTATACAGAGGAAATAATTCACGGTGAACAAGGTTTTGTATATCTTCTTCCATTTGACGAAGAGCAACAACATCATCTAAAACATTTGACAAAAAAGGAGTACCAAAAGCTCTACCTGTTTTTTTGTCAATAGACATATGTATAACTCTATCTGCCGACCAAACTGGATCATTAACATTTGGCCCGTATGTCAAGGGATCTGTCTCTTGTTGATATGACCTAGGTCTATTATGCTTATCTCTTAAGATTCTAACCTGCTCAGTAGGTATCAAGTAATATCCAATTACTGGTTGAGACCCACCCATTGGTTCAAGCGTTGATGGGAAATATTCGCTAATGTCACCCCTAGCTTTAACTATGAAGACATTAGCGAACTTGAAAATTTGATCAGAAACTTCTATAAGAAAATCTAGAAATGGTCTTTTCATTGCCATTTCCATATAATCTATTCTTTGATAAAGATATCTTACTGCTTCTGGATTTTCTCCAATTATTTCCCAACCCTCTTTCCAAAAGAGTTCCTTATGTTTATTGATAGCTTGCCGAACATAAGAGTCAGTATCTACAGCCTGTATAATCCTATTAAAATCATAGGGTGCAGGTTCAAAAGATGCTCTTTTTGAATAGGTTAGCGCGTTACCTTGGAAACCAAGTGCTAAAGAAGCCACTCTCATGGCTTTACTTATACCTCTTAGTTCATCAGAATTTAAAACTTTAGCTACCACATTGTTTTTGGGAAAATTTTCTATTCGCCTAAAAGGTAAATAATCAACAACTGCCATAGAATACTCCTATAAAAACTATGTATATAGTAGCTTTAAGATATGTTTTTTATAACTTAGGAAGCTGAACTAAGGTTAACTTTGTTAAAAGTATTGTTTATAATCAAGCTTTTAACTGCTTCGAGCCAAAATATAGTTTCACCCTCATTAAAGTCACTTCTATACTGAAGGTTTTGATTAGAGATACTAATCTCAATACTAAAGTTTGTCGCCTCTTCTGCCAACTGCTCTTCTGCAACTTCTACATTTGTATCATCTGACATTACTTTACATCCTTTTTATCTGTATCTTTTTCAGGTAAATTTTGTTTTAATTCTAATAATTCTTTATTAAGCTGTTGAATAAGAGTGTCTTTTACAACTAAATCAGTTGTAAGTTGAGACAGCTTCTCAGAAAAATTCTGAACTAACAAATTTATATCTAAATTATTTTCCATATATTCTCCAATTCATACAACTAGAAATCAGATACTATCACTTACATATACTGATGTCAAACTATGCGTCAAGCGAATTTATGATAAAAGTTAATTAGGAGAGTTAGAAATTTGACTTCTTAGCTCATCAACTTCATTTTTAAGATCCTGAATTGCTTTAATTAACACAGAAGTCAAGTGAGGATAATTAATTGATGAAATAAAATCTGGGTCATCTTCGTCGTAAACACAGACCTCAGGTACAATTTTTCTCAACTCTTCCTCAATCATACCAATATGACGCTCTCCTTCATTCTTAATATATTCAAATGAAACTGGATTAATTGCCATAACATCAGACAGCCCATAATGAATTGGTTTAATATTCTTTT
>Ga0099848_1001648_pt1 | contig 10479 bp, 21 predicted proteins | sample CB_VirMetaG_3_FD_78179 | JGI IMG/M metagenome (GOLD analysis project Ga0099848, IMG submission 78179) | Freshwater to marine saline gradient viral communities from Chesapeake Bay - CB_1508_1S Viral MetaG | ecosystem: Environmental > Aquatic > Marine > Coastal | place: USA: Chesapeake Bay... | reverse complement strand
CTGCACGATGACTAAGAAAGAACTGCTTGAGGCACTCAAGGACTTCCGCGATGATGACATCATCGTCGTGGAGGTCTTTGACACCACCCTCTACGAAGACCTGTATGACTTCACCATCGATGACATCGAGGTCAACCCTGAACTCACTGAAATTCGAATCTGTCCAATCAACCATTATGAATAAGCAATACGAATCCGCCAACTACGCCACCAATCTCGAAGAGAAATCCGCGTCCGCGATAGATTACATCAACGAAGACATCGATTTCTTCGACAACATCAACTCAGCACGGCGATGGGCTATCCAAGACCTGATGAAGTATGCGGCAAGTCAACTGCGCAAACCTACCTGCCTGAGATGGACTATCGAAGACATCCAAGCCCAAGGTGAGTTCCAAGACTTCAAGATTGATGATGCCCAAGCGCACGAACTGCTCGAAGGTTTCTTCGAAGAGAACAACGGATACATCATCGAGGTCATCAACAATGCGATGGCAGACTATGTATACGAGAACTACAACGAACAACAAAACGAGCAATGAACAAGTACGAAAAAGCCGCAGAAGCAATGTCTCGACATGGTCACACTGCATATGTAGTGGAAGAGCCAGTGTATGACAATGGGTACAATGTTGAAATTCAATTTCAGGTGTGGATTGAGTCATGGAGCGCAAACCTTGAAACTACCCACGAGTTCAGACTTCACGAGAATGACATCGATGAGTGGGCAGAGATTTACGACAACAACAACAAAGACCAATGAACAAGCTAACGACAGCTGAGAAAGCGGTGGCGTATATCGCCAACCACAGCAAGACGATGACAGCATCGTGCAACGGCGACGAGGTGACACTCGCCACCGAATTGGGTGAGTTCACCCTGTTCCAATCGGACGTAAGGTACTTGGCGGACAGGTTCGACCACGAGCACGCTTGGTATCGAGAGATGACCTTGCATGACCTAGCCAAAACGTGCTATGAGGAGTTAGAGCAGGGCATTCGAGAGCGTGACTTCACGAAGCTCGACAACGCTTCGGAGGGACTGAAGTACCTAAGCGAGCGATTGCCCCGCGAGCTACGCAACACGTTCAGGGCGGGTGCTATCTTTGAGTCCACCGGGTGGAGGCATTACCGCGAGGACGAGACGTTCCTTCAGTTCATCAAGGGCATCAACCTGACTATCTCCAAGGAGAATATCACAGCTATCCTTGAGTACATCTTCGACGGTCGCGACCGTTACATAAATGACGGTGACGTTGATGAAGCATTGAAGTCAATCTTACCTACAATCCGATGAGACAGGAACAACAATGAAAAATATTGAAAAAGCATTTTTAGCGATTAAAAATCGCGGATACCACCCATCCATCGTTGATGGGGAGCTATACATCGGAGCGTTTTACAAAGATGGTTTCGAACCGATGGATTTCAAAGTCCCCGACGAGGAGATTGACCGTTGGGTTTTTCAATACGAAGTCAACGAACTCATCCAATTGTTGCGCGGCGCAAACTAATATCGCCTCTAAAGACGAAAACAACGAATATCGGTTAATTAGACGAAAATGAACAAAGAAACACTAACCCAATACCTAACGGATTGGTTCAAGAACAACGACGACATCTTCATCCGAGCGAATGGACGAATGATTGAACTGCCACCTACAATCGGATGGATTATCCCCATCCGGTACAAAGGCAAGATAGACCTGAGTGAAGACGTTATCCCGCTGTCATCGAAGATGGTGGAAGCCGGAGAGGATGCCTATCTGTTGGTAGAGAAAGGAAGTCTCAATGGTTCGTACCAAGCATACGAATGCATCCGGATGTTCAGTCATAGCTTGACACGCACGTTCATCAACGTGTTGGACAGCGAATGGGTGTACAACTGCAAGACGAACGAATACGAAGACGTATCCAAGTTTTAATCGACATCGAACGCGACAATGACACAACATCAAATCAAGGAAGTAATTGATAGCTTCGACAGCATCTATCCGGTTGATCCATCCACACGAGCGCATCCATATTTCGTTAATAGGTCAGCAATATATGCGGCTTTAGTTCACCATAAAGTTGGAACTACAACTGAGATTGCAAAGACGTTGAAAAACGACAGGAGCATCGTGAGTCGGTCAGCCATCATGCATGAAAATAACATGAAATATTTGGATGGTTACGAGCAAGCATATACCTTTGCTGACAAGTTAGTAGAAGCTAAGAATGGAAAGTATAAAGCTTTAACTGAGATTGCAGTGCTTGAACCACTAGTAAGAGAACTAGATGAATTAAAACGAAAGATATATGATGCAACACCTTAAAGAACTAATGATAGTTGGCGTTATAATCGCTATAGCTGTATCTGCGTTGAATTTTATTCAAATCAAGATTTCATCGATTTTTCAGAAGAAACGCCTGATTCGGATATTACCAAAGATGTTGGACAACAACAACTTTGAATTAGCTATCACTGAAGTAAGAAAGTCTTACTGCCGTGGATTATCTCATGAATCAACCGAACACATCATTTGGTACATCAAGCTAATCCAATCAATGAAGATTGACTACATGAAGTCTAAAGTAATCACAATAATTAAACAAGCATGACACAACAGGAGTACATGAATCGTCTGTGGAAACAGATTGAATTCTACCTCGATCGAGACCCGCTTAGGGTAACAGCACTATCAGGGGATTATAACGCAAAAATCGCATTAGGATGGCCTCACGCAATTCAGAATCAACCAAACTAAAGAAAGAGATTCTATTTTTTCTCACTGTATTAATCATCTTACTAATCACATCATGAACATCACACAAGAAATGAACGAGCAGGAGTTGAGTCAGGTAATGGCTTTGAAAGACAAAGCGAATCTGTTCGACCGGATGATCAAAATCTTCCGGACATCAACTAACCGGAATCAAATGATTTCCCTTATGCATGACGTTAACGACGATGCAGTAAAACTTGGATTCTAATGGACGCAAAGAAAGGACAGGTAGGCGGAGGTCATTACAAGGACATGGCTATTCAGCCATCTGAGTACGCCAACGCAAATAACCTTGGATTCTTGGAGGGAAACGTAGTCAAGTATGTATCCAGGCACAAGAGCAAAGGCGGTATGCAGGACATTTTGAAAGCTATGCATTACCTGAACATGATTCTCGAATGGGAGTACAACACCACGTTTGAACAGCAACAATTCAATAAAACCATCAATGATGAAACACACAACATCGACTGAAGACTTGTTTGAGTCAGTCCGGCAATGGGCTGATGACCGGAAACTGATTGACAACGGCAACCCTTACATGCAAATGCTGAAGGTATTGGAAGAGGTTGGTGAGACTGCCCATGCTTTAGTACGAGAAAAAACTGCTGAAACAGAGGACGGAATTGGAGATAGCTTCGTAACTTTGATCATCCTAGCGCATCAACTTAACCTAGACCCAATGCAATGCTTGCAGAAGGCATATGACGAAATCAAAGACCGGAAAGGATACTTGAACGAAGAAGGTGTTTTTATCAAAGAGTAAGACATGGAAAACCAAGAAGGATACGTGTTCTATCAGTACACGCGGAATGGTGTTGTGTACACTACACCGGATTTAGAACTTGCTCATCGCAGAGCAGAAGGAGATGTGTATAGCTATACATACGATCCACAAGAAATCAACGCACCTTGGTGCAATTAATTCAATCAATTTAAACTCGTTCAACATGAACATTTTCAAGCAACTGCGCGAAGTGCAGTCGGAGCTGAAGGCTCCAAAATCTCAGTACAACTCCTTCGGGAAGTACAAGTATCGTAATGCAGAGGATATCCTCGAAGCAGCCAAACCCTTGCTGTCAAAGCATGGTCTGACATTAACTCTAACCGACAACATCGAATTGATCGGAGACCGGTACTATGTTCGCGCCGAGGTAGTCGTGTCCAACGACGATGGTGAAATGATTCCGGTTGTAGCATATGCTCGCGAGGAAGAAAACAAGAAGGGCATGGATGGCAGTCAGGTCACCGGAGCAAGCTCAAGCTATGCTCGCAAGTATGCTCTCAATGGTATGTTCTGCATCGACGACACCAAGGACAGCGACACCACCAACACACATGATGACAAAGCTCCGGCTAAAGCTCAGTCAAAGGCTCCGGCTAAGAAAGCTAGCGACAGCGAAGAAGAGGCATCAATTATGGATAAAGCTATAGCGTACATGAAGTCACAGAACGACCGCAACAAAGCTTATGAAACGGTAATGAAGCACTATGGCGATCAGCTGACCGAAAATCAGAAGGCGGCTATTAAAAAGTTTGTGCGATGAATTTAAGCGAAATGCTGAATGAGCGGTACGGCAAGGAATACCTGTCGTACAGCAGCATCAAGCAAGCCTTGAATGATATGGCTTGGTTTGATATGTACATGAAGAAAGAAGTCAAGTATGAGTCAGACGCTCTACGCTTTGGAACCATGTACGACATGCTGTTGTTCGAACCGAACAAAGCATACGAGACCTATCAAACGATTACGCACGACCACATCATGTCCAAGCTTTCGGACAAAGCTAAAGCATCTAAAAACCCAAAACTGACATCTGAGTACAAGGCAGCGAAGGCTTTGATGGAGACCGAAGCTTTAGAAAGTAATGTCACTTTGGTTAGCGTTGAAGACTGGCAGATGGCTAATGATATGATTTCACGTCTTCACGACACAGGAATCATTAAGAACTTCCTTAGTGGTCAGTATCAACACAAGATTGAACTTGATATCTATGGTGTTCCGATCAAAGGCTTCTTAGACTGCTTGGGAGATGGATACATCAGCGACAGCAAGTCAACAAAGTCGGTAAGCGGATTTCGATGGGATGTCAACAAGCTGAGTTACGACATTCAGGCGTATATTTACACCGAGGCTATGGGTATAAAGAAGTTCTATTGGGTCGTTCAAGAAAAAACATATCCATACACTCCCGCAATTGTAACGTGTTCTGAAGAAACTCTGTTTAAGGGAGAGATGAAATTCAAAGACGCTGTCTCTAGGATTCGAAAATTCCTCAAAGAAGAGGATGATTTCATGAAGGATTACATTGAATACACTGTTTAATTTATAAGATATGAGCAATCAAAAAGAGCCTGCTGAAAAGCTGATTGGTTGGGTCGATGACCCTTGGAAGAATGATGCCGGAGAACTCTCTGCCATCCCGTTTAATCTCAAGATGCATCAGCTGAAAGAGATCCTTGACAACTACTGCGTGAACAGCGATAATCCGGATAAGGCTAAAGCTTTCTTCACAATGTTCCATAGCAAGAAAACTGATAAATGGTACTTGCGTGTCTATGATCCCAACAGCCCTGCTGCTGTAGAAAAGAGAAAGGAGAAGCAGCGAGACTATAATAAGTCTCAGTCTGTAAAAACCAATTCATCACAGTCTGTTTCGCAAGCAGATGATGACATCCCTTTCTGATGTAGGAAAGGCAATAGGAACGCTAATTTGCATAGATTGGGGGTTGAGAATCGTCGAGTTTCTCGACCCCTTCTCTTTCCTAGCGGTAAGCACTAAGACAGGAGTCATTGTGTCTATCCGGTGTGAAGTCCTAGAGCAAATAAAAAAAGATGGTTCTTATTGTGTCTATATGACTAAGCCTGAAGAAGAGTATTACATTGGAATCATACCTGAAAAGGTTGGAGATAATGTAGTTCTAATCAAGAGTGATTTAATGAAAGATGGGAGTTCAGCGTACCCATACAAATGGATAGCAGACAACCTTAAAGCAAAGCTCAGAATTGATGTCAAAGATTCGTAACATTTATCTTGTCATGCTTACAGCCATGTTCAAGTATAAGAAAGAAACCAAGAAAAGAGATGTAGAGATAGTTTCTAAGTACAACACAAGGAACGAGATTATGGCAGATGACATAAGCATGAATAGCATAGAAGAAAAACTATACCCCAAGAACTACAAGTCAGAGAGAAAGATCATGGTAAAAGAAATCATTTCATCTAAAATCATTGGACAAGTATCCAATCAAAACACAGACCGATGAAAGTAACAATGTTCGAAAACATCAAAGTAGTGAACAAGCCAGTGTACACTACGGTTGAGAAAGCACTACAGCGAGTAAAAACAGGTGGAAAAGACGGAAATCTAGTTCCGATAATCGGTGATATCCGCAATGGAAACAAGGAAAAGAAAAACTCATTACCCATCGTTTGTTGGAGCGGAGAATTCTCTGAACGTAAAGATGATAGTCTCTTTGAGCACAGCGGGTACATCGTTCTAGACTTTGACAACGTCAGTGATGTCCAGGATACCAAGCATCGCATTGCTACTGATGACTATGTATATGCTTGTTGGGTTTCGCCTAGCGGCAATGGCATAAAAGCTCTTGTCGAGGTGACTAATCCGGAACGACACCGCGATCACTTCAGGGCTTTGGTCAAGTACTTTGACAACCAATACAACTTAGAGCTTGACACATCAGGAGCTAATGAAGCACGAGCATGCTATGAAAGCTACGATCCTGACATAGTAATCAAAGACACAAGCAAGAAGTTTGGTGCGCTATTAAGCGAAAAGTCAGAGAGCCAATCTATTGTGCAAGAAGGCGTTTACACGGATTACATGAAGCTAAATCTAGCTGCAAAGATGATTCGTAACGCACAAGATGGAGAGAAACATTCTACGCTACTTAAAGCCGCTGTACTATGTGGAGGATACATTGTATCCGGTCGCATGGAAGACGATGAGGTGGTCCGCGTGTTAATGCGTGAAATCTCCAAAAAAGACATAGACTCTGAAAAGGAGGCTATGGACACTATTCGTCGTGGCATTGAACACGGCAAGACCTTGCCTATCAAAGAGCTTGTAAGCAATGAACAGGGAATTGAGCGCGACATGCGCATCAATGATGGCGATATGTCCTTCATCTCTTCAGACGACAACGATCGCAAGATGATCGAAGATTTCTTGAGCGGAAAGATTCAACTAGGGCTTACCACAGGAGATAAAAAGTTCGACGAGTACTTCATGTACAAGAAAGAGTTCTTGATTATGAACGGACATAGCAACGTAGGTAAGACCACGATTGCTTTTTACATGATGGTAAATGCTTCTATTCGACATGGATGGAAGTGGCTAGTCTATTCTTCTGAGAATACAACTTGGAGCGTTAAAATGACGCTGATGAATTTTGCCTTTGGTCGCAATATGTCTAGTTTGACATACAATCAAAGAAAAGAAGCGTACAAGTGGGTTAATGACCATTTCACCCTGATTAATAACTCGCAGGTATATAGCTACTCAGATTTGATTCTATTCATGGATAAGGTTAGGTTGTATTCTGATATCGATGCTGTGTTTATTGACCCTTACAATAGCTTAAAGATTGAAAGCAACAGCAATATTGGTGTACATGACTACCACTATGAAGCGGCATCTGAGTTCCTTACATATAGCACTACCAACAACATTGCTGTGTGGGTAAATATGCATGCTGTAACCGAGGCTCAACGCCGGAAAGGTGGTGATGGTTTGCCGGTAGCTCCATTTGCTGAAGACACTGAAGGTGGAGGAAAGTTTGTTAACAGAGCGGACTGTTTTTTAACAATTCACCGTAAAGTACAGCATGGAGATCCTGATATGCGCAAAACGACTGAGTTTCATGTCCGAAAAGTGCGTGAAGTAGCCACTGGAGGCAGCCCAACTCCGTATGAAGACCCAATTCTGCTGTCTATGGACGCTAATCGATGCAGCTTCCGCTTAATGCATAACTCTAACAAACTATTCGAAGGTCTTGATTCTCAAGAAGATGAGGCTATTCCATTCAACCCAAATTCAGCACTTGATTTTTAAAAATTTACGCTGTAACTTTGCCTAAATGAGTAAACGAGTTAGAAATACTGCTTCTAGCAAAAAGAAAAATCTAGGTAGATATAAATCAGGTCTAGAAAAATATTGCGCAGATAAGTTAGCTGAATACGGGATAGCTTTCTTTTATGAAGAGAGAACATTTGAGCTTCAAAAGCAATTTGTATATCCATCCGTTTACTACAAGATGACGGCTAGAGGAAAGGAAATGATAGACAAGACAGGTAAAACTATCTTGAACATAGAATATACCCCTGACTTTAGCGGTAAAGAACATAATTGGATTATCGAGACAAAAGGAATGAATCGAAACCAATATGCATTTTGGGTAAAATGGAAAATCTTCTTGATGTATTTGTCCGGAATAGATAATCCTCCTGCGGTGTTTGTGCCAAGGACAAAACAACAAGTAGACGAAACAGTAGAAAAAATTTCACAGCTAATAAAAAATGGACAGATCTGAACTATCTAGATTGTACGCAATAGCTACATCTAGATGCAATGAATCGCTTACAGAGTTTTACGAACAGATACATGACATGTTTGGAGACCCTGTGAATGAAATTGAGCATATAGACAACTCAATCAAAACAATCAAGAAAATCATAGCTACAGAACTTGACTTAGTCAAACAAGCATGCATTCAATACAATGAAATACGACAAGAACATCAGGGAGGAAGCCAAGAGGCTTAAAGAAAGTGGAGCATATGAATCAAACGTAAGTATAGCTTATGAGTTAATCAGAAGACACAAAATAGACTGTGATCCTGAAACGCTTCGCAAAAGAGTTGGGGAGTGGACTAAAGGACATCAGGATTATGACGAAGTGCTTGAAGAGAACAAGATTGACCCAAACAAAGTAAAGCAGTATTGGTACAAAGGCAAGCACTATAGTATTAATGTATCTGGAGATGATAGAATCAACTGGAATCAAGTTAGGGAGCGCATCATCGATGAGATGAAGTCTTATGCCCCAAACTATGACAGATGGAAGATGTCTCCTCCTACCCGCAACAACAGTGAAGGCCATCTTTTAGTAGTTGACCCTTGCGACATCCACATTGGAAAACTTGGGTTGTCTAGCGAGACCGGAGACGAGTACAACAACAACGTAGCTGTTGCGCGTGTGATTGAAGGCGTTGAAGGAATACTGCGTCAATCTTCAGGGTTCTACATAGAGCAGATTGTGTTCATTGGAGGTAATGACATCTTGCACATAGATTCTCCTTCAAGAAAAACTACAAGTGGAACTCCGCAAGACACTGACGGAATGTGGTTTAACAACTTCTTGATTGCAAAGAAGCTATACGTTGACATCATAGAACGCCTATTGGACTACGCGCCTGTTCACTTTGTGTTCAATCCGTCCAACCACGACTACACGAATGGATTCTTTTTGGCTGATGTGATCAGCACTTGGTTCAGCAAGCACAAAGACTTTACTAGCGACTGTACCTTGGCTCACCGTAAGTACTATGTGTGGCATAACAACTTGATAGGCTCCACTCATGGTGACGGAGCAAAAGAATCTGATCTGCCATTGCTAATGGCTAACGAGTGTCCGGAAGGGTGGTCAGAAACTACCAATAGATACATCTATACACACCATGTACACCATAAGACAGCCAGAGATTATCATGGCGTAACTGTTGAATCTGTACGCAGTCCTTCAGGCACGGATAGCTGGCATCACCGCAATGGATATCAGCATGCACCAAAGGCTATCGAGGGTTTTATTCACAACAAAAATCATGGTCAGGTTGCGAGATTAACATACATTTTTTCGTAACTTAGCCGTCCACTTTTCAAATCACACATCATGGAACAAGTAAAAACTCCTTGGGGGGAGGTAGGATACCCCGTCTTCAAAAGAACCTATGCTCGGCCTATTGGAAACAGAACAGAGGAATGGCCCGAAACTGTTGAGCGTGTAGTCAAGGCATGCAATGAGCAGCTTGGTTGTGACTTCAACGAAGCTGAAAAGCAGGATGTTCGTGACATCATGTTGAACCTAAAAGGTACTGTAGCTGGTCGCTTCTTGTGGCAGCTCGGCACTGAAACGGTTGATAGGTTGGGCTTGCCTTCACTTCAGAACTGCGCTTTTGTAGTTGTTGATGAACCTATTCGTCCTTTTACTTGGGCATTTGAAATGCTTATGTTGGGTAGCGGTGTTGGTTTCAACATTCAGAACAAGAATGTGGCTTTCCTTCCGGAAATTGTTGGCAAAGTTGAGATCACAAGATGTGATACCAACGATGCTGACTTCATCGTACCTGACTCACGCGAAGGTTGGGTAAAGCTTCTTAGCAAGGTTCTGAAGGCTTCTTTCTACAGCGGTGAAGGGTTTAGCTTTGCAACGCATTTGATTCGCTCTAAGGGATCTCCTATCAAGGGATTTGGCGGCACTGCTTCAGGACCTGAAGACTTGGTGTGGGGTATGTTTGAAGTCAATAAGATACTTAACAGCCGAGCGGGGCAACAACTCCGACCTATAGACTGCCTCGACATCATGAACATCATCGGTCGCATCGTGGTGGCTGGTAACGTTCGTCGGTCCGCTCAGATCGCATTGGGTGATGCTAACGACATCGAGTACTTGCGAGCTAAGCGTTGGGACTT
>Ga0099848_1001644_pt1 | contig 10507 bp, 4 predicted proteins | sample CB_VirMetaG_3_FD_78179 | JGI IMG/M metagenome (GOLD analysis project Ga0099848, IMG submission 78179) | Freshwater to marine saline gradient viral communities from Chesapeake Bay - CB_1508_1S Viral MetaG | ecosystem: Environmental > Aquatic > Marine > Coastal | place: USA: Chesapeake Bay... | reverse complement strand
AGTTTCATAATTATAGATATTATATAATAATTTTCTTATTGATTTATTAATTGTAAAATAAGTAACAAATTCATAATCTTTAACTTTAATGTCATCAAAATCGTATATTTTAATTGACGAAAGAGATTCATTATTTAAATTAATGTAATTAGGGCTGTCTACTAAAAGAGAAATTCCTGATGCTGAAACCGGATTAATTCCTAAGCTTGTTTGAGCATCCACAAACGTCATTGAACCGGAAATATTTTCAATTAGAGTAGAATTATCCTCAACCTCTATATAGGTACTGTTGTCGATGAAACCAATAGAAATTAAATCCTTATTATTATAACTAACAGAATTTACATTTTTAATTCTATATTTTAAAAACTGGTTTCTTCTGTAATTGTCGCCAAAAGCTGTTGTTAAAGTATTTAAGGAATCAAGAGTACCGCTGATTGTAGAAAAATAAGTGGTATTAAGAATACTGGAATTAAGCTGACCAATATTACCGTTTGTTGATAAAAACTTTTTGTATATATTTCTCTCAGTAAATACATAATAACTGCTTGTATCTGATTCAGGAAAATTTAAGCCTACAAAAACTTCAGAAAATGATGAAATAGATGGGTTGAACGTTTCATAATTTAAAACAGTATTACTGCTTAAATTAAATGATTTATCTTTAGTTAAACCGGTATCAGTTACATCATAGACGTAAACTTTACCGCTTTTTGTTAATAGATATAATTTACCCTCTGTTGTAAATTGAATATCAGCAAATGTTTCATGAATCTTCGAACCGCTTACAGTTACAGATGGTTCAAAATAATCGAATAGCTTTTTAAAACTTCTAGAAAAAACTGAAATAGCATTTTTTACATAATTATAAAAAACAATATACTTAGTATTCAAACAAAATGTTTTAATCTTAACACTTTCAAACTTTTTAGGAATAAGAAACCCGAGCTTCTTTGTAGGCAAGATGTAAGATGGGGTTATACCTCTATTAATAACAAAGTCAGAGGTATCTAATTCAACGAAATTATTATTATCAGAATCTAGTAAATAAAGTTTATCGTTAGAAAATTTTAATTTTTGTATTTTACTAAATTGTAAATCTGCTCCTAAAACATTTGTATATACAATAGATTGATTTGGTGTAAAGTCAAAATATTGTCCTTGATTAGGAAAATCAGCACTATATGTTAGATTAGATGTACTATATAACCCTGATAAACTGTAATTGGCTAAGAGTAGATGGGAGTAATATTTTGTATTAAAATTATTCTCATTTGTGATTGTACTTGCACTAAGAATTCCTACTGCTATAGTTAAATATTCGTCGTTAATATGAAAATCATGAACATCATATATAACATTATAAGCAGATAAAGAGTGTTTTATACCGTTGACGATATATTTAAAGTTATCTGTATTACCTGGAGAAGGAACAAATGCACCACATAATGTACCAACTGTATTATTACCTGCATCTAGATTAGGGTTAGTAATAGGTATTTTAGGGTTAAAAAAATAACTTTTTTTACTAACATTTAAAAAATTTGTGTATAATGCAGAAAGAGAATAATTAAAATTATCCGTAGAGAGAATATCATTTATATTAATCTTTACATCGTTTAATGTATATGGTAGCTTTTTAGTCTGATCTACCAATATAGTATCAAATCCAGTCGATAAGGATATTTCTGTAAATAAATTATTCATTATTTCTTATTTCAATTTCGTTAATATTAGTATTAACAGGTAAATTACCTTTTAGATAAGCTCTCAAATCAATCTTTAGCGCTTCTTTTTGTTCGTCTGTAAGATCTTCAGTCCCGTTAACAATAATATCAAAAAGATTTGTTTTATATTGAGGCAATCCAAATTTAAAATTATGTTGAATTGTTTCTTGAATATTTCTCTTACCAGCTGGAACGTTCCAGTTCATATGATCAAGTTTAACACCTTCAAGATATAAATTTCTTATATCATAATTAGTAAGAGCTTTATTATATGTTCTAATTTGAGAAAAGTTTAGATCCCCACCTTCAAAAAACCCTCTAAACAGTATTAACGGCAGAAAATTAAGTGTATTAATTGAAATATTGTTAGTAAATTCACAGTTAGCGTATTTAATAGAGTCCACGCTCTTAGAACCAACCTTAACACTGTTTATATAAATATCAACCTCACCGCTTCTAGAATTGAATGTAAAAGCAAAGAATAACTCGTCATTTGTTAGGTTAGATATATTTTGATTGAAAGTAATTGTTTCTTTATCGTTATTTGAATCTTTTAAATAGAGTTCAAAATTAATATAATTTTTATTTAAATTATAGTTTGATATTATATTTTGATTATTACCGAAACTTCTTTTTAATGTTCTTCTAAAAGAGGAATTTCTTATTAAAGTATCAGTGTAAGTATCAATATTGTTTTCTGAAAGCAAGATACCATCCTTACTGTAAGTAGATATAGTCTTTCTATCCCCTGCTGATAAATAACTTACTTCATATGCATCTGTTACTACATTTACAACAGGTTCTATAACACCGTTGTTGAGTTTATAGTCAATATCAAGAAAATGATACGCGCTCAAACTATCCGTGTTAGTTAAAAGAGGTATTTTAAATAATGGTACTCTTTTATTGTCTAATTTAACTAAAGTTTTGTTAGAAAAATTGTCTGGGTTTTGACTTATATAATAAATGTTACCTTCATTATCAGTATTAACGTTAGTTATACCGTCCAAAGAAATCGAACCATTTTCATCTTCCCTCTTATCGTAAACCATATTGAATCCTGAAAGATAACCAATATTAGTTACAGAATGAAAAATTTGTCCGTTAAATATGTACCAAGGCCTATTATAAACATCATTAACTATAGAGTTGGTTATAAAATCGGTTACAAAAAATTGAGGTACATAACTCGATACAACAAAATTGTATGTATATCTAAATTTATCAAAATTTTCTCTATCGATAGACGGTACACCATTTATATTTTTTGGTGTTAGAGATAAATCTAGTTTTGTAGTAAAACTAGATAAAGAAGTATTTCTACTACCAAAACTTGAAAGAGGAAATTTAGTTAAAAAATAACCTTGATCATTATAATCTATTTCCCCAACGTTAAGAGTATTTAACAGAGCGTAATAGTATCTATCATCAACATAAGTAGTTACAACATTAGACGTTGTACCAGAAGAAAAACCAGTTAATGTTTTAGTATTGAGAGTAATAAAATTAGAATCTAATTTAGATACGTAAAAATTTATTTCTGAGTTTATTCCGTATGTAGAACCTGTTACAGGAGTAGACGTACAGCTGGTTACATAATAACCGTCAATTATATTATTATATTCAATACTTAAAATTTGATCAGGTACCTTAAATGTTTCTTTATTTAAGAATACTTGAGCGGTTTCCAAAGGAGTATAAGTATCGTCGTATATAAATATATTACCACCTGTTGTAAAAAAGTTAAAAGAGTTTAGTTCTTTATTATTTGAAACTACTATACCTGTATCTCCATTAAAGGTTGAAAGTAAGATACCACCTTTTTTGCTTTTATAGTTTTTACTTTTAGTTCTAAAGGTAATACTCAAGTCACCTGAGGAAGAAGCAGTCTGAAAAACAGTACCTTTATAATCTTGAATGTTAATACTTTCACTACTTTCTTTTACAACATTATAGTTATAATCAAAAAGAGTTATATAATTATTACAAGTACTTTTTTCGTTTACTGTACTGACAACTCTATTTAAATCTTTTTCAGAAATTCTGTAATAGCTATACGTAGCATTGGGCTCAAAAACTAAATCACTTATTTTATCAAAATAAGTAAGCTTGCTAGAATCCTGTAATGTGTTGATTGTATCTACAAAAGCGTAATTTAGAAACGCATTTTGAATACTTGTAAAGTTTGGATTATAATATCGGTCAAGCCAGACTGGTTTAGAATCAAAAGAGGAAGTATACAACCAAGTACAGAGATAGGTTCCTGTTTGCTCTCCAGTAATATGGTCTCTATTAGTTGTAGGGGTTAATTTTTTAAATATTTTGTCAGAATCGAGAGGGTTACTACCCGCAAATGCCCCGTTATCAACCAACTTTGTATCATTAACGTTTAGTTTATTAAAAGGTGTAGCGCTTAATGGAAAATGAAAATATGTTAATGATCCTTTTTTGAACTGTAGCGGAGCGTTATAAGTGTAGTACGTAAGTGTTAAATCCGGAAAGCCTAATTCTTGATTCGTACCAGTTACAATTGTTTGATAATCTCTATTTTCAAAATCCGAACCAGCAAAGTTAGAGTTATCTGTAAAGTTATAATTAACGTCTAATTGATTCTTTAAAGGCTGAAAGTTAATAAGAAATTTATTTTCCGTAAATTCAACATCTGAGGAAATCAGATAATTATTTTTTAAACCAGTTAAGCTAGTCGAATAGTTTGTATCAGGTGTAGGAAAAAAGTATTTCTTATACTCATTTATATTAGTTGTAAATTCCGTTATTCTTGTATCTGCATCTCTATATGATAATAGAAATACTGCATCGTAATTATATAACCCGTTACTAGCAATCATATTTAAATCGATTGATTTAACTACAATTTTTTCATCGTGTTGAGCTAATACAAGAATACTTGAAGAACTATCAGTACCTTTCGGTTTAAAATTCTTATAAAAAATTATCGTGTTTTGATTTCTATTATAAATATAATTAAATCTCGATTCTGCGGATTTAAAGACTAAGGAGTTTAAACCACTATCAACCGCTATATCAAGATATTGAACTTCCTGTTTGTTTTGTACAACATATGGTGGAATTTCTCTATACTTACTTATTGTACATTCGTTTTCGTTTATAAGGTTTATTTCATAAACATTCCAAGTACCTAGTTCATATATTGATCCGTTTGCAAAAACTGTAGCACCGCAAGAAAGACTATAATTACTTGAGGCATAATTTTGAGTATAGTCAGTCCAGAACCCTCTACCGTAAGCAGATAATCTTAAAGTTTGAATCGTTGTAGAGAACTTCTTAGGGTAAGAAACAGAAACCGGAGTAGTGAATGTTATAAAATCTTTTTTATCAAATTTTTCAGATAGTAAAAAAGTATTGTAGTAGTTAATTGAAATATCTTTTGCGAGATTAAAAAGATTATTGCTGTAAAGATTCAACCCATACAGGAAGTTAGTTGTATAATTAGGAATTACAATATCGTCATCTAAACGATATTCTACAACCATTGGCTTTAAAGCTGATAAACTTTGAATATTCATTACCACCTAAACTGTATGTTTAAACCTTGTGTATTACCACCATCTTCACTTGCCAATACCGGTCCAGATGTTAGTTTTGTAACAGATTGATAATCGTAGGTTAATGATGTTGTAGAAATAGAAGCGTTTTCCCCTTGATAATTAATCGTAATAGTACTAGGGCTAACGTTTGTAACAACAAACGGTGAAATGTCACCCCCACCCACTCCTGCAATTGAAAGGGTAGGCGTTGTAGTAGAGGTTGAACCTGTTTGTACTACTCGTGATTGGAGATCAGAAGAAAAGCTCGCAGTCTGGAGGGCAGAAGTTGAAACTATTTCTTGGAATATAGCATTCGCTCCTACTATAAAATAATCATCCCCTCTTTCAAAAATTGCAGGAGATAGAGAGCATATATTACTATTAAAATTATTTCCTGAAATAGAAAAATTTAATGTTACTTGTATTTGAGCATTTTGGAAATTAACAGTTCCTGTAGGTACATTGATTTTTACAGCTCCTAGACCCCCACCTACGTTTTGCGCTACTATACTTTCGACGTTTTGAGAACTAGTTGTGAGAGTAATGCTACCTAATTCATCAAATTCAATATAAGCCCACCCATATTGATCTCTCAACGTATTATCACTGGTTATAGAAGTAACAGTTGTTGATAGTTCAGCTACTTCCCCGCTTAGAGTTAATTGGTTAGCAGAAAGAGTAAGTATATCAACTTCATTCTGAGTAATAAGGTTATAAAAATCTACGTTATCTTGACCTACTATAATATCCTGCCACAAAATTCTCTTTGTACCTTCCGTGGTCTCTACTATAAATGAATCAGCTGGCTTTATCTCAATTATTTGAGAAAGGTCACTAATATATGTTTCATTATCTGCCATATTAATATTTAGTCTAATTCTCTCTTCTTACTTCAGCCTTGTAAAAATACTTTCTAGTATGATTGATTGGTGATAATAAAAGAACACCAGATTTTATCACATTTTTCTTTTGTAGCTGAAAGCATTGCGACATCCAGGTTTGTTCATAGGGATGTTGCCAGGTTACATCTAAGAAGAGCTTTTTGTTTCCTTCTTTAGTAAAAATTAAAGGCCAGTTACAGTAATAATATTCCCCACAGCTGTAACTCAACCCTTCTATACTATTTATATAATCCGTTTTTACATAAGGTATTTTATCATAATCTTTAGGAAAGACTAAGTTTATACCTTTATAGTATGTATCTTTAATTTTCTTTGGAATATTAGTAAAAGCCCATTGTTGAGAGTTATCTCCAAAGAATTCTGAAAAGCTCAGCTTTAAAAAGTCTAAATTTTCATATTTAATTATCTTAAATGCTTTTTTAAGAAAATCTTCATGTTGAGTGGGTAATCCTTTGGGGCATAGCTTATTAATTTCATAAAAAAGCATATCATCCTCAAAGAATATATAATAATCTTTATCAGATTCATTAAAATCCTCAGCTACCCACTGTCTCGCTCCGCAAATACCAATATTGTTAAAGTTTTTTATAGTAAAATTATACTTTTTCGCTATTTCTTCATATTCTGCATCGAATTTTCTCTCTGTACTATTATTAATAAGGATTTTTTCTCTTATAGTTAATAGATCAGGCATAGTACGTTCCCAATTTTCAAGTAAAAGAGTTAATTGGTTGGGGGAATTAAATGTTAATACATATATCTTACATTCATTTAAGTCAGTATATATATTTCTCTTACTAATTATTATTTGTTTTGGTTTGTCTATAACAATTTCATCTTTTTCTAGATTTTCGAAAAATGTTCCTATTAAACCGTTAGGGTTAATCATTACCCTATCAATATCTGAACTATGAGTATAAGATAAAATAGTGAATATACTTTCCTCTGTACCCATTAACCCGGAATTTAGAGTCTCTCTAAGTAATTCGTAGTATACTGAATTTAAACTCTTTATAGCTTTAGGTTTGCCACCGAAAAAACCTCCTCTGCATACATATTCTGTATTTTGTTCAGCATATTGGTTTAATTGAGTTTTATTAAACCCGTGAACTTCGACTTGCCCGTCGTAAGGAAAAGATAAAAATAGTAGTTTATCAGTTAAATTAGATAATTTATTAATATTATCTTTAGAGCTTAAATATTTGCTTATATTAACTGTATTACTTAAACCTGCATCTATCCAAAAAAAGTTTTCAGTACCAAAAGGGTTAATTATACAGCAATCATGCAGCATAAAAAATTTACTAAAAACAATTGGATTGTAATACTCTAAAGAAGACTGAGGGCTTTCTCTTAACCAACCAGCTTGGCTCTTCCATCCTTCATTATTTCTAATATTCTGTACTTGTTGAAAAAAGTCAAAACCTTTTTGGAAAAATTCTTTTTCTCTTCTTATTACATGAGTATTTTCTTGTTTTCTATGCTCCCAAACAAAAGTTTCTACTTCCCCGTCACAGTATATAATTAAATTTATATCAAGTTTTAAGAGTTCTTTAAAATTAGGTAGATAATGCTTTTTGAAATCTCTTCTAAAACTTTCTGGAGCATCTCCTCTTTTAATATCCCATAAACCTGTTATAAATGTTATACTATCTTTCATACAATACGCTTAACTATTTTTTCACCCCATAGACCTCCTTTACTGTAAGGCCATATTACGTATTGATACGGTACATCGTTAGTGAAACAGGTAAAATCTTGTTGAGTTAGATTTTCTTTATTAATTTTATCTAACATATCTCTATCAAAATCTCTTCTTTGTAGTTCGTCTCCGTTTTTATTTTGTACCCCGACATACCAGAACACTACATCTTCACTACTGTCAATACTTTTATCAAAATCTATTTTAATTGTATAACTCTTTGTACATTTATCTTCCCATTCATCCTCGCTTTTGTATACAATAGGATTAGGCGGGTAGTCAACATTATCTAAAGTAAATTGCTGAGCTAAACGTCTACCGAAATTTATACCTGCATAGTCTTCATATTCTTTAACAGTTCTCTCTTTACCAAAATCAAACTCACCCCATTCAATAGTATTATGGTCTTCTCCATCCATACTAAAGAGAATTCTATTTCTTTTATGAGAACGGTCGTTTACTTTATGCCAAGGTTCTAGATTATTTTTTTCATCGTGGTCATCCCAGTGCTTTGTTCTACCTTTCCTGGTATATTCATGCCAGCAAATTAACATATGTGGGTGGAATAGATCATATCCATGAGTAAATGCTCTTACTGCAATAGAAATTTCTTCTCCATGAAAGTAATAAAGAGGGTCATGAGGTACTTCCTTACAGAATATACCATCTACAAAGCAAAAATGAGCGGAATAAAACCTCGCAGCAACAGGTTCTAATAACTCTTTCCATTCATCGATTGTTTCTGGTAAAAAGAATACAGCACCTTCAGGTATAAACCTATCAAACTTCATCTTCCACGGTTCTTTTACGAAAGAATTATTATCCCCTGGAGTAAAAGAAGGCATATAACCTGTTAAGAGAGGCTTTTTATGACCGTTCTTCTTTAACTGATCGAGCATTTGAATACATTTTGTATCCCAGCTCTTAACAAACCTCATATGGCTGTCTATTTGTAGAGTATATTCTTCTCCATCATAATACTGTTGGATAGTATTTCTCGCCCAGCATGCCCCCTTACTCTTTCTCCAAGGTATCTCAATAATAATAAACCTCTCATCATTACGATAGGTTTCAAGATCTTTATTAAAAGAATCGTTACCATCATACTGCCACGCAATACAGAAAACTAGATTTTCAGGATTATCAGCATTATCTAGAATGCTTTTAATAGTTGGTACTAATTCAGGATCTCTGTAGGCTGCTACCTGAATAAAGATTTTACTCTGTTTCATTACGTATTATTTAACGTAATGAAAAAGACTATCAAGTACTCTACTGGTATAAATCTACAGTAGTATAATTATAACCACTTGGGTTGCCCATTGAGGTAATAGCGCTGCTTATTTCAGTCAAATAATAACCTAATGCAGGAGAGGATGTAGCAGTATATAAGGTACCTAAAAGTACAAATTCTCCACCTTTAATTACAAATATAGGGCCGCCACTGTCCCCTGAACTAATACCATTGGTCGATTCTTCACCGAAAACAGCCGGTATATATTTATCAGTAGGTAAACTTGTACCTAACGTAGTATTAAAGGTTGATAAACCGCAAATAAAGCTTCCGTTAGTACTAGGTACGGTTGTGTTATCAGGGGTAAATCTCGTATAATTTATAGATATAGGAGAACCTTTAGTAGTACCATAAGAGATAGTCGCAGGCATAAACATTGCTAGACCATAGTCAGAATCATTAGAATATGTACCCGAGCTTTCTAATATCATTGACTTACCGCAATTAATATACATAGGGTAAGGAAAGGTTTGGTTATCAATTTCTTCTCCAACCCCTACGTTAAGTATACCTATCTTGTATTTTTTATAATCAGAGCTTGTAATTGCTCTATCAAGCTTAACAACAGTTATATCCGTACCTACTAGAGTTTTATCAGCTACGTTAGCACTAAGCGCAACACCTGCATTACTATAAAAGAATATTGTGCTACCAATATCAGGAGAATTATGCCATGCAGAAATACCATGTTGAGGTGTAATAAGCGTTACGTTACCCTCACTAATCGGTATTGCGCTTATTAAAGAACCTCCAGCGGAAAGATTAAAAGATCTATTGGAACCACTCTGTACCGTAAATGAATAGTTTTCTTGGGCATAACCTTCTACATTTACTATATCGTACCAATAAGGTCTAAAAGAGGTACCTGAAAGATCGGCTTCGGAAATTCCATACCACCAAGAATTAGTATTAATAGTAGCTGAACCAAAATTAGCAGAATTTGGTTCCATATAATCAGCGTTGATTGCGCTTACCCCATTAACCCCTGCTGGAAATTCTACATTCCAATCAAAAGCATCTAATACATCAGCATTTTCAGTTAAAAAAGCACTAAACGCGGACGGTAGCGGTAGAGTAGGTGTTGGGGTAGGGGTGAGTGTAGGAGTAAGTGAGACAGTGTTTGTAGGAGTTACTGTAGGTGTTGGTTGAGTTTGGGTAGGGGTAGGTGTATTAGAATTAGAAGGTTGTGGTGTTATTGTTGGTGTAACAGTATTTGTTGGTGTAACAGTATTTGTTGGTGTAACTGTCGGTGTAACTGTAGGAGTAACAGTATTTGTTGGTGTAACAGTATTTGTTGGTGTAACAGTATTTGT
>Ga0099848_1001642_pt1 | contig 10512 bp, 10 predicted proteins | sample CB_VirMetaG_3_FD_78179 | JGI IMG/M metagenome (GOLD analysis project Ga0099848, IMG submission 78179) | Freshwater to marine saline gradient viral communities from Chesapeake Bay - CB_1508_1S Viral MetaG | ecosystem: Environmental > Aquatic > Marine > Coastal | place: USA: Chesapeake Bay... | reverse complement strand
TTTAATTTTCTCTTTTAACTCTATTATGGTATTCTTCTGCTCTTTATCTAAATAATGCGACTCTAGTACGCCCATTTCATCTTGTATATAAACAGTATTACACCAAGGCTCTAATACCTCTAATAACTCTAAGTTACAATTTTTAATTATAAATCCAATATCATACTTTGGAGGAATAATAGGTTTCATCAAAGAATCATGCTTTACAAAATGACCCCACTTACGAATAAAATTACGAGTAGATCTCATATTTTGAGCAAGCCATTCTGGGCTATCCTCATAAATGTTTTTTGCTTTATCTTTTACATTCCTCCTGCTACCTCTACAGGTCATGTGGTACACAAATCCATCCCATACTTGCTTAAATTTAATTCCGTTTAACTGGAACCTGTTAAAGATATCTGAATCTTCTTTTGACTGAGGTGCGTATAGTGGATCATGTCCTCCTATCTCTTGAAAGTCTTTTCTATAGAAAGCCCAAGGAGCAAAAATACCTTCTGTCACTTTATCTTTATCAGCAAATTTAGGTAGTTCTTTTAGTAATGCTTCTTCTAAAAACTCTTCTGGTTCTACTCCTCCGTTCCAAAGTATTTTTTCTGGTCCGTCTGGATGTAAAGGAGGTTCAATTCTAGTTAAAGAAACAATTGTTTTATCTTCTAATTCTCTTTCAATAGCATCTAATGCTCCAGGACAGAGATACATATCAGCATGATAGATCATAGCTATATCATTTGTAGCTACTTCATTAATTAATCTATCATACAAAATAGTATGTCCTAATCTCTCCCCAGTATCATTTAAAATAGCTTTAAAATTAGGATCTTTATCCATCATCTCTATACACCAATCCCAAGTACCGTCTGTAGAGGCATCATCTGCTACACAGATTTCTACTTCATGATTTCCTTGATTTTTTCTAATAGAGTCATAAGACCATTTTAGATATTTAAGATTATTTCTTCCTGGTTGTATTAAGCTTATTTTCATATAATTTTTTTAGTCCGGCATCTATACTAATATAACTGTACTCCGGTAGTACTTCTTTAATTTTTGATATATCTGGCTGTCTTCTTTGAGTATCATAATCTCTAGGAGGGAGAAAGCCTGGTTTGAATTCCTTGTCAGCTACTTCATGAACTTTTTTAGCTAATTCTAAAATAGAAATAAGCTCATTATTGCCGATATTAACTACTTCGTTATCCACCTTTAAAGCAAGCTCCACAGCTATTTTTTTGTGGTCGTCGACATGACAAAAACTTCTAGTTTGTGAACCGTCTCCTATAAGCATAAACTTGTCATCATTTAGCTTGCGAAAGAATTCTGGTATTACTTGTCCGTATTTGGTATTATCCATTCTTGTCCCGTAAGTATTAAACGGTCTAAGAACTAAGTAATCTATATTATTTTGTAAGCTATAAAACTTAATATAAAATTCGCCAATTGCTTTTGAAGATGCATAACTGTCTCTATCAGCAAATATATTTAAAGTAATTGGATATTTTTCATCTGTAGGAAGAGGAGGTTTATCTCCATAAACTTCTGAAGTAGAGGTGTAGATAATCTTTTTAACTTTAGAACCTTGTAAAGATTCAACTACATTTTTTGTAATTTCGATATTATCATTAAATACTTTTGTAGGAATATCATAAAAATATTCAGTACCGTTTATAGCTGCATAATGAAAGATTGTATCTATTTCATGTAATTCAAGTATATCTTGTATCCTACTATGAACTAAATCTCTTTCATAAAATTTGAAGCTAGTATTAGAAGGAAGATTCTCTTTTTTACCTCTAAAGAAATTATCTATACCTACTACATTCATACCTCTTTCTAATAGTTCATCACATAAATGAGAACCTAAAAAACCAGCTGCACCTGTTACTAATACGTTTTTCATATATCTTTTCTCATTCCCTTAGGAACTTTTTTAACAAACTTCTCATTTTCTGAATCGATAAATTTAAAGATATCTAAATTTAAATCTAATTCTTCTACTAATGCTTTCATTGCTTTAGTATCTTTAGGAAGACACATTCCTCCAAATCCTCCAAAAGTCTTATTAACATTTAAATAATGACCTTCTTGAACTCCGTGATGAATAAATGTATCTTTTATAGCATCATAGTTAGCACCATAATGACTAGCTATTTTATAAAATGAATTAGCAAATGTAATTCTCATAGCTTTATAAGTATTAGAAAAATACTTCATTAACTCTGCTTCAATAACTTTTAATTTTACTTTATGTACTGGAAGATCTCCATGTGCTTCAATAATTTTATTATTTACCTCTTCACTTTCAGTACCGACTACTAATATGTTGTTGTTGTATACAAAATCTTCATAAGCACATCTCTCTCTTAAAAACTCTGGTACAAAGCATAAGTTAAGGTTAGGAAACTCTTTTGCTAGTCTTCCAGTTGTGCCTGGTTTAACAGTTGATTTGATAGCGACAATTCCTTTATAGCCACTACTGTCAAGCTCTTTAATAACAGAGTTAACAGCCGAGACATCACAGTGATCATCATTAGCTGGAGGAGTTCCTACGCAGATAAAAACAATCTCAGCTGCAAGTATGTCTTGCATTTTAGTATTTAATCTAATATCGTGACCATAAACTTCATGTCCGATATATTCAAATCCTTGTTTAATTGCTGCTCCGACAGCACCTAGTCCTACGATTCCTATTTTCATATTAACTATTGATTAATGTAAATAACTTTTCAAAGAATACCTTATGTTGTTGTTGAGTGAATTCTTTAAGTTTTTCTGATTTTAGTTTATAAATTTCATTTCCTGATAGTATATCTTTAACTGTATCTATTGCTTCTTGTTTTGAATAGATAAAGTTAATGTAATTTTCAGCACCAAACCAATCTATTGTATCGTAATTGTAACTTACGATAGGTATTCCGCAACTTCCCATTTCTGAATATCTATTGTTTATCATGCCTTTCTCTCTTTGCCCCTTTGCTATGAGAGCAAAACCGCTTTTTGCTGAGCTATAAAGTTTACCAATTTCGTTTGGTGGTAGTACTCCTCTATAGAAATTATATTGAGGCCATCCATTACCATAAAGGTGGAAATCTATTTCTCCGCTAAACCCAGAGAAGTACAAATCTCTCTCTAATTGATAGTCAGGACTTGATACCCGGCCAAAACCCATACCTAAAAAGACACAATCATGATTAAATTTAGGATCGAATTGCATTTCTTCTTCTGGCAGACAGTTTAAGAACCATTCATAATTCTCTACAGGAACTCCTGCTTTCTTAAACTTATGTTTCATTACTAAAGAATTTGTATATACATGAGTATATAACTTATCTTTGTATTCTAGTATTTCATCATACCCGTAGATACCTCCTGTATTGTAAGCTAATACTTTTTTACATTTTAACTGTTCAATAATTTTAAAAGTTTCAGCATCTAGCATATCAAAATAAGCTACATCCGGTTTGAGTGATAGTATTTGTTCAGTATACTCTTGTGTGGTAGGTCTACCGTTCAATTGCTCTAACAAATAAACTTCATGGTCTTTACTAAGTATAGAAGCTATAGCTGTATTATACTTGTAATTACCCATTGGCCAAGGCTGGTGAAATACTAATATCTTCATTAAAGTGTTTTAAACTTTTTATTCATACTATCTACAAAAGCTTCTTCAGAATGATACTGATTATATAGTTCTTTAGTTTTTGTAGAACATTCGTTGTAAAAATCTATATCTTCTTTTAACATTCTAACTAACTTTTTAACTGTCTGTATATCTCCTGGATCTACAGCCAGGTTAGGGTGTAGCTGGTATTGAGTATCTAAGTCGTTATAAGCAATACAGGGTATGCCCAGGAAAGAGCAATTCATATTAAATGTACCTGCTCCAGCTGTTGGCATTAAATGTATACCGTACTTAAAACTAGATAAAATCTTTACCCACTCTACCCAATTAACATAAGGGAGGTAGTTAATATCTTCTATTTGATCTTCCCCCTCTACTTTTCTTCCCATAGACGGTGCCCAAATTGGTACTTCTAATTCTCTAGCAGTAATATAAGAATCAAATCCCCCGTACCATCTACAAAAATTGCCGCCTATAATTACTTTATCTTCTTTTTGGGTATTAACGTACTGTTCAACTAAATCTGTGATCATTAAGCTAGGGATATCCTCTACCCAAGTACCCTCTGATAATATGCCTTTAAAATAAGCAATGTCTGTTTTATTCTCAACTAAGAGGCCGTCTACATTTGCTAAAAGATTATAATGCCAAAATTGGTGATGGAGAGGCATATCTTGAAAAACCCAGTAAGGGCCTTCCTGCATCCATAGAACTTTAGAAGCAAATTTTTTAGCATGTTGAACAACGTCTATATTATAAATCTGATCTCTAAATGCAGCTGTTTTACCTACAAGTAAAATCGCTATATCGTACTTTTTTGATACTTTATCTATCTGCGTCATTGGATAGTGATCTGCATTCAAAGCACACATTTGAGCAAATTCTACTCTCATATTGGAATGGTTACGCGGAACCTTCCCTTCAAACCCCATTTCCGATAAAAAAGCTATTTTCATATAAAACTATCAACAAACTTTTGTATACCTTCCTGTAAATTCACAGTAGGGCTCCATCCTAATTCACGTAACTTAGAGTTATTACCAGAAGCTCCATTCTGATCACCTTCGTACTGGTCTATTACATTTATATTAAAATACGAACTTTTTTTCTTATGAGCAACAATTATCATATCTAAAAGCTCTTTAACTGTGGTTTTGTTCCCAGAACAAACATTGTATATACCTTTGGAGGTACTTGTATCCAAACCTAACAATAAAGCAGAAACAACATCATCGATATATATAAAGTCCCTATACCTGTCTAAAGAACCCTTTACTACTATGTCTTTTCCTATTAGTGATTGAGCTATGTATATACTCACCATTCCTTGATTAAGGTTCTCCATATCTTGACCAAACCCATAAACATTAAACAATCTAAAAATAGTAAAATCAACTCCTAATTTAGCATACTGCTTGCAATATAGTTCCCCTGTGTATTTAGATATTCCATAATGGGATGTTGGATCTATTGGTGATTGTTCAGTAAAGTTAACTCCATTGCCGTATACTGACATTGAAGAAGTATAAATTACTTTTTTAACTCCTGTCTTTTTAGCATATCTGAAAACATTAACAGTTCCTTTTACATTGCAATCAATGTCTAAGCCTGGGTTGTTTAGTCCTACAAAACCGCTTGATTGAGCAGCAATATGAAATATGTAGTCAAAAGTTGTATTAATATTCTCTAAGGTAGAGTAGTCAGATAAGTCTCCTTGTATTATATTAAACTTACTACAGTTAGCTTTTTTTATTTTAGATTCTAAATCTACTATTGTAACTTTATTGCCTATGTCTACTAACTTGTTTGCTAACGCATTACCTATAAACCCTGCTCCTCCAGTAACTAGTATATTCATTATTTAACAAATTTTAAACCTCTCTTATTTTTAAAAAAAACATCTACAAAAAGTTCATCACCGCCGGTATGTTTTTTTTCAAATTTAAAATCTAATGATTCAAACAGCTCCATATAATCTTGCAAAAATTTCTGCCCTTTATAGTATTCTGTTAAATGTACTTCAACCTTTACAAACATTGTTTTAGTTAATAATTCCTTACCTCCACATAGAATTTCATACTCACTGCCCTGAGTGTCTAGCTTCAGATAATCTACTCTTTTAAAATCTTTAAACATATTATCTAAAGTATTAGTTTCAACATCAAACGTTTCGTACTTAAATGCTTGCTCCCATCTTCTATTAATATTTTTCTCTTCCTTATTAGGTTCTAATAATGAGGAACAGTTTCTTTTTTGTGTGCTGTAAAATGTGCTTGTACCTACATTGTCCGAAAGAGCAATTTTGTAAATATGGTAATTTTCTTTACCTGCATAGCTATCTACCAACTCTTGATAAAAGTCCGGTCTAGGTTCAAATAAAAAGATCTCTGCATCTTCCCCAGGTTTGCCGTATGCCTGAAGAGGATAGGCAGATGAACCTACATCAACTATAATTCTTTTATTTAAGTACTCTGGTTTAAATTCTATTTTCATATCTAAATTTTATTTAATGAATCTTCTACTTCTTTGTCTAACGTAATTATATCTAAATTTTCATAAAGCATTTTAAGTAAGTCTCTCTGTGGAGCTTGAGCATGATTAGTTTTCTGTCTTTCTATATGATGTTCCTGTCCTTGTTGGGATTTTTCGGAATAACTATCAATATAGGATACTCCTGTAAAAAAGGTCATACCGGCGACGTGCAGCTGTTTAGGAGAATAGTTAAGGAGATCGAGAATAGTAGTGATACCGGCATTAGGTCTTGTCTGCATAGCATGATGAAAAGTAATAAACTGTTCTAAATCAGTATATGCGTGTAACTTAACGTTACTACCGCTGTTAATTATTTCTTGTTCAATAACATTTATATGATGATCAAAGTAATCTAAGTGCCGAGGAAACGTAACAGAAAGGTACTTTAATTCATTACTTACATCTAAATGAAGTGGCCCTCCTTCTCTTAGATTTATACTCCCGTTATGGTATCTAATATCAGTTCTCGTTCCTAAATCCTCAAAATCTTCTTTACTTAAGGGAAACGATCTATTAATACGAACTACTATGTCAAAACTATTAAAAAACTCTCCTCTTTTTTGCCCTCTTAAGTATCCGGCTGGCCCAACTATGACTACTTTTTTATCTCTTATGTAATCGTAATACTCCTTATCAACTACAGCATCATTGAAGATAGAGTTAATAACATCGTACGCTACCTCTAACCTAGGATTTGAATCACTATGGAGTCTTTGAGGCTCCGGAATTGTCCATTGTAATTTAGCTTTCATTATCTATACCTATAATTTTTTCAAATTCTGGATATCCATCAAATTTTTCTTGAGATTGGCCAAAAGTACTCAAATTCTTTTTTGCAATAGTATTTAGCTCTTTAAACCAGTTACTTTCTCTTGCTCCTCTAGTTTTACTTAAAGAAGAAGAACGATCCATATCTAATGCATAGAGTCTTTTTTTACTGTGATCTCTATTGTGTACCTTTAAAATATTTTTAACAATAAATTGAACATAAGCTTTACCCATCATATGAGCACAAGTAGCCATCATACTTGTATCATCTACTTGATGACCAACTATACATCTAGGAACATTGACATTATTTTTAATAAGGTCTGATGATAATACTAATCCTGATCCGTCAAATTTAGGATAATTTAGAATTCGGATATCAAATTGCTCTGCTTTATTATTAACCTCATTCATCTCGTCAATAGACATATTATACCTGATACTGTATGGCATAGTTTGTGCTAACTCAGGCTCTGTTTTCATACTATGGAAAGGCTTAGTAGTAAAGTCATTATGCTCTAATACAGTCCAACTATTATCCCACATCTTCCTAGTACTAAATGTAGTTACATATCTATGTATGTTATTTGCTTTAGCATAATTCTTAATAGTTTCTAAAGAATGAAACATTTCAGCAGGCATTAAACAATCACTTTCACCCCATATAATATAATCGTAATAATTACAGTTATGGTAATTTAAATCTCTTCTATAATCTATTTGAGCATAAGGTTTATTTTCATCGTATATTACTTCTCTAACATCTACTCCTGTTTCTTTTAGAGGTACTAGCAGGGCTTTAAACTTATCTATTAGTTCCTCTTTAGAAATTAAAGACGTATCTATCTTTTCAAAATACTCTGATATGTTATAAAATAATTCTACTGTAATGTTTTCTCTATTTTCGACAGTATTGCTGGCGTTAATAACGCTCTGTATAAATTCCCCTACCATATCTACTTCGAAGAACATTACGTGTGTGCCAATTATATATTTATGTTGTAATTTTATCATTTTATTGAATTTAAAAAGTTTAGAGTATCAGTCCAATTTTCGAATCTAAATCCCCTATCATCTATATAGGCAATTGCTCTTGGTTTTTCTGATGTTATTTCTTTAATGTACGAAGATATATTGTGTTTATCAAGCCACTCCCAAATAAGTTCTTTTCCTGTCTTACCGTTAACTAAAGGCCTATCTGGTTTGGCTTTGGCAGTAAATAAAACTAATGTATACGTTTTAGAAAGTTCTTTTATAGCTTCTATAGCTCCTGGTATAGGTTCATCATAAACTGTGCCATCATGGAAGCCTTTTGAATTTCTATGCACTACACCGTCAAAGTCTATAGCTATTTGAGAATTATTTTCCTTTTCCTGTAAGTTATTATATTCGTTTATATTCATAAAAGAGAATTTAAATCTACTCTAGGAACATCTTTAGAAGCAGGATTAATATCTGAAGCAATACTAAATGCTATGTTTCTATCTTTTAGAAAATTGTAAATTTCTAAAGCTGATTCTGTAATTAATTTTATTTCTAGTGCATCTAAAGTAAACTTATCATATCTATGTGTCTCTTCAGAATAAAAATGTTCTATTTCATGTCTTTCTTTTGGATCGTTTATATCTTTCCAAACACTTAAGTCCCCAATATCCCACCCAATAGTGATAATCTCTTTTACTCCCATGTGAATTGCTAATGGAATAGCTAGTTCATACATTAAACCGGGTCCCCAAGGTCTAGGTAATCCATTTTCAAATAAGATATTTTCATAGTCTTTTATATATGTTATAGACTGAGATATTTTATTCGGTATGTTGTTATTTCTGTAAAGGGGATAGAATAGATCACCTTTCCATTTATTATTCAAAACAACGTTAACCTGTTGAGGGTCCCAGTATTCCCATGCAGTGATAACATCTTGCTTCCAGCTATAGTTTGATAAATTGGTAAAATTGAGCAAAAGGAAATCTGCTACATCCTTTAGCATATGATACGACTGTTTAATACACATTACAGGCTTATCGGCTAGAAAGCTTTTTAACTTGTTAGGAGAATAATTATTTAATGATGGTCCTGCTGCTACTATGTATAAAGTTTCACCTTTGTAAGCATTTTTGAGAAATTCAGTTCTTTCAGTAACGTCATTAGATGTATTAATTTTATTAATTAATTCTTTTGTAATTTGTAACATATTATCAATTTAAAAGAGATTCAACTGTATGTATATCCTGTGGGTAGTCTACAGCAATAGTAGAACCGTCTACTTCAACCATCTTAACCTTATACCCCAATTCTACAAATCTATTAATTTCTATATCCTCTTCTGCCTCTAAGGGAGTTTTAAAAGTCTGATCTGTAAATGCTTTTAAATGTTCTCTATTAAAGGCATATATACAGATTTGTTTTTTCGGTCTTTTACCGTTGCCTGTTTTAGTTCCTGGAATTGGATTACGGCTAGAGTATATTAATTCATTTTTAAGATTAGTAATAACTTTCGGTATTTTTTTATCAGTAACATCTTCATGACTGTTTAAATATGCTTCACAGTTAATAATGTGGTCAGGATATTTAAGTTTTGTATTTATAACTCGCTTTATATCCTCAGGATTAAGTAGAGGTTCATCTCCTTGAACATTAACAATTATGTCCGCATCTATTTCTAATGCTGCCTCTGCAACTCTATCTGTCCCTGTTAAGCAAGTATCTGATGTCAATACTACTTTATATCCATACCCTTTTACTACATCTACTATCTCTTCATTTTCTGTAGCTATGTACACATTTTCAATACCTACTGCTTTTTTAGCGATTTCAGCCACCCATATTACCATCTCCTTACCTTTGATTTTCGCTAAAGGTTTTCCTGGAAATCTAGATGATTTATATCTTGCTGGTATAACAACTGCAACTTTTGGTTGCATTTGATGTTCTATATTATTTATATTAAATCTACTACTATTACCTATATTGAGTAAAATATCCTCTATTCTATTAGAATTCAAGAAAGAACTTTGTAAAGTCTGAACATAAAGTGGATGTATGTGTTTCATCCCTGCTATCATATAATTGTGAGTAAATCCCCAATTATATTTACTATATAAAGGTTTCATCCACTTAGATATAAATTTTTGAATAGGAGTACTCTGATACCTGCTTTTATTAGAATATTGCAGAAACGTTACTAATTGTTCAGTTTTTACATTTCCAACTCCTCTTCCCATTCCTAATACCGTTCCGTCTATGTAAGTTGCTCCAGCCCCTAACCCTGATAGGCAATTTGCAAAAGCTAGTCCTAAATTATCATGAGTATGAATACCTACATTTTTAGTTGCTTGTAAAAATAATTCTACTATCTCTTTTACTCTATCAGGGAGTAAAGCTCCGTAACTATCAGCAAAATAAAGGCTTAAAGGATTTAAATTACTTAATTTTAAAAAGTCTTTTATTTCTGTATCTATTAATAAACTTACACCCATTAAGTTTATAACTAAATCATATCCCTTATCTTTAATATACTTTCCTATTTCTCTTGCGTATTCAATTTCATCATGCTTAATTGCTAATCTGCATATAGAGAAAGGAGAATT
>Ga0099848_1001641_pt1 | contig 10512 bp, 11 predicted proteins | sample CB_VirMetaG_3_FD_78179 | JGI IMG/M metagenome (GOLD analysis project Ga0099848, IMG submission 78179) | Freshwater to marine saline gradient viral communities from Chesapeake Bay - CB_1508_1S Viral MetaG | ecosystem: Environmental > Aquatic > Marine > Coastal | place: USA: Chesapeake Bay... | reverse complement strand
TGATCACTTAATTGCTAAGGTTGGCATCGGCATCGTGGACACCGTGGAACGCCACTACCAAAAATACCAGGTAAAACCCAACGAAATCAATGCCAAGGCCTACTGCCTGTGGCGCCTTCGCCTACACCGCCGCTTGAAAAACGACAAGGCACTCCTCGAAGCAATCAACGAAGCCCGCAACCTGGGTCTCCACGATGAGACCCCAGGCAAAACCTGCTGGGACTGTGACTTTGGCAACGGGTAAAACCGTAAAAAGTCGAGCCTCACAATGCACCCGAGAACCGTAAAAATGGCCGCCGAGGTTGCTTCGCAATTCTCCGACGTTCAAATCGATGAGTACGGCAACATCATTCAAAACGGTTATCTCTCTGTTGTACCAAACAACATTAACAAAAAAGCCTGGCAGTACCAAGAGACAACAACCGCCCCCGTTGACCTACCCTCTCTAACCGAAGTCCGCCCCGCTTTCAAGGGTTGGACCACCAACTACATGCAGTACTACACACAACTGCAACCCAATGGCTACGGTGTGAACCCCGGCGACCCGACAATGTTCGAGTTTGACGTTCACTCGTTTGTCAAGTTCAAGGGCTCCGTTGTGTATGCCAACTACGTCACCTACGGCAAGAACTACGTCCCTGGAACCTATGTAGACGTCGCTACAACAACCAACGGTACCGGCTCCAACGCCACCGTTAACTTTACGGTGAATACCTTCGGGAACGTTTCCGGCTTTTCTGTCAACGATGCTGGCTCCGACTACAGCGTCGGCGATACCCTGGAGCCCGTAGGCGCGGGGGCTGGCGGCACCGAACCCATCATTTTCCACGTAACCCAGATCGTCAACGGAACCGGCGGCGAGGCGAAGTATTCCCAGCCTCCCTACCGCCGTGGCAATGCCATCGTGCCCCAAGCCGACAATTTGGTTCCTCCCCCAATTGGCAACCTCGGCATCTGATTTACTGGCGGGTGTTCCCCGCTAAACTACTTACATGCAAAACCCAACGTCCATGCGAAAAACGCCTTTAGGATACCCTGTCCTCGATGAAGAAATTCACTCGAGGATTTTTGGTAAGCAGAAACCCCCCGAAATGAGCCGCCTGGCCCAGCAAAAGGCACAGAACCTGCTCAAGGAATTCAAGATTCCCACCCCCGTCGATTATCCCGACCACCTCTACGATGGCCCGTTGCCCCTTCCCGAACTAAAAGGCAACAACCTTCAGGAACACTTTGAAAAGATTGCTCTGGATCAGGTCGGGACATATAGGGACCTCGCCAATGAGTATGCAGAGTGCAAACTCCCGGAGATTCCCCCTGCAACTGCCCTGGTGTTCAAGCCAGGCTGGACTCGCTACACCAAAGTGCGAGGCAAGTGGAAGACTGAGTCGGTGCCGTACCCCCTCGAAAAAGCATTTACATATGACACCGAGACTTACGTACACGGCGGCGCTTTCCCCATCATTGGCACTGCCCTAAGCGCCAAAGCTGCGTACATTTGGCTTGCATCCGAACTCATCGACCCCTCTATCCCCGAGGACAAATGGGACCAGCACTCCCTGATTCCCATCGGGGAGAATCGCTTTGTGGTTGGCCACAACATCAGCTATGACCGCGTGCGTGCCCGCGAGGGTTACTCGCTCGATCGCACCAAACCTGAAAACTTCTACTTTGACACACTCTCTGCACACATTGGCGTTTCTGGTCTTGCCAGTGGTCAGCGCTGGCTATATGTTCTGGCTGGTAAAGACCCTGAGAACCTCACTGACGAAGAGAAGCGAAAGCTCCGCTATGCCCCCAAATGGCTAGATGAGGGAGCTACCAACTCTCTCGTAGCCACTTACAACTTCCATGTCTACGAAGTTCGAAAGTTCTTCGGTGACGATGTGCAGCCCCTTGGCGCTGGCGACAAAGCAGTCCGTGACATCTTCGTCAAGGCCACTCACCTGAGTCAAATCCGTCAAATGCTGACGGATGCAGTGGATTACGCCATCAAAGACGCATTCTACACGGCCGAACTCTTCCAGGCTCTTTGGCCCAAGTACATTGATGCTACCCCAAGCCCTGTAGCCCTCTGCGGTCATTACCACTTGAACGGCTCTGTCATTCCTCTCGTACCTGATTGGGAGGAGTGGATTCAAAACGTTGAGAAGACATTCGACGACCACAACAAAGAAATGACCAAACTCTGTCAGGATTTGGTGTGGCAGTACTACGACGAGTGGCGCGAACACTACTTTGCTGAACCCGGTATGGCGGAGAAGTGGGTTGCCAAGGATCCTTGGCTGTCCCAGCTGAACTGGGAAGTAAAGACAATGAAGGGCAAGTATGCACACATTCCGCAATGGGTGCGCCCCTTCATTAAGGATCCCAATGAGCACATCGGTGTGAAGTCCAACCTGTCGCACTTGCTGCTCAAGCTGAAGTGGGAAGGCAGCCCAATGATCTACACAAAGGACATGGGTTGGTGTTTTCACAACGAGGAAGGCGTGCTCACCAAGATCCCCCACCCAAAAGGTGGTGGAGACAACGTCGGCGGTGTGCTCTCGAAGGACTTTGTCGATGACATGAAAGTGGGTCGGTTGGACAGCGACCTGCCGGAGGCGAAGCGGGCTCTTGAGATCGCGAACGCGGTCTCATATTGGACTTCGGTGCGCAAGCGTGTGATGGACCGGATCTTCATTCCCGCTGCCAATCCTCACGGGACTGACGCTCTGATCACCCTCCCAGAAATCCTCTGCCACGGCACCGTGACCCGTCGCACCGTGGAGAGCCTCATGGTGACAATGTGCTCCACGAAAAACTGGCGGATTGGCACCGAGCTAAAGTCAAGGGTGCAAGCTCCCGACGGCTGGAAGATTGTTGGGGCTGACTTTGACGGTCAGGAAATGCAAATCGCTTCAATCTACTCCGATAAGTGGGAAGGTGGTCATGTGGGATGTTCGCCGTTTGGCTACAACGTTCTTTCCGGCTCGAAAGAGGCGGGGACTGATCCCCATAGTGCTCTTGCTAAGCTGGCTGGCGTGGACCGAGACACGGCAAAAATCGCCGGATTCGCCGTGCTCTACGGTGCCGGAGTGCGAGCCGTGCAAACCTATATCCGCCGGAAATACCCAGACAAATCCCCAACCGAAGTGAAAAACTTTGCCTACCGCATTCTAGAAGGTAAGAAGGGCAAGCAGCGGAACGGCTTGTACGAAGGTGGCTCCGACAGCGGCTGCTTCAACTTCATGGAGGAGATTGCGATGCGGTCCCGCATCCCGCAGCTCCCTTGTCTTGGAACCAAAATCTCCACCGCAATGCGCCCTGCTGCCGTAGGCGATGACTTCAAGACTGGTCGGGTGAACTGGACCATTCAATCTTCTGGTGCGGAGATTCTCAGCATCATGCTCACTGCGGTTCACTGGCTGACCGCAGAGTACAAGATTCCAGCTCGCTTTATCCTGAGCATTCACGATGAAATCTGGTTCATGACCCCGGACCGTTACGCAGAGCAGTTTGCGGTTCTATTCCAGATTGCCCACATGTACACCTGGTCCCTGTTCCACTCGGCACTGGAGATCCCCGATCTTCCGCTGTCGCGTGCCTACTTCTCCAGCGTTGCGATCGACGACCGTCTTCGCAAGTCCCCCAAGGAGAAGACCGTTACCCTCTCCAACCCGAAAGGTGAAACCGAGGAGTTTGGCGTTGAATACTCAATGTACGAACTCTCTGAGATCGGGGCCATCGACAAACTCACCAACCGCTACAACGCTATCCAGAAAGGAGTAATTTGATGTCTAAAAAAGCCAAGAAATCCCGCGTGGAAAACGTCGGTGTGCTCCTTTACAAGGGTGCCATTGACACCTACTATATGACGGTGCCTTACGACAAGAAGAACCGGATTATCCCCTCTTCGGTTGAATGCGCCTATAACTCTCGTTACTTCAGCCTCCAAGAAACCTATAACATGTTGAGGGCACTATGAGTTTCCCACTGCCGAGAGACGCCGACTTCATTAAAGAGGTCGTTGGGTTCTGGCTCGATGATGTGGATGATCGCATCCAAATCAATCAGCTCAAGGACGCCGAGCACAGTTGGCGAACTGCCAACGACCTTTATCTCACCCTCCCGCCCGGCACCGGAGATATGGAACTTGAAAACCGTATCTTCGCCACGCGGGTAAAACTTGACAAACGCTTAGACACAACCAATGCGAACAATCTCTGACGACTCGGTTCAATCCACACCGGCAACCAAGAAAACAAAGACTATGCCCAAACTAGAAACATTCACCACCACCCTTACCGATGGCCGTGAAATCACCATCCGGGAAATGACCGGACGTGACCTTATCTACATGGAAAAGGACCTAACCAAGGCCGGCGATGTGGAAAAAGGTATGCGGATCATTGAGCGACTCATTGTTGGTGATGACAAAATTACTTACGACGAGATCCTGGACCTCGGCGTCAAAGACTTCCGCAAACTCAGTGACCTGATGGCTCAGGCCAACGGTTCCGACGAAGAAGACCCAAACTAATAGTGGAGGACCGAGAGGATTTCACTTACTTTGTAAGTATTCCTGACGGTCCTACCTTCCATTTCCGGGAAGTTACCCCAAGAGACTTCTACTTTGCTCAAGTTCTACAACAGTCAGAGCGTAGCCAGTTAGAGTTAATTGAAAGAATCCTAATCAACTCCAACATTCTAGATGAAACCACATCCACGCAAACCCGTTACGCTATAAAGTGGGCTGTCGAGAACTTACTCGATCAAACCCTCCTTACAGTAGAAAACTGGTTGGAGATAGCCTACCACTTGTGCAAACAACGGTGGGACTCTTCTATCGAGTGGCTTGAAGGTCAACCTGTGAGTAAAATAAACCTCATGATTGACATCGTCAGAAAACACGCGGAAGAGCAAGAGAAGGAAATGAAGAAAAACGCCAGGAGGAAAAAGTGATTCGCATCAAAGTAGATAACTCAGGCAGGGGTCTTACACCCATGAATCTCAACTGGTGGAAACCCACCAAAGAGGAATGGGTTCCCGTCCTCCTGGACGACCACCCCCAATTCTGGAAACAACAAGTAGACCCAACCTACCAACGCCCTTGGCAACGACTCACCCCACGCTACGCCTCGTGGAAAGAGAAAAACTTCCCCGGCCAGCCAATTCTACGTAAGACCGGACTGATGGAAGATGTTGCCTACATTTACACCCGGGGCAACCAGTTTCTGGTCAAATCCACCCACTACGGTGCCTACAACCAGTTTGGAACAAGTAAGATGGCCGCTAGGCCGTGGATGGGGGTTCCAGACATTTCCCTCAAGCAAATCGTTCCCATCTCTTGGCGAAACATTCTATCTCGAAAGAGATAGCCCTGACTACTTCTACACAGTTACCAACCATGTCTACACGACGCACTAAACCCGCAGCCAAGCCCGCTGAGTCCGACCTTCAAGTCACCCCCGAAGCCGCCAAGATCGAGGCTCCGGAAATCGTAACCGGCGAAAAGAACTCGGAACCGGCCCAGGTGGAAACCCCGACCGAAGAGGTCAAGCCCACCGCACCCGCCGAGGCTGCCGCCCCCGAAAAAATTCAAACAGACGTTCGCGAAAAGCTCGCGAAGAAGTCCACCGAAGAAAACGTCTTTGTGCCCACCAACCCCGCCGCCCTGGAAAAGGCAGCAGGTGAAGTTGCCAAGGACAAAGGTTTCGAACTCAATCGTGGCACTTCTATTGGTGCCCGCCTTATGGCCCGCGCAGGTAAGAGCATCTAATGTCAGTTTCGTTTCCCTTCCAACAGCAACACACCTGGCGGAAGCTGGGTTATCTCTACTTCACGAACTCCCTAGATTACAGACAGGTCTTGGAGCAGAATCCCCAGTGGAAGGTAACGGAACTCCCTCCCCTTGGAGCCCAGATTCGCCTAGACGGTGCCAACGGCACCGCTGGGACTCCTGGGGGATTAACTCAGGGGTCTTTTATTTTCGGCTACCCGACTGGTCAACAGCAAACCAATATCTACCCTTACGACACCCAAGAATCTTACGACATCGCCCTCAATCGCTACACACTGCAGGGCGTCATTGACCGAGAAGAAATAAACGGCATCACATTCGACAGCACACAAGCCATCACAGGGCAGCAAAACGGGTAAAACCGTTATAGTAAATCTTGCCTCCACGGAGACCTATACGGTGAACGTCCTTACCGGTAGCAAGATTGAAAAGTAGGACTTACTCTGTAAAAAAATGGCAACTTTCTCCCTCGGGACCTCTGGGGTAACTCCCGGAGCTCCTGGTGTTTACATCAACGAACAAGCTGGCCGTGCTGCTAGTGCCTCCCTGGCAGACTTCAGCACCGTCTACATGCTTGTCGAAACCGACGAAGACGTACCCGTTACTCGGTTTCCTTTCAATCAACCCACTGCCATCACATCTCTCAACGACTACAAGGAACTGATTCGCGTAGGCACCTCCACAGTGCCCGAGGGACGTATCCCGCTCCTGAGCTATAACTGCGTCAATGAGTTCTTCCAGAACGCTCAAGTTGGCGACCTGCGCGTTGTTCGCGTAGGCACTCCCGACCAGATCGTTGAAATTCAGTTCTTGCCTTCCGGCACCAAGCAAAACAGTTCAGATCTGCCTTCTGCCTTCATGGCCGGAGACGTGGTCTATGTTCAAATGGTAATCAACGGTCAGAAATTGGTAGCTGGCGATGGTAGCACCGGCTACACTGCCGACGGCGAGTGGCTCGGCGTGCCCGTGATAATTCCGGTGTCCTATGTCGCCGGTGACGAAGCCAACAACCGTCGTATCTCGTCCGCCCTCGCTGACGCAGTAACCCTGGCCATCGAGAGCAACCCTGCTATCCGCAGCTCGGTGTATGTGCGTGATTTTGGTCAACTGAATGACCTGGATCCCGTCCAGTACGCTAACTCCGAAAACGGCTACGTTACGATCGCCTCTACCACTTTCAATGCCAATGTAACCGTCATCACCCAGGTTCTGCCCGTGGGCAGCAATTATGTGGCGATGCAAAACACTTACGAAATCCAAAACATTGTAGGTGGCTCCGTAGACCTGGTGCGTGTCCCTCAAGACTACACCCAGTGCATCGAAACTGCGTTCGACGGTCAACAAGACCAAGGCTACCTTATCACCCCTACCGCTTACGCTCAGTTCGATGCTGCGGGCCGTGCTCTGGTGGGTGCCGCCGCCGCCGCCCATTGTGAGAATAATAACTACAAGTGGATGGCCCTGGCTGACCCCGGTCCTTTCCTGGTAACCGATGTCAACAAGTATGAGAATTTCGCTCCTCACCAGGCTGCCGAAGATCTGATCGAGGGCGATAGCTACCTGGTAGACAACGCCATCTACAAGTGGATCGGTAACTCCGTCACCTACAATAAACTGGACCACCAAGAATTCGTGACTGGGGCCAACCCTGGCATCGCGATCAATGAGTCCGCCAACCTCGTGGCAGATTCCACTAAGGTCGGTCTTCAAGATGGCGGCAAGTACACTGTGACCGCTTCGGCCACTGCGGATAACGGTGTGTTCCAAATCTCCGCCGGTGGTCAGTGGCCCGTAGACCTACCCATACAAAAAGTGGCCCTCTCAGGAGTGGCTTCTGGCACTGACTTTGCTAACGTGGATATTCAGGGTGGCGCCACCGGCGTGAACCTGAACAACACCGAAGTCTACGTGATTGCCGCTCCGTACGACCTCGAGGTTTCTTCGGACTATAGCCTCAACTACATTCTCCTGGCACAAACTGCCGGAGACGCTTCCAACATCTACAACACCGTTAAGTTAGCAGGTGGATCTAAGAACGTTACTGCCCCCCTCGTGGGCTCAGTGATTGTTCCTACCCCCACTGGCACAACCGCTGAGATCGCTTACTCTGACCCCTACTGGGATCTTCCTGTAGAAGTCAACGGTCAGACCTCCAACCTGGTTGAGAACATCTCGGGCGCTGATGTCGGTGTAAACACCCTCCATCTGCCCGGCACTCTGCAGGATTTCACTTCTGAGTACGTACTCAACTGGGGGTCCCGTACACTGTACGACCCCAGTGCTCAGATTGCTCGCGCAAGTGGTAGCACAAGCGTAGCAGACGGCACAGCCATTATCACGGTGGAGAGCCACGGTCTGCGTGATGGTCAAAACATCTTCTTTACAAACCCCATCAGCACCTCTGACGCTACGACCACAACTCCCCTGATTCGTCCAACCACTAAGAGCGTTTCGCGCCCCTACGTGGTAAAGACCCTCACAACAAGCACCTTCGTAATCGCTCCTTCTTTGGCCGACTACGTTTCTGGTAGCTATGTTTCCTACGGAACGGGTCTGAGCATCTCGACTCATCCTAGCACTTTCTACACAGAGATTCTGGGTCGGAACGTAAACTCCATCACCTCAACGACCCTTACCACGTTGCCCATGATTCGTGGACGGAAGTACGGTTTCGACACCTCTTCCATCTTCAACGTCTCTCTGTCAGCTGATGAAACTCCTGGGACTCTTCCGGTAGTGGGACCTACCGCCCGCATTGTTCTGAATAACTCCTCCACCGTTCTCGGTGAGGCTCAAGTCAGTGCCTGGGGTGAAGACCTCACAGTATCCTCCAAGTGCGGATACCTACCTGCCTTCCTCGGTGTAACACCAACCCTGGCTCCGACTTCTTCCACCAGTAACGCCTATTGCACACCAACTGTGGATCAAAGCTTCCAATCGGAAGCCTATCTCGTACCGTCTATCGATTCAGTCCTAGCCGGGGAGTATGACCCCACCGTAACAGGCACACTTGGCCCCGCAACTGCAGCGAACATCGGCATTAACGTGGCTCCTGGTGTTGCTCCTGGCACTTACAACAATGTGTCGATCGAGCCCAGTGGTGTCTCTATCGCCACAGGTGCTAAAGCTACCCTGGTTGTAGACGCCACCAATAGCATCACCAGCATCATCTTCACCAGTGGTGGACAGAGTTACTCTGTCGGCGAGGCTGTGTCAGCTCCTGACTTCAGCGATGGAACCGCTACCTTCACAATCAGCACAATCGATGACGCTAGCGGTAGCCTCACCGCGACCTCGGCCTACAGTGCAGCCTGTGGCCTTGTTGTCGGCATGACAGCCTCTAACCTGGAAGTGATTAAGACCCAGTTCCCTGGCACCTACATGGATGTCGTCGGTGGCGCTGGAACAGCACCTGGTGGCGAATCCGTTGTGGTGGGTGACCGCATCGCTCTGATTTACAACGATGGCACCTACGATTGGGCGATTGTTCCCTCCGACGCCAATGGCGGCGATTTGTCGACCGTGGCCACTGTGCTTTACGGTTCCCAGGTTGAGCTGACTTTCTCCCCAGAGCAAGCTGTCCCCAGTAACCTCTGGCGCTTTGATGCCATCACCTCTACCGAGATCATCAACAATGCTCTCCGTGGTATTGGCTTCAACGGTGAGCCTCAAGCTGAGTTGGTCGAGGCTGGTGTTGACAATGTGAATCGCCTTCTGGAAGACTCACAGCGTTATTCCAACCCCTTCGGCTTCATTGCTTACTACGGTTCTTATATCAAGAACGGTGCGGGTCAGTTCATTCCTCCGTCCCCCTATGTAACCGGTGTGGCTCTCCGTCGCTACCGCTCCGAGGGTTACCAGTTCCCGCCGGCCGGTGTTAAGTTCCAGTTGGCTGATGCTGAAGCCGTTCAAATCCCGGTTAACTCGGCTCAGCAGAACCTGCTGAATCCCAAGGGATGTAACGTGGTTCGCACACTGCCTGGCTACCCTGACACTGCCGTGTTCATTTGGGGTGGTCGGACCCGTCTGGGCAACCCTGACGACGCACAGCAGAAGCTGTACCAGTTTGTCAACACTCGCGTTATCCTCAACGTGGTGTACGGATCGCTGCGTAACGCTTTCGACACTCAGATCTTTAACGTGATCGATGGTTTCGGCGTAATCTTCAACCAGATTATCTCGATTGGTAACAGCATCCTGAACCAGTTGTACGTTCGTGGCGCACTGTTTGGTGCTCGTCCGAGCGATGCCTTCCAGGTTATCTGCGATGAGCGGATCAACTCGGGTGCTGATCTGGAGAACGGCATCGTGAATGCCAAGGTGTTCGTGACTCCGGTTCCGACACTTGAGCGCATTCAGATCGACCTCATCCGTGTGGCCATCGGTCAAATGCAGAACGAACTGGATATCCAGGGTCTGGGTCAGTCTAACCAGTGATTTTAACAGAGAGTCAAATGTACAGGGACCTAAACCTCCGGATCCCAGACTCTCTTTTCTTTCACCTGGAAAAACAAGCGGAGGAGCAGGGTGTTTCCCTCGAAGCATTCTGCTTCTCCCTTCTTTCCGGAGAGAAACAAGAGTCCCTTGCGGATCCAAACTATTATCAATCGATGACCCTTGGAGATTTGCGCAAGGAAATCCGAAAAGTTGTTGAAAGCGACTTGACAAAAGAAGAAGTCAGAAAGCGTGTGAATACCATTGAGTTTCAAATTTCCCGCAGATACATCCGATGA
>Ga0099848_1001636_pt1 | contig 10518 bp, 4 predicted proteins | sample CB_VirMetaG_3_FD_78179 | JGI IMG/M metagenome (GOLD analysis project Ga0099848, IMG submission 78179) | Freshwater to marine saline gradient viral communities from Chesapeake Bay - CB_1508_1S Viral MetaG | ecosystem: Environmental > Aquatic > Marine > Coastal | place: USA: Chesapeake Bay... | reverse complement strand
TGGGTATACTTATCAACTGTAGTGGATAGTAGTCAGGAGATTGAGTCTCAGACTATAAAAGAAACGGAGCTTACCGATCCTGTAGCGTATTTTGGACAGACCGATCCTTATTCTCATACCATATCTCCAGACAGCATTGGTATTTACAATAGAGACGGTAACGGTATAGAGATATCGTCTAAGAGAAACGATGAAGATGATGAAAGGTTTGTATCGGTTAAGGGTGCAACTGATCACAGGTTTCTAATTTCTGACAACGGGCAGAATGACTCTATTGGAATCTATAACAATAACGGGTTCGATAAACTAAAGTTTACAGGAGATCAATACGAGGGCTTGATAGGTCCTGAGTCTGCTGAACTCAATGTTACAAACAACATTGATTTTACTTCTTTACAGGGTAGCATACATGTTTGTCTAGACGGCGGTAGAAGAATCGACATCTTCAATAGATCCAGAAAGGATGTAATGAAGGATTCTGATAACGATAACGCCTGTGGGCAGATTAACATTGAAAGCTTTCATAACGATATTGTCCTTAGGGTAAATGCTGAAGATTCAAGAATCTTACTCGTAGCTGAAGGGGAGGACTCTATCGTACAGGTTAGAACCAACGGATCCGTAAATGTCAACGCTGAGAAGGACATTAATGTAAGATCTGGACAGAACATCAACATTGCAGCCACTGGAGATGTAAATATTGAAGGTGCGACTATTAACCTAAACCCTGGATCAGTTAGTACCCCACCAGCCGAACTAACAAACGACGAAGAGAGAGCATTATCAAATGGTTAAGTTTAATCCAAACCTATTAAACGATCCTCTAGGAGAGCTTGGGATGCAGTATGGCGCTCCCAAGTGCCTTGTTGATTTTACAAAAGAGATTCTATCACTGCTCCCAACTTCTATCCTAGGAGGTTTTTCCCGTGGTTTGATGAAGGGTAAGGCTGCCGCTCAAGCAGCATTGGCAACTGGAATAAAGAAACTATTTAGAGATACGGGAATCATTGAATTCGATACCACTACGGGTAAACTCGTCTTCCTATCTGGATCTTCTAAGAACGGTATTGAGAATGGCGAGTTAGATTTCCTTGGGGAGCTAGGGGAGTTTTTAGGCGCTCTTGCTGGAGCAGGCGCTGCGCTATGGGAAAACTATCAAGTAGCAGAGGAGTTTATAAACCAAATAAACGACTGTCTCGGCAAGGTCGAGCAGTGGCTTGATAAAGGTAACGACAACTCTGGGCCTAAGTTTCCAAGCACCGTACAACTAGCTGTAGCAACAGCGGAGACGAAGGCTGCCCTTAACTACATAGCGGCTGTCAACCAGCAACTAGCCTACATTGATGAGATCATTCGTGAAAGGGCTGCTGACCCTACCAGGGAGCCTCAGCTAGGTACAGGAACCCGACCCCCTGTAGTAGAGGAGGAGCCTATCTTCAGGCTCGTATACGGACCTCCTAAATCCAAGTCAGGGCAATTCCTTCTTTCAGAAGATGGCTTGTACTACGACAGCCAAAACAGAAGGTATGAGGGAGGCTTTGTTCCTAATGAGTTAGACATCGGGTTCGTACCGAATCCTCAAAAATGGAAACTTGACCATCCCGCTAACCTGGGCGGGAAGGGTACTTATTTCTCCATAAAGGAATTAGAAGAATACTTCGATACCATCCTTGATACTAACAATATAGATGACTCTGAAGTTCTAAAACTATATTACGATAAGGACAGCTTCTTAACTTCACTTTTAGGTCAAAAAAATGTTGCGGTACATACTCTGAAAAAGCAAAGAGATGAGCTAACCGCTTCAGGGTACTCAGACGACTCCGCACTAGTTGTTAACATAAAGCAGCAACTGTTTGGAACGATTGATGAATATGACAGAAAGATAAATAAGAGAAAGAAGCAGATTGAATTAGCAGTTAAGGCACAAGATCTTTTCGGGACAACTCAATCCTTCAGACCTGGGGAAGTTCCAGTAAACGATTTCTCGTATTTAGGAAATCTTAATATAAATCTTTCTCTAGAAAAACAGAGGATACTAACATTTGATCATGGGGAAGTTGAGGATATAATACTCCCACTAAGACCTACTTTTGTTAGAGCAAAGGATTCTCAGAGAAGGCAGCTTATTGATCCAATCGAAGTTGCAGATATGGGAGTTGGGGCTATTCTAGACATTAACGATGTTTCCTCATCAATATCACCAGCCCTTACCATAACTGACAACATAACTGTACAAAATCTAATAGCATGTTATTCTTTCCTTATTCCTGAGATTGAAATACCTGCATCAGAAGAGTTTGATATTTGGAACCATGTTACTGAAGGTGGATACAATAACGCACAGCTAGTAGGAAAGAGCCTAGAATCAGTGTTTGTTAGCGGTATAGCGATACCTAAGCTTGATGGTATTGTCAGGTACGACTACCTTAATGACGGTTCTGGAACATTCGTACCTTCTGGATTAGGATCTTACCTTAGACTTCCACAGACACAGGAAATGCAAAATCTTATGTATAACCTTTCTGGGTGTACATTTGATATGTGGTTGCACATGCCTAACTTCTGTGGATCGTCTAATTACTATGAAAGAACCGAGGCTTCTGGAAACATGAACCTAGCTGCGTCAGACGCTTCGTGGACAGACTTCAATTTCTACAAGATAATCTTAGCAAATGAGAATATTGGAGGGTCTTTCACAGGTACGGCAGAAATACAAACAAACGAGCTAGGAAGTAATGTAGTTAAAGGGATGCTGATAGGATTCACTAGGGATCCTCAAATTACTCAAAACTCAGTACAGTATAGAGGTCCTGACCTAGACCCTGGGTTAAACCTAGACATAGATACTTCTTCTACTACAAGCTCTGTTTCTTTTTTCATAGCCCCAACTCAATCCATAAATGGAACAGATGTTGAATTCATACGCTCTGGGGACTGTGAGAATCAGGTTAATGAGTATCTGGGTCTTTCTGTAGATGTAACCGCTACGACATCTAGCGGATACAAGCTTCTAGACTTATCTGGAGAATTCCAACACCTCTCTGTGTCTATGGATGTAAAGAATGATCTAATATCAGTATTCTTGAACGGCGAGCTTTTAACATCTAAATCTTATTCTGAAACCTTCGGGGTTCTATCAAAAGAGCCAGCCAGACTTCCAACATTCATATCTCCAAGGGATGCAGACAACCCAAGTTTCTTCTATGGCGCTGAGAAGCTCCTAAACGCCCAAACCACGGACTTCAACAACGGTCCCAATACAGATGTCTTCTTCACCCCTTGGATCGTTGGAGGGGGTTGGACAGACGGTATTCCAGTAGACGCTAGTTCAGGGGGCTTTATGTCAACCAGTCACGGGTTCTACAGCGGCCTGACAGGCCATATTGGAAGTTTCAAAGTTTATAATAAACCACTAAATATTAGTGAAGCTTATAAAAACTACATAGCTCACAAAGGATTCTTCGAGGATATAGATGTCTAATGGTTCTGTACGGTTCAAAACCTAGTAGAGAGGTCGATAAGACTGTAACCCTGATCAACAGCGAAAAGATCAAGGGTGTAGGCTTTCCTATTGGAAAGAATCCTAAGAACTATGTAACCAGTGAACACGGGTCAGCACTACTTAAATCACAGATTATGCAGCTTCTTCTGACAGATCGTGGTGAGAGAGTAATGCTACCTAATTTTGGTATAGGTATAAGAAGATTTTTGTTTGATCAATTAAATGATGATGTTTCAGATCAGATAGAACTTGAGATAGTAAAAGCTATTGAAAGCTACATGCCGACTGTTAGGATACTTAAATTAGATGTAATACCCGTTGATACTGTAAAGTACTCTGGCCTATCTGGTATTCTTATTAAGCTATCAATAGTTGATACAGGAACAAATGCTATAGCCGATGTTGAGGTTACATTATGACAGACATCCCATACACAACAGCAAAATCAGACTTCTTGAAGCTATCTCCTCTGGATGAAGACTTGAGAGGCGATCTTGTAGATTTCACAGCTACCGACTTTGCAACACTAAGAGAATCTTTAATTGATTATGTAAAGGCTGTATACCCTAACGACTACAACAACTTCCAAGAATCAGACCTTGGAATGATGTTCCTTGAACTAGTTGCATACATGGGAAGCGTAATGTCATACAAGAGTGACATGTTGGCTCATGAATCATTTATAAAGACAGCCAAAGATAGAATTAATGTTAGAAAGCTTCTAGAGCTAATTGGAATTAGGCTTAGAGGTCCTGTAGGGGGATCGGGTCAGGCTAGAGCTACAGCAGCGGTGGGTGGTGTAGACCATGTTATTGATCCATCAAATAGAGTAATTGTAGTAAACTCCCCAGAGGACGGCCAGCCAATAACTTATACTCTGTATACCTTTAAAAATGGTATCATAGAGGACCCTAATTCCGATTCTACAATCACTCTTTTACAGTCAGAATCTCTAAACCCAAGACAATGGAATAACATAGTTTTAATTGAAGGTAGCTTCGCAAGAGAAGCTGGTCCTTTCAATGAAGTAGACAATGTAAAAGAGATTCAGCTTGCCGAGGGTCCTGTAATAGAGGGTAGTGTTCAGGTATTCATAAACTCTAATGAAACTACTACTAGTGGTGCATATCAGGAAGTTGAGAGTTTATTCGCTGCATCATCCGTAGATCAAAAGATATTCTCTGTAAAGTACGATGATGAGTATAGAGCAACAGTTATTTTTGGTGATGGAACTAACGGAGTAATACCACCAAACTCTTCTGATTATGTTGTTACTTACAGAGTAGGGGGAGGTGTTAGAGGTAATGTTCCTAATAGCTATATCAACACTTCCATAGAAGGAGACAACGGTGAGATACAGGTTGAAAATATACAAGCTATAACGGGAGGTGCTGAAGCGGAGACTGTAGATAAGGCAAAGAAGTACGGTCCTCTAACATTCAGAACTCAAGACAGACTCGTATCTCTAGATGACTACAAGGCATTTGCTTCAAGGTATGTTGGACCAGCAGGATCTTCAGCAAAGGCAACAGCCTCCGTAAGAAAGTCCTACTCTTCAGCCAACATTGTTGATCTGTTCGTATTAGAGAAGGCTTCAGATAGGCAGCTTCAAAAAGCTTCCCTCTCATTTAAGAACGCATTGCTAGAAGCTATTGGTTCCAAGAAGATGCTTACCGATGAAATAGTATTGGTAGACGGTCTTATTAGAACAGTTGATCTTGTAATGACAGTATCTGTTTCTGATAAGTTCAAACCTAAAGAAGGTGAGATTCTTAGAAAGTCTGCAACTCAAGTTGAAAACTTCTTTAATGTTGACAATAGGGAATTCGGTGAGAGGTTACTTCTTGCTGATATCAATAGGTCCATATTCGATAATGTAGATGAAGTTAGAGTTTCTAGAGTTGATAATTTAACAAACGATATACGACTTGAGTTTAACGAAATAATTCAATTGAATAACCTCGTAATAAATATAGAATATGTCTAACAGGTATTTTAAAAGAAATTACGATGAGATCGTAGATATCCTAACTCCTTCTATTTACAAGGAGAAGGATATTGAATTAAGTGGCGTTCAAGTCGATGTTGTAGATAGAGTAAGTTCCAGCCTCATAAACCTTATAAGGGCGTGTACTGAAGTGGGGGTTGTACCCAGGGTGCCTCTTAACTTTTCTGGTACAAATATCGTTGATCAGCTAAGTAGTTTCTCTGGACTAGCTTCCAGATTTATAAAATCTAATAACCTCACTGAACTCTCTCCAAGAGATTTCGAGCTTAAGATACTTAACCCTTTAGGAAAACAGTTCTCGGACTTTACAACCTCATCAGAATTTTCTGATTATTTATCAGGCACATTACTACCAGCTATACCTGCATACGGTGTAATCCATAGAAGGAGCACAACTCCTCCCTACCTACCCACTGTTATAAACTTAGCAGACAGTACTGCAAGTGCATTTGCAACATCTGTACAGAGAACTCACGATTACTTATTAGATGCTCTTTCTTGGTTCTATCTTCTTAACCAACCTGCTGGGTACGGCAACGCAGGAGAAGGCTTTGAATTTTACGACCCATCTTCAGCACTTTTAGATGTTTATGTAGAGAAGTTATTTAAAGGAGAGACTCTAAAACTAAACGATGCTATAAAAACAATCTGGAAATATCTATGGTTAAACCAGAGAGGTAGGTGTGTTTCAGGTGTAGCAGGAGAATACGGTGAGGAGTTATTTGGAAAGTTCATTGATGAAGCTTATGCATCAGGAACTGGAACCTGGGTTAGTGGTAATCAACAAATAGAAAAATACTACACCTTACTTGATGTAATATTTGAGGACAAGTACGCTTCTGTAGATGATACCTATTTAAGAGATCTCTTACAAGAGTATGTTGATTCAGGAGCAAAACCTGATTCAACTGAAAGAGCCGCACCCTTCTCAAAACTCATGAGGGCAGTGTCCTTCATGATGGCTGATATAAATGATTTCAACGAGAAGCTCAGGGCCGTAAAGTCTATAGACGATTGCCCTGCGGAACTTCTTCCTTACTTAGCTGACCTTATTGGATGGAAGTTCTATAACAATGATATTAAATCTTGGAGACGCCAACTAAGAAATGCGGTTGACCTTTACAAAAAGAAGGGAACCAAGGAAGGGTTGATAGGGCTCATAAATAGCATATTACCTGGAAACGGGATTGACCTACAGCAAGCTATATCTGAGTTTTACGAGTCGTATATTCCCCAGCTAATGTTCTATTTATTAGCAACTGCGTCTCCACAGTTTAATGATTTACAAACATGGACTCATAAGAAATCCTTAGAGTTTAATAGGGGAGAGTACGATTCAACTAATTTAGAACAGAACATTAGGTATACGGTAGATCATATTCTATTAAGAGCCGTACAAAAATTCCCTGATTTATTCAATGTTAGGGGATACAAATTCGACATATCCTCTAGTAGCTTCAAGTTCAACTATAGAGGTAGGGAATTTTCCATACCTCCATGGGAGGAGGAGAAGTTCTATGTTGATTGTGATATAAACGAAGACTTAGTAGAGTTCTTCTCACAAGAGCTAAAGTGTTTAGGTGTTAGCGGCCAGTATGTTGATAACTTCAAGAACTTCATACTGAGCAATACAGTCTCTGGTGATCAACCTCTTTATAAGTACAATAATACCTTCCTGTTCTTTACTAAGGATCTTACACTTCCTCCAAACCATGATTACATAATCAATTCGTTTGATAAGAGAAGAATCAAATACTTACCTCTGTGGAATTCTAAATCATCTCATTTCGACTTTACTGTATCAGGAGCGGGATTTGATTTAGAATTCTTCAGTTCCCCTAATTACAACAGATATGATTTCACTAACTCACTTCTAGCCGTACCGGACTTCTCACCAGCAAAGGCGATACCTAGAGTTCATGTTGATATTAGTGGGGTTGAGCAAGTATCTTCTGGGGATTACATGTTCCCCAAGGTTAAATATTCTTTTGTAGATCTACAAGCACCTTCAGGTGCCGCCGCATCTTGGCAGGCTTCAGGTCTTGATATGAGAAGTGCCGCTCTTGGATTAAGAGGAGCGGATCTTTACAGACCTCCTGCATTTACAGAGGATCTTACAAAGACACATATAAACCACTTAGGTCTAGCTTGTTTCTTAAGGGATCAGGTAGAGTGGGGAGTGACTCCGATATCATTAAACCCTCTAACAGCCTCAGGTCCATATACGGCAGAAGCCCCTAGAACTGCTGTAAGAAGAAGAGACTATTCAAAATCATTAACGAGAGGTGAGTGGTATTCTAGAACAGGGTATAACCAACCATCATTCTATAACGGAGTGTCTTCGACGACTTCCGTAACTTATGATCCTTACAATTCTGATGATATTCTTTACGAGTATCTTCCTCTAGGGTGGATACCAAGCTCTTATACCTATACCCCAGTAACATTTCCACTTAGCGGAGTTTGGAATTCGTGTGAGACGGTAGATTCTTCGTCACTATTTAATGGAGTAGAAACCTCAGCCTGTTATGAGATTAGAGGATCCATAGGCTATGCAGGAACTTCTAGCATAGAAAAAGACAAAGAGCATTTCTATGTGGATAGGAGCAATACTCCTGAGATTATATTCTTAATATACAAACTCATTGAAGAAAAAGCCAGAGCTAAGGCTAAGGTTATGTATGAAAAGAATAAATTCTTACTGACCGACTCTTATCAGGATCCTATAGAAAGTCTTACCAACATAATCCTTGAAGAAGAAGATTATCAAATTCATAACTACTATGATTTTGAGTTTGGAAATATTAAGCCTAAGTGTAGAGAATTGTTTATAGGAATTCACAGGCTTTACGATTCCTATATAAAAGATCTAGGATTCCATAGTATAGCAGACTCAGAACTAAACTCATTAGAAGACGGCGGTCTTAGTGTAATATCTCACGCTTACGGACCCTTGGTCTATAACTCTAAATCTACAATAGAGGGTTCTGAATATAACCAAAACTACAACAAAAAGTCCGGGTCTGTGTCAGACGAGTTTGTGTTTCCAACTACCTCAGCTTGTGTAACAGATTACTATGAAGCTAATACTACAAGGGATTTATACACAGGATCTAATACAGAAAGAAGATGCTACGGATATTTAAGTGGTGTCGAGATTGTAGATGTTGCGGGATCTCCCAATGTTATATCCTGCTTCAACTTATCTTCAGACAGAAGCCTTCTTGGAGGTTCGACACTCTTAGTTGGAAAGAATACCTTGGCTATGAAGTCTTTGAGGCACCTTCCTAGGCTTAGATATCATGTGGGTCCAGATAACGGTTCTGGACCAACCTACGGTCCAAGAAGTAATAAGTTAGTTCCTGAACATGAGTTCAGCTTACAGCTAAGTTCTCAGTTCTTAGAGGAATACACTAACAAGAAGGGCGGCGGTAATGTGGGCGTCTGGATTCACACCCTACCAGAGCAGGACGCCAATGGAGAGTATGTTTTCTGGAACTACATGCCAAATGGGACATGGCAAATGCAGAAGGCTTCTGATGTAGCTGGAAATAGAACAGGTATAACCAAGGTTAAAAATGAGCTTTGCCACACCATATCTCTTTCCAGAGCAAGCCTTATATCAAACCCAACTACTACATGTTATGAATCAGGTAGTGAGTCGGCAAAACTTGCTCTTCTTTCATTAAACGAAGAAGATATTAGCGTGGACAACCTTTCTTTCAACACGAAGAACAGGTTAATAAAAACACCATTATCATACTACAGAAAATATCAGCAAGTACATAGAAAAGATCAAAACTATGTTGTAGAGATATTCGCAATACCTTCAAACGAAGGGGCTACTGAAAGGGACACTAAAAGGTATTGGATATTCCAAGGCTTTAATATTGTTGATAACTATTTCCACGCTTGTTTAAACACTGTAGAGACTTTTGATGTTCCTGACTTTGAGGCTTCTAAGTCTGCAACCGTCTCATCGACTATATTCTACAAGACTAATGGTGATATAGTTCCCTTAGGAACAATAATGGAAATTGATTTAAGTGGAAATATTACTTTAGAAGGTGAAAAGATAACTTATGGCTACACCTCTCCCGTAGTACAATCTCCAGAGAAACCAAAGCTATACTCAACAGTAAACGCTTACATTAAATCTAGATGGATCTCAGAAAACCTTCTTGTAGATTCCATGACTACCTCTAGCATCTTTATTGATAATGTCGGCTACACTGGTAAGTTTTCTCAAGAATCTGATTATGGATTGCTTCCTTCATCACTAGGGTTGATTGGAAAGGATTTAGGAAGCCACATGACTACAGAAGCTACGGCTCATTACATGATTGATCCTGAGAACCTTTTGAGAGCTTTTAGATATTTCAGATATATATCAGAACAAATATCCTCAAGGGATCATCAAGAAACAGAAAGCCTATATGGACTAAGCGGTGGGGGAAGATTGAATTATAGAATCCACCCCGAGTCTTACCTTAATGATCCTACCTACTACTACTTCAACAATAGATATAATGAATTGGAGTTTTATAACTAATGAAAGGTGAAGTTGAAATTGTCAGGATCATAGAAGGTCGTGAAGAAACTGTCCTAAAAGAAAGTAATCTTGTAATGGATGGGTTCGGTGAATCTATCGTTACAATTATGACAACTCCCTCAGGCATTATCGCTGATGGTGTACGAGGCAGTGCAGGGGACCTATCTAATAGGCTGGATACCTCAAACTACATTATTCAAGGTATAGCGTTTGCAAAAGGAACGCAAGGGTATCTTAACAACAACCATAGATTTAAAAATGTAAATGGTGTGAAGTACTCTGAGGATATGACGGAGTTTCTTTCCTGGGAGCCTTTTCAACTTACTGTGCAAGAGGCCAGCGGTATAACTGCCCCGGATATATCCAGTAATGTTTTTATTTTGGAGGCTACTTCCATAAGTATCGTAAAGGAAGGTAGGTCCCTATGCCAGGATCTAGCGTATGATGGAAAGC
>Ga0099848_1001633_pt1 | contig 10528 bp, 6 predicted proteins | sample CB_VirMetaG_3_FD_78179 | JGI IMG/M metagenome (GOLD analysis project Ga0099848, IMG submission 78179) | Freshwater to marine saline gradient viral communities from Chesapeake Bay - CB_1508_1S Viral MetaG | ecosystem: Environmental > Aquatic > Marine > Coastal | place: USA: Chesapeake Bay... | reverse complement strand
TGGTGCTCGTAGACAGGCACAACAATATGCCGATGCTGAACGTGCAAGGCTTACACAGCCTACTGCACAGCCACAAATGGCATTGCTAGGTCAACAGATGGCTGATGAAGGAAGGCAACGTCTAGAGGCTGATTTGGCATCGCAAATACTAGGCATGGACTTGTCTCGTCAAGCACAACAAGAGCAAGAGATAAAAGACCTTGAGGCTGCACAAGCACAATACAGACGTGCGAGAGCAGAAGGTTTGACTGCTCCATTCCAAGTGGGTGCTGAAACTGCTGTTGGGCAAATGGGAATGGATAGATTGTTAAAAGGTATGGGACAAAACCAAATACAAAATGCAAGTGCGATTGCTGCTGCTGAGGAAGTAGGTAGAAATGCTGCACAACAGGCTATCTCGAATCAACCTCCTATGGGTGGTGTTGATGGTTTGTTTCCAAACAATCCGATGATGACTATGCAACAAATAAAAAACTTAGGTTTAAACGATAATGAAATGGCAATGCTTGGTATTTCTCCATCCTCTCCTCAATTGTCGCAAGATGCTTTATTTTTATTGCAACAAATAGAACAAGGTCAAAAGCAAGTTCAACAATACCTCGGAGGACAATAACATGGCTATTCAACAAGTAGGTGGACGTGGTGTATATGTCATCACTGGTAGTGGACGTGACCCACGTAAAGCAAGCAATGGACAGTCTTGGGCAGACCTTGTAACGCAACAGAAGTACATGTTGATTCAAGAGGCACAGAAAGAGGCACTACGTCAGATTGAGCAAGAGCAACTATCGTTCCAAGACCGACAACGTAGACAAGAGCAGTTGCGACAAAACCTATCTAAGCAGATTGATTCAGAGCGACAAAGCATCAATGACTTGCGCTTAAAAGAACTGACTTTGAATGAGGCAAGAGAACGTCAACAACAACGATTAGAGGCTGCCTCTCCACTTGTAAAAGGACAACGCAAAACCATTCGTAGTGGTAGTAGTGGTGGTGGTGGTGGTGGTGACAGAACAAGTACTACTCTCTCTATTCCAACCAGACAAGAAGTGATTAGTGACTACACAAATGTAATTAGTCGTGGGCGTGCTAATGTCAGTGACCTACGAAGAGAACGTGCTGCATTAAAACAAGCAAGAGACAAAGGCGAAACACTGCAGAAATATGCACCTAGTGTATTAACCGAAAGTGAGTTGGCTGACTTACAAACATACGCAGAGGCTATGGCTTTGGTTGACAAAAAGATTAGTGATGAAAACCAATTGATTGCCAATCAACGAGCAGAGTTAACCAAGTTTGAAAATACACTTTCTAGTGACCTCGATGCCGAGTTGCGCAAACGTGCCAAGAAAACTGAGCGCACAAGTGCTGGTGGTGGTGGTGCTGGTGGTGGTGGTGGTACATCCGTATCAAGAACAGTCTATGAAGGAACACAGCCTGTACCAGAGTTAGAGCCTGTATCATTACAACCGGAGATTGAACGTAGACAACAACGGATGCGTGAACTGCAAGCCGAAATGGATGCCTTAGAGTTTGAGGAGCGACCACAGTTTGATACGACAGAACGTATGCGTGACATCGCACGTGAGGACTATGGGTTGGGGGTTGAACGACAGCCACGTGAACCAAGACAGCCACGTGAACGTATCCCACTTCGAGAACGGTTTGCTCCAAGTAGACGTGCAGAAATGGACTTTCTAGGTGTGCAAGAACCAACAGTAGAGCAACCGATGCCCGAACAGCCTGTACAGAATGTTGCCCCTACTTCTACAACAGTAGAACAGCCAACACAGCAAATAAAAGTCGCTGATAATGTAGACGTTGCGCCTTACTTGGAAGATCGAGCAACACCGGAAGAAATAGAAAACATCAATACTTTTCTACGAGAGCCTTTGCCAGAAGAACAACCAACAGCAGCACCAACATCGACTGGAGATGCATTACGTGAATCGTATCCTGTTGACCAAACCCAAAGTCTTATTGATGGATTAAACAAATACTTTGATAGTCAAGAGAAACCCACACCTTCACCAGCACCACCACTAACACCACCACAAGGGCAGATGATAGTAGAGGATATGCTAGGTGCGTTTGGTGAAACAACACCACAAAGAGTAGACTACCAACAGTCTTTCTCGGATGTACAGTTTGGCACCCCACAACAAAAGCAACAGCGAGCCTTGCAAATGATTATGGAGGCTAGCCAACGGTTGGGGCCATCGAATCCAGAATACCAAAGGGAAAAGGCAAAGATTCTACAACAGTTGCAAAAGGTTATGGACCCATCGCAGTTTAGAAAGCAACGCAAAGTAGAGCGCATTATGGATAAGGACCCGAAGAACTACATGGCATTGGCTGGTGCAGTTCGTGGTTTGTCTGAGCAAAACGCACGTTTGGTCACATCGCTATTTCCTGTATCATCGGATATGAAGATGGAAGAAATAGACAAGTTGTACAAGAGTGCCCAAAAAGAGATTGCAACTAAACTTGCCAATCCACAACGTAAGAAGGCATTGGAACTCTTAGAGTTACAGTACATTGCAGTTCTCGATGATTACAACGCATAGGTAAGCAGACATGTCTTTATACGATGATTTGATCAAGTTTGGTATTGTAGACCCACCGAGTGAAGAAGAACTAGCACAGTTGCCAAGAGAGGTTGCCTTACAGTTGGCAGATACGTTGGCGCAAAGTGGTGTTACCGGTGGGCAGTTGGGACGTTCTGAGGAAGAACTACAACGCAAACAAGAGGAAATATATCGTATTCTAGGACAAGGACAGTTGCCACAGTTTGGTAGTTATGGTGAACGTGCTAGACCAACAGCACCACCACTAGAAACCGATGTGACAGGCACTGCACCAATACCAGCGACAACAGCCACACAACGTCAACAAACCACATCTGGACAGTTGGTACAACCTACTAGAGCAGACATATTTGGTTACATCAACAAACAGTTGCCACAACTGCTTGTGGATAGTGGTATGGATGCCAACGAGGTTCCTCTACAAGTACAAGCCTTCCAAAGATTGTACAACCAAGTAGACATACAGAATAAGAAAGACAAGACCGGTAAGACTGAAGTAGAGACCTTAGAACAGGCTATGCAAGAGTTTTCAGACTTGTTGACAGGTAATGTACCTATCTTGTCAGAAGAAAGTGTAGACCCCAGTATGCAAGCATTGACAGCGACACCATTGGTCAATGCCTTCAGTCAACAGATAAAGCCCGGTAGTATCCCAGACTATACACCAGCACAACTTCAATACCTCAAGGAAATGAACAAGTTGAAGGTGGATAGGTACATCGAGAAGAACTACACGGAGAAGTTACGCACTGCCCCACGTATGTACTACGTGGACATTGATGGACGTAAACAAACAATTACTGAACCAGTATTGGACCATATTGTATCTAGTCCTACTGCTGCGATTGTTTATTCACCAGAGATTGACGATTCTATTCGAGAGCAGTACAACGACACTTACTTTGGTTTTACCCCATTGAAAATAAACAATCCAGATTATGGTGTCAAGCCACACCATGCAAAGCGCATGGCAAAGGTGGAGGCAATAGATAAACTGGGTGCCGGTCAATGGTTCCAAGACCCCGAACAAAAAGAGCGCATACTAGCCAATATCGACAAGTTCAAAGAGGAAGGTTTTTTTGAGAGCAAAACAGGGTTTGGTGGTACAGCAGAATCGGACTTTGGATACTACACACGTCTAGCCTTTTCTCCTCTCAATGCCTTTGCTGCTGCCAGTCAACGTGCTCTAGAAGCAGAAGTTGGCAAGGCAATGGGACTGGCATTTGAGGCTGGATCATATCTTGGTTTGACAGGTGACCTTCCAGAAGGTGAATCATACTTTGATACGGATATGGGTGCCCGACAACGTCTTAAAGAGCGAGAAAAGCAAGCTCCACTATACACTGGAACCATGACAATAGGTGAGACTGAGTTTGCGCCAGACAGTTTACTTGGAGAAATGGTAGATGCTGTAGCTAGAAATCGTGGACACCTTGACTTCAATACAGATGTTGCCAACGGTTTGGGGATTGATGGTGCAGCCAAGTTAATCATGCAAGTGGGTGGTGTGACCAATGACTTTCTCTCTCCAGATATGGCGATAGGTGCTGGTGCTCTCAAAGGAACTAAGAACGCAGTCTCAATGTACAATGCACAAAAGGCAGTACACAATGCCGACAGTTGGTATGCAGCCAAGAAAGCACTACAGCAGTTTGATAATACGTTTACAAAGGAGATTGTAGACGACTTCAACTTTGTTGGACTGACAAAGGATTTGGTAAGCCCCAAAACAAAGAAGAACCTAGATACCTTGACGATGGGTGACGTGCGCTTGTACATGTCTGATGACATGGCAAAGAATCTTGAGGCACGGAACCTTGCTAAACAAAGCACACCGGACAATGACCTACTGAAAGCCGGTGGACTAGACGATACCTTGTATGCCAAAGCCTTCTATGAGACTGGAACTACCAAACAGGCTGACGATATATTCACAGCCAATATACGAAAGAATGAGAAGGCATCCCAGATGTATGATGAATACATTGAAATGTCGGACATACTAGATGATGCCAAGGTACGAGGTTTGGATGCTGCGATTGAGACAGCACGTGCCAAGAAAACAAAAGTCAACTTCAATAAACTAGAACGCATCCACAAGCAAGCCTCAAAAATGCCAGACCTTCCAGACGAGTTGGCAAAGATAAAGAATACACAACGTGTCCTCTCCACAGTCTATGGTCGTGGTATATTCTTTGAGGTGTCGCCAAAGATAGCCGGTTTGGATGACATTGTAGCCATCACACGAAATACGTTTGGTACGAAACAAGCACGTACAGACCTGTTGGCAACTGCAAGTCGAACCAAACTAGCCAAGAGCATCCAAGAGGTACGTAGCCTTCCGGCTAGTCGTCAAGTAAAGCCAGCAGAGTTCGCATCATATAAACTGTATGGTGATGATGCCATTGCCAAACAAGGACGTGTAGAACTGTCGTATGACCTTAGTGGATTAGAGCCAGATAGTAAACGACTGTTGTACGAGAACATAGATGAACTCGATGGGACCAATACCTACAAGCAGTTCCTACGAGAGCAAGTAGACAACAATCGCTTGTTCGAATCGGACCTCAACCAACTGGTGATGAAGAACCGTGACGATGTGGCACTGGGGCGCAGAGACATCTTTACCACAGACGAGATCAACGCACTACCACTAAGCCAACAAAAGAAACTACTAGAGCCACAAGGTTCACAAGCACGTTTAGACTTTCGGGATGGCTTGTTTGGACAAGCTATTGATAAGTTGGGTGAGGGTGTAGACTTCCTTAGTCAAAAGGCGATTGGGCGCAAAGTACTCAAGAAAACACAAGAGCCACTAAGTGGCAAGGTCAATACGTTTGAGCAAGCACGTATGATTGAGGAAGTACAGAAAGAGATTGGTGTGTTGGATACACAGTTCAATCGTGACTTCAAAGAACTCACAGGTGATAGTGTTGGTGTTCGTGCTAAGTATGTGAACGACCCCGAAGTAAAACTGACTAAGTCAGAGGCACTTGGGGCTATGATTGTAGGGCAAAAGCAACTTGGTGCTGGCAAGGTAGTACAACAACAAGAGTTAGAGGATACGTTGTCCTGGATGTTGGACCGATGCTTCTATGAGAGCAAAGAGAAGTTGGTAACCAATGGTGCAGTGGATGACATCAATGGTATTAGTCAGATACTCAATGCTAAAATCTTTACACCACAAGCAACAGCACTAATAAAAGAAGAACTATCAGAACTAGCATCCAAGGCTATCTCTAACCCACGTGTGATGTGGCAAGAGTTCCAAGCCTATGTGGATGACTTGGACCGACTGTTAGAATTCGACCCATATAAAGAACTGATAGACCCAGAAACTGGAGAAATGATTCGGGTTCGCTTAGTTACACCGGACAAGCAATACCACAAGTTGCGTACAGTCTCCAATGTGGAACTTGAATCTATTATGGAAGAACTGACCTTGGGTGCGTACTTCCATGCTGAAGGTAAACGTATCAACCATCGGTACTTGACAGACGTAGTGGACAAAGAACTGACACAACTGAACGTCCAAAACATCTTGGATGGTGTAGACATTGACCAAAAGATGTGGGAATCGACAGTACGCAACACTGCACCTATTGTATGGAGAAATGACAAACCATACGCAGATATGTTGGCTACAGTAGAACGGACTGTACAGGATGCCTTCTTTGAGCGCAATCTACGTTTGCTCGATGATGTGTACGAGGACATTGATGTAATGGACTTGCATAAGTCTATTCGTAAAGACTTCCAAAAGGAACTGAAGTCTGTACGTACTTCCTTTGTGGAGGATTACAAACAGGTTGTCGAGGAGATAAATACTAGAGTAGTCCAAGAGTATAAAGATGCTAGGAAGGCTGCACAAGATAGGTATGACGAAGCCATCAAGGAACTACAACGTAGACAACAAATAGCCGAGAAACAACTGAATGAGCAGATACGCAAACGTGCCAAAGATGCCATTGACAAGGCTGGGTATCGTAGTGCTGCTGCTGCAAAGATACGTGCTGGACGTGATGCTGCATTAAAACGGATGCGCAAAGATTCAAGTGATGCATATCTCAAACGTAGAAAACAGTTCCAAGACGAGAAGAAACAGGCTATTGAAAGTGCCATTGAAGATATAAAGACCAAAGCAAAGGCAGAGAAAGCCGCACTTCGACAAGAGATAGACGAGTTGATTGAAGGTTCGCTTGAGAACTTTGATCAAAACATGGCTGGCAAGGATGTTCGAGAAGCTTTGGAATGGTACACGTCCAACTATGACTTTGCCAACAAACAGTTTGCTGACATCGCTAAGGACCTAGATGGTATGTCAATGTCTCCTACTGCCATTGACAAAACAGCACGTGCAGCGATTGATTATGCCGAAGTGTTTATGAAGAACAATGGGTTGAAGATAGACCCAATGGCAAACTTGGATGAAATCAATAGTCAACTGACAAAGATGTTTGGTGCTGACAATGGCAACTTCGCCAAAATGATACTCGGTGATCAATATGAGGACATTCGAAACAAGTATGTCCAACAAGGTATTACAAAGGTACAAGAGAACATCAAAGAGATAATCAAGTCAGACCCCACTTTGGTAGATGGTGTCAAGAAAATGATGAATATGTCCACCAGTATATTCTACTTCTCCATCTTAGGTATACGTAGTCGTTTTCACGGTATGAACTTTATGACTGCGCCTTTGATTATTTACCAAACATTAGGAAGATTCACCAATCCTGTACAGGGTATGAAGGTGGTAATGGATGGTGGTCGTGTTGGTGCTCGTAATGCTGATGCTGTTGCTGTACGTAGTCCAGATGGCATGACGTTTACCAATCGACAGATATATGAACTGATTGAGAAAACCGGTGTAAAGTCTGAGTACAACTATATTCAACAGGCACTGAATGATGGTTCAATGATGCGATACCTCAAAAGTTTTGAGAAACCAAACGTGGGGTTCAAGGGTGGTGCAGAAAAGTTTGCCAATCAAATGCTAGACCTAGCAAACAATGTAAACAGACTTGGGGTACAGGCTGATATGGCATGGCGATCCTCAGTGTTCATGGATGCCATCAAAGAGGGCAGTAGTGTAGAGGAGGCTACTGGTTTGGCTAGACGTTCATTGTTTGATTACAACGACCTATCAGCATGGGAAAGACGAAATGCCACTGCTGTATTCGTGTTCTATAACTTCCAACGTCAAAACATTGTGTCAATGGTACGAGCATTACTTGACCCAAAACAGGCAAAACGATTCGCTCGGATTCTGACGTTAAGACGTGATACCAATGCACTATTCCAAGAAATGAATGGTGGTCTGCGTTTGCCATACGAAATGTACATGCCAGAGTATACCCAAACTCGTATTGTATTTGAAAGGCAAGAGAATTACAATCGTCAAACCTTTTTGATCACCTCTCCTTCCATACCGGCTTTGGATGCCATCATGTTCACTACTGACATTGCTGGTAAAGGTGCTCTTACTGTTGGTGAAGAAAAGTTGAAACAGTTGCTGAGACCCGGATTAAAGTACTTTCTGGCACCAAAAGACGAGAAGTACAAGTCACGTACAGTAGACACAGAGACAGTCAATAGTTTTACATCATACTATGATAGTCCACAGGAAGTTGCCGATGCCTTGTCACTACTTTTAGGAACCACAGTAGAGGCGAAGTTTGTGGGGCACACAGCTGTAGGGAATGTGAATGGATATGTGTATCCATTGGATGGGGAGCAACAGAAAAAGTATGGTGCGTTCCGTGATGCGTTAGGCATCCTGGGTATGACTACTGCCATCAATGACTATGCTAGATTGTTGATGCCGGAAGGTACTACCTATGAGGTATTGACACCAACCGAACGTGTGTTGGCAGCAACTGGTCTACTTACCCCTATGAGACAGAAACGTATTGTGGACCAACAGATAATGAACCTCAAGCGCATCCGTTCTGAACTCAGAAAGAAACAAAACATTGAGAAAGACCTGTCCACAGGTGATATACTCAAGGACATAGAACGACAACAACCATCGGAAGAAGGAGTAGAAGATGGCAAAAACAGGTAGATTTTTACATTCAGTTGTAAACGGTGATGACATTGCAAGTGTTGGAACATCGTATGATGTGACCAAGTTTCATTTATTTGATTTGAAGGTTCCTTCATCAATAGACAAGTCGAATCCATTTAGAGGGTTCCTACGATCTATGATTATTCGTGCCAAGTCTATTGCTGGTGGTGCATCAAAGGTCACCTTCCGACTGTGTTGTGATGCAGATGGCGACTACACCATCCTAGGTGATACTGAAGTTGCTTTTGACTTGGGGCTAACTACAGCCACCACAGGTTGTGCGCAGATTCTATTTGACGATTACCCATTCTGGGAGGCATTGACCAACTCAGATAACGTCTATGCGTTTTACAAGGTGGATGCTGGTACAGTGACTATTGACTTAGCACAAATAAATTGGTCAGAATAGGAGGTCATTATGCCCATCAATGCCTTTCCTAAAAACATCTATACAAATGACAGCACTATCAGTTATTACCAACCGTTAGTATTGGATGATGGTACATGGACCTTGTTGGATTCGACCAATCTCATTCAGAATGTATCGAGTGACCCCACTGGAACCACAATCTCTCTCAATGCTCTTGGTGTGGCAAATGATCAACTTCAGATCAATGGGTCTGGTTTTGTGAGTGTAGCCCCTCGATGGTACAAACCAGCATACTATGATGATGGAACACCAGTACTTGGAACAGATGTTTTCATTATGACCGTATCATTTGAAATGAAGGGCAGTACAGCAGCAGCACTTCGATATTTCAATTGGGCTTTTGGTGTGTGTGCTGACCCCACGTCTACAGCAGTAGGGACAATCGCTCATAATGTTGTGGGCAATGGTTGGAACTTTGCCAATACCGATGCTGATACATTCGGTGTCTACTATACTGGTTTGGGATTCAATAATACGTCTCCTCTTAGTGCAACTGACACAGTTGGGTTTGGTAACTTGGCTTTGGTAGGTGGGCATGGAACATTAGGATTGACTACTGTCAATGTTAGTGACTTGTATGAAAGTGATGTGGCTGCCGGCATGCTAACGACCAACTACACTTCTGCGCAACTGTATACATACTTCGTTTGTGGGGCACGTGGCACTGGTAGAACATTTAATGCTGGTGATGCAACATTGATTAATCTAAAATACAAGTTCAGTAAGATTGACAAAGTAAGCGCAAACATCTAAGGAGGTACTATGGAACCAGATATCATGCAACTGTTTATGAGTGGTGGGGCCAACTTCGCTTTCGGTGTGTTCCTCTATATGCAAAACAAAGACCTTCAGAAACGTGCCGATACACGTGAGGCAAAGCAAGAGCAGAAAGAAGAAGAACTACGTCAAAGATACGATGTAGTCATCAAAGAACTGCAAACCAAAGAAGAAAACATGCGCAAAGAGTTGGTGAAGGAAGTCACCGACATGGACAAACAATTGTCACTGCTTGAGCAGAAAGTTGATATGGTGGCTAGTGTTGTACAAGAAATAAAAGCCAAGTTTGTGAGGGTAAGCAATGCCAAGTAAAGGGACACCAGCACGTGGAAAACGGTTTGTCAAAGTGGTTAAGAATAAGAAAACTGGTCGCACAAAGAAGGTGTCGTATGGACAGGCTGGCAAGTCTACGAGTGGAACGGATCGTATACAACCTGGCACCAAGAAAGGGGACAGTTACTGCGCACGGTCCTATGGAATCAAAAAAGGTTTGTCCGCAGAAAAACGCAACGACCCGAATACCCCCAACAATCTCTCCAGAAAAAAGTGGAAGTGCGTTGGCAAAAAGAGTAGAAGGTAATACAGTATACGTAAAGGTATACATGTACATTTAGGAGACATTATGAACAACGATTTATTAGCACTTACACCAGAACTCGTATT
>Ga0099848_1001628_pt1 | contig 10534 bp, 24 predicted proteins | sample CB_VirMetaG_3_FD_78179 | JGI IMG/M metagenome (GOLD analysis project Ga0099848, IMG submission 78179) | Freshwater to marine saline gradient viral communities from Chesapeake Bay - CB_1508_1S Viral MetaG | ecosystem: Environmental > Aquatic > Marine > Coastal | place: USA: Chesapeake Bay... | reverse complement strand
GAAGCCGGGAACTGTTTATCCCCCAACCCCCTTTATTTGTTTTAATATCATACTATCCTTATCTTTATAGTATGGAACACATTGTACAACGAGATGGATATACTTTATTAATCGGAGACAACCCATCATCCCTGTTTACTTATTTTGGTGTAACTGAAATGCATGGACTTAATCTCGCTGAATGTGAATCCTACCCATCCACTAAGGATAATGCTTATATCGCTGGCTTATGTAACTTCATACCACACACTAACGAGAGGTTTGTTTATCTAAACACAAGTCGTTGGTCCTATGGGTTGGTCTTTCATGAGATGATGCACCAATCCCTTTATAAACATGAATATAATTTGGAGTTGGAAGAAGAAATTATTACTTGGGCTGAGAATGAAGCTAACTTTATTTTCTTATTAAAATCAAATTAGTATTTATCAATCTGATTGATAATCCTTTGTTTAATTTCTGTATCATCAATATGTTCTAATATATCTTCTAAAAGTTTTTTAATTTCTTTTTTACTTCGGTTTTTTGAAAATACTCTATTTTTAATTTCTGTTTGGTATAAGTAGAAAGAAATCTCATCAGTGTTTTTTAACTTCTCCTCATACTTACTTATTCTAGTATCTACAATTCTATTGTTTGTTGCCGTTGAGTGAGGAACATATCCTTTATAAAGTTCATCTAATCTTCCTTTTAGGTATTGGATTTCTCCGTATCTTAAAATGTCATTGTAATTCATTTTGTCGTTTTTTAAAAATAGTAATTATATATTTTACAGTTAGGGTTTAAATGTGTTAAATCAGGAAATGTAACATCACCTATCTGATTATCATTAATATGTGAAATGTGTAACTCTGTAAAGTATTTGCAGTAATCTTCATAAGTTTTTTTTCCACCAATACACCAATCAGCTTCAGTATAGTGTAATGTGTTATTATCTCTTCTGTCTATTACAACTAAATCTCTATTTAATAGTTTTGGGAGTCCCATAGCTGTACGATAACCTACAAGTAGTGTACAGTGTAGAGTCATGTTCTTAAAGTGTCTTAAATCTTCTTTATTGGACCATAGTAAATGGTCACCTTTACCAATGAACCCTAAATTATTTACAGCAATTATCGCCTTCATTCTTTTATGAGTATATGGTCCAAATAAGTTGGATGGTTATCTACCTTTCTCCAGTTGGTTTCTTTGACACCGTCAGTAATCACATCATTTACAATATCCGTATGTGGGTAAGTCATGTTCTTCTGACGAGCATAATATTCACCGTAACCATTCAACTCACCACTTTTGTCAGGAAGTTCAATAGTCTCTTTAATACCATTTTCAAGGACTTCTTCAACCATTTCCTGTGGCATAAACGCGGTGTTAAGAGTTTCCTTTATCCCCTTTTCAATGACATCTTTAACTGAAGGACGATTCTGATTCCATTGGTCAATAGTTTCTTTAATTCCATTTTGAATAATACTTTTAACATCCAAGGTGCTTTGATAACCGTGGGATAGGGTATGTTTCACCCCATTTTGAATAATACTTTTAACCCACTCCGTAATATAATGTTGATTGTCAATCACATCCAAAGACAGGTATTTGAAACAGTCCTTAAAAAAATAAAAGTTATACCACAAGGTACCGTCTTTAGTTAGTTCAATAACCCATTTCTTATCATCTGTAAAAATTAACCATATTGAGCCATTGTTGTGGTACGTATCTACTTTTTCAGTAAATTTATTAATAATCTTAAACACCAATTCTTTCATAACTACTCAGGACTAAAACATCCTCCTTCATTCATTTCATTATTTTTAACTAATTTGAATTTTAAATAACTTAAATGTAAATTAAATGCGTCAATATTTTTTTCAATATAATGAACATATAGTTTTAAAACTTCAAAGATAAGTGTTAAGTCATCGGAACCAATTACCTTACTAATAATTTCTTTTGCTTCATCACGACAGTCTTTTTCAACCACCTCATCAATGAAGGGTCCAAAATCAATAATGACATCGTCAGATATTTTTACAATTGTTTTATACACAATGTAAAAGTAATAAAATTTTTAGGAAAAGACAATTAATTATTACCCTTCATTTTGTTAACATCTCCCATGATTTTTTTTTGGATTCTATCCAAACCATCCATCATCATTTGAGGTCTTGGGTCATCAATTGTCCTGATAGGTTCTAAAATATGTATCACTCTTGATGTATCACTATCAGGATTCTGTATCACCATCTGATTTGTTCTAGATGATGTAACAGGAGTAGATTCAATATCTCTTTTTAATTGTTCGATTTCGTTCATAATCTCCATTTCACGAGATATAATATCATCAGTACATTTTCTTTGGTTGTCAATTATTTGTCGGTTCAATCTTTGTATTTCATCACTGAACTCTTTATTCAACTTTTTCTGATTATCAATCTCAATCTTATATTCATCTTTATTTAAAGTAATTGAATCGATGTAAGATGGACCAAGCGTTAATATAACAATACTAAATAATAACAACAACAAAGCAATAATCCTTTGTGGTGCCGTGAATTGACTTAATATTTCGGAGATATACTTAAACATATTTATAAATAGTCGTATTTATAATTAAATAATATCCACCATGGAAACTGTTAAAATGTTATTAAACCAATTGGTTTTTTTCCCTCAATCAATTACGTTTGATATTAAAAAAGTTAAAAACCCTTACGAATCCGAATCAAATTGGTTTAATGTAATTATTGATGTTGATGCTGAGAGATATCACAAATATAGTAATAAGTACGATGAACAATATTATGACGCGTTTTCATACATTGACGACCGTCTTTATTCCGCATTAAATTACTTACAGAAATCAAATGATTTAAGAGCAATTGGATATAACCATATTAATACTGATTTTATTTTTAATGACCTTCAAAAAAAATTAGATAACAAGATGAAAGAATATATATCCAAAGCCTCTGAAGAAACAAACAAAGAATATAAAGGAGAAGTTGAGATATTTTTTGATAGGTACCAACCATACCCTACCATTCTTTTAACTAATGACATGCCAAAAGAGTATAGTGATTCTCTTTGGACTGATGTTATGGACAATTACCACTTAGATGATTTTTATGTGTCAACGAATGATTATGACGAAGATTAATCCCTTCATTTTTCACTACACATCCTGATTATTATTTATATCTTTTTAAAAAATATATTATGTCACATCCTGTAGACCACGCAAAATCCTCAGTAAGAAAATGGGGAGGACAACAAGAAGATTATTTACACATACATAAATGGTTTGACGAAAGTAAAGGTTGGTTAGGTACTTCACTTCACCGAATATTTCGTCACCACTCTGAAGGTATCTTTGAATGTGAAAGGGTATTTGGTGAATCCTTTATTAACTCAGATGGTAAACAAGTTTTTGTTAGATATGTTGGAGAACAACATGTTCGTGAAGACTGCAATAATTATATTCCATCCGCAAAAGAGTGGGTTGATGCCCTTCAAAATCATGAAAAACCAATATGGATGATGAAAACAATGAAATTAAACTTCAATGACTAATATTTATATTTAAAAACAAATTATGGAACAGAAATTCAAAGTTTTATTTAATATCTTTAACCAATTCTTATTAAAAACAAGTTGTGAAAAAATTTCACTAGAATTAGGTGACACATTTGACATATGGTCAGGTGATAAATTTTACTGTGAAAGAAAAAATGGAAGCACTAATATTAATTTTCCTTTACCTATGAGTCGTGAGATTAGTGAATATGTTGAAAATGTTGTTAGAGATGAAAATTCTTACTATAGTGATGAAGGTGAAGAATTTTATAATTTTGAATTTGTTATGTATCCTGAAGAAAGAATAGTTGAAGTGTACGGAACTTATTCTATTTATGGAACTGAAGATAGTCAAGAACAAGTTATTGAAGCTGAAGAAGAGCCAGAGGTATTTGATAAAATATTTGAATATTTGGATGACTCAGGTGCAGATATCTTAGAAGTCAATGTTGAAGCTGGTGGCGATAGTGGATGGATTGAAGATGAGTCATACGATGTTAATGGTAAAAAAATCAGCGTAACTGAAGAAATGCAAGAAGTTGGTTATAGATTATTAAATGATTTTCCAGGTTGGGAGATTAATGAAGGTTCAACCGTTAAATTTACTTGGGACCGTCATAGAAGAATCCTCATTTTTGAATTTGCCTATAATACTGAAGAACAGGCAAAACAATTAATCAGTAAAGAAAACTATTAAACACCTAAAGAACCTAAGAATAAACTATTATTTGTTCTAAGTTCTCGTGATTTAGTTTTCAAATAAGTTTCAACCCCTGATAGTAATGCTTCCTCATATGTCTCATAATCAACATCTGAGACACCCAAATGAGTTTCACTACACAAGATGTCATCTTTATCGTCAAAGTCGTTTAAATCAATCACAGAATAGTAATAGAAAAGATTAGGTCCTTCATCCGCATCACGAAAAGGTAGTGCGGTAATAAAAACATTTTCAGTTCTTAACCACTCTAAAACATCGTGAACATTTGGGTAATGTTCCAAAACACCAGTACCATTAACAATGACGGTACGAAAAGGATATTTACAAGTTTGTAGGAGTGAAAAAATAGAATTTGTGATTTGCATGGATTTATAATTTTCTACAAATCTATAAACAAAAAATTAATTAGTCAAATGATTTTAATTTTTTTTCGAACTTATCAGTTCTAACTACCTCATAATCGGCAACGTCACAATCCATTGAGTATTTATAACTCAAATTATCATAGTAATCTCTTATTGCATCTGATATTTCGTATCCAATCTCTTCAGCAACATCATTATCTATATCGGCTTCTCCTCTAGATATCTCCCCAATATTGTGGGTTTCACCATCAGTTATTAATGTAACATATGATGTATCACCATTAATTAATCCATCAATTTCGTAGAATAGACCATCGTGTTCATAACTACCACCTGGCCATTCAGTTGGGTCCAATATACCTACTTCAATATTTGTTAATAAAAATTCAATTTCATATCCACCTGGACCTATACTTACTGGCTCACCTGTTAAAACTTCTTTTTTAAACTTTTCAACTATTGAATCATAACCACCTAAATATTCTAATTTGTAATTGAATATTTCTTTTCGGTCTTCTTTGTTTTTTGGATTAAGTCCTAAGTAATGATATATTGGAGAAGAGTCGATACCTTTTTCATTCCAATAATTGAATAGGATTTCTTTTTTGTTATTAGATTCCTGAATAACGTCTTGGTCATTGGTGAAGTAACTTTTGTTCTTCTTTAAAAACTTATAGAAGTAATCTAATGAGATTCTTTTAGTACCACTATACATACCAGAAAGTTCCTGATACACTTCATCCATTTTATCATGTTTCAGTCCGTCAAGTAACTTATCGAAAACGTCAGCAAAGAGTGCAAACATTTTAACATCCACACCTTTTACATTTTCATTAACCATATTCTCAAGTAGTCTAAGTAGTTTCATTACATATAAATATGTTTAGAAACTAGTTTGCCACTCTTTAAAATCTTTTCTATCTTCTTTACTAATCCACAGTTGGTGACCATCCAAACTTTGATGTCTAACTTCAATCCAATGTGGTATTAATTGTCTTTGGTGATTTTCCCAAATATGGTATGTCAATTGCTCTATAGAACGGTTTAAGTATTTTGCACTTTCAGGGAAGTCTTCCATAACCATTTGTCTGTACAATCCCCATTCGTATTTATGACTTTGTTCTCTAACAAATGGATTTCTTTCCGTATATCTTTCAATGGTATCCATTTCTTTATACATAAACACAACTAACACATCCTCTAAATGTGGAATAATTCTATGTAAGTGACCTGACTGTGAAGGTCCAAAAGCCACGAAATCATTATCTTTATTATTATCATAGAAAGTTATAATACCATCTTCGTTATAGTATTCATCTAAACCCCAAGCATACTCACCTCTAATTTCTTCGATGTTGAAATCATATGATATCACTTTAGTTGTAATTTTATTACCCGCACCGTGAGGTCCTGTAACAAGTATTTTTTTAAACTGTGAGATAATGGGTTTTAACTCATTATAATCTCCTTTGATTTTCGAAATTGCCATTAGATTGAATCGTTATTAATATTTTGAATCATTACATATTTATTTTCCAAATTTATATATCTGGCAATATTCTTTATTTCACTTAATAAAACATCATTTAATACTTTTGGAACAACCGTAACCTTATTTTGAGGTGTTATTCTATTATACCCAATAATCATAGATAGTGTTTTATCTGACTCCAAAAAATTATCATAAATAATTTCATAGTCAATACCATCAGGAGTTGGGTAATTAAATGTTATTTTTGGTAGTATTTTCTGAAATAATTCTTTGTACTTGCTCTCCATATAAATTTGGAAATTCGTCTTTTATATATTTTATGGGTATCACAAAATCACCCTCTTCTTCTTTAATAAAACTATAAAAATCTATGGTTTTTTTACATCTAAAAACCTCTCTAATAATCTTTGGTAGGTGTTTATATTCTTTTAAGTAAAGATTAAGTCCAGTAACATTCTTTGCTCGACCCCAAAAAAATTTAACTTTTGGAGTGATATCAATTATGTAGGATTCTTTATTACCATTATCAAAAATATCCCGAAGGTATATGTCACCGACTCTTTTTTCAATAACATAATACTTCTGAATAAATTCAATAATATTAGTTTCCATAATTTTTAATCTTAATTTGATAAAGGTGCTTTAATTGTTGGGTGGTACTCATACATCGTTAAGTCATATTCAAATTTACCATTCATGATGTCACAATTTGTGACCTCAAGTTTAGGTAAATTGTATGGTCTTCTACCACACTGTTCAGTTGCCTGCTCAATATGATTTGAGTATAAGTGGACATCACCTAAATTACCAATTAATTCTTCTGGCACCATACCAACAGTCTCAGCTAATAACAATAACAAAGTCCCATAAGATGCAATATTGAATGGTAAACCTAAAAATGTATCTACGCTTCTTTGATTCCACATTAAAGAGATTGCTCTGGTTGGTAAAGTTTCAATTATTTGTTTTTCAATATCTCTTGCTTTAGCCGCGTTTTCATATTCCATATTTCTAATATATGTTAATTTAACATCATATGCTTCTTTTAATTTTGGATATATAGAACGAAGTTCTTCTTGACTCAACTCTCTTGTATAAACTTGAAATGAATAATGACAAGGTGGTAATACCATCATATTTAATTCAGCAACATTCCACGCACTAACCATCAATCTTCTAGAGTCAGGGTTATTCTTAAGTTGAGTTATTAGTTCATGAATTTGGTCCACATTAGACTCAGTAAGTTTTTGTAATGTATCACCTTCATATACCTCTTCTCCTCCTTCGAACCATTTTCTCCATTGTGCACCGTATATTGGTCCTAATTCACCCCATTGCTTAGCAAACTCATCGTCTGTTTTGATTTGGTTAATGAATTCTTCTTGAGTTAAGGATTTGATTTGTCCTGATAAACTAGAAACTGCCGAGTATCTCTTATATGCATCACCATTCCAAATGTTACATCCATTATCAACCAAATATTTGATATTGGTATCTCCCTTCAGAAACCACTTCAATTCGGTCATCATAGTTTTGACCGCCATCTTCTTTGTGGTTAGTAATGGAAATCCATCTTTCATATTATGACGAATTTGTCTACCAAATACTGAAATTGTTCCAGTACCTGTACGGTCAGACTTCTTAATACCATTAGTCATGATATCTTTAAGTAAGTTTTGATAATCTGTATCTAATTTATTCATCTTTTAACTATTGATATGTAAACACCTCCGTACCATCCAAATACTTCAGTATCAAATTCTTTATCTAATTTAAATTCTCCCCAATCAAAATTAGGAATTTCTACCCATGTAGATTCATTAGGGAATCTAACCTTAACTGGTTCCCTACTCATGGATATACTCAATAATAGTTTGTGTTATGGGAACTCTCCAAATAGGTGCGTTCTTATCATTAGTTACTTGTCTTTGTCTAACTTCGTAGAATCCATCCATTTCTTTAATTGTCATTACGTTAGGATATTCTTTGGTTCCAATGGTCTTATCGTCAGAAATAACCATTGAGTGTGTCTTTGTGTTAAATGTAATTCTTATCATAATTTTAATTTGTTTGCATAAAAAAACCTTTCTCCTAAATAATAGAAGAAAGGTTTAGTTTTGTCAATAAATTTGTGGATTACATTCCAATAACTAAATCGTTATAATCCAATTTTTCCATACCTTTTAATTCGTCCTCAACCTCATCATACATAAAAGCCTTAACGGTCGCTACAACACTTTGTTCGGCTTGTGCTATTTTACTTTCCATCCAATCCTCAAGTTGCTCACCATCTTCCATTTGTTCCCACATTTTATATGCTAATGTTGCGATAGTAAATAACTGTTGTTTGGCCATATACGAACCATCTTTATTTTCTTTAAGATTGTTCTTTAATCTTTTGAGTTGAGTTTCTGTAATAATAATGTTAGCCATAGTACTATTGTTTAATAATAAATATATTCATACTTAATAAAATCGTTATCCCTTTCTGTAGAAATCTCCTTTATGTCTTATGAAAAATGAACCTGTATCAATTTCTTCATCTGATACCCTGTGCCATGTCTCCACAATACCGTTTTCATAACTTAAAATAATTTTCTTTCCGTCAAATTTTACTTTATTCATAATTTTTTTGATTATAAATATAAAAAGGTAAGAAGAAAACTCCTTACCTTTCAGGGACCGACCAGTTTTTAGGCTATCGGACTACTCCACCACCCTATTTATTCTAACAGGGAAATCTATTCTTCTTCATCTTTGAATATGTACAACTCTATGTTATCTCTATCATCTAAAGTCGTTATAATATCCTCAGGGTCTCTTACTTTTTCCATCATACCATTTCCTCAACAATACCAATTACTTCACTAAGAATAAGTATAATACACGCAACAGTCAAATTAAATGGAATGAAACCGTAACCCAAAATTCTAACACCTGATTTGATGAAACTAATAATCTTATGCCATTTCTGATTTGGCATATCTTTAAGGTAATCGGGTTTACTTTTAAAATCCATCATCTTACTAGTGTATTTTAATTGGTTATCATATATCTGACGGTATAAGTCAGGATTATGAATACTATTGAATGGATTATTCTCACCAGTCAATTGCTCATAATAAGGGTTTAACTCACCTGTTTGTGGGTCATGTGTCGGAATTACTTTTTTGTCCATAATCTATCTAATATAAAATACCATACTCCATTAATAATTGGTTCAACGATTGCGTCAGTAATAGCACTAATAAAATCGGTACCAGTAAAATACATCACACAGGCTGCAGCAATAATGAAGTGACCAATAGTATAAATTAAAGTACGTAAAAGTGTACCTTTCAAAGCCTGATAACTATTTAAAAATTCATTCATCATATTTCACATCCTTCCATCTTCGCAACTTCTTCAACAGTATTAAGTTGTTCCACACTATATGATGTATTATCAGTCATGTAAACAATATAAACACCCTCAATCTCCTCAATTTCATCAATCACTTTGATTGCTTTTTTCCCTTTAGGAATCGCATATCCTCCAACCTTAAACATTCTTTAATTGTTTTAACTTAATTTTAAGTAAGTCCAAATTATTCTTATCCTGAACTGTCTTTTTTACTTTCTTATTAATCTCGTTAATCAAACCCTCCACATAAACAACTTCAGAGTTAATTTTTTCTTCTTCCTTAACCTCAACTTTATCCGTTGGTTGAATTTTGTTTTTTAAATAGAAACTCAACAAATCAATCATTTTATATCCAACGTAGAATCCACCAATGATAAGACCAGTCTCGATAATTTTTTCAGTTCCAACAAAAGTTAGGGTAATCAACATAATTAAGAAAATAACCATCATCTTAATCATTGTCCAAATATTATTAATCATCTTAATCATTGATGGTCTCCATTTTAGATTTTTGAATTGCGTATTGAGCCAAAGTCACTTCTTGAACATTACCAACAACGATACAGTCTTTCAATAGTTGATATGGGATGTGAAGAAGAAAGTCCTTACCATTAAAAGTCGATAGACTTTCCTGAAGTTCCAAACAAGAGTGAACCAATTTCAAATATAGTTTGAATTGAGTTGCATCGTTGAAGACTTCTTCTTGAAGGATTCCGAATTGTGGGTGAATGATTTTAACTACTTTCATATTACAAATATACTGTTTTTTTTATTAATCTTCAAATTTGGTATTTAAAATTTTTAAACACTCCTCCCTTAGTCTTCGTATCTCTCTTTCCCTAATCATATCAACAAAATCTTTATCGAGCATTACGTCTTCCATAGTAAATTCTCTTAGATTTTCTACTGGTATATACTTTTTTTCTTTAGTAAAAACCAAAGTAACTGTTTCGTATACATCAACACACTCAACAATGTGAATGGTGT
>Ga0099848_1001626_pt1 | contig 10540 bp, 16 predicted proteins | sample CB_VirMetaG_3_FD_78179 | JGI IMG/M metagenome (GOLD analysis project Ga0099848, IMG submission 78179) | Freshwater to marine saline gradient viral communities from Chesapeake Bay - CB_1508_1S Viral MetaG | ecosystem: Environmental > Aquatic > Marine > Coastal | place: USA: Chesapeake Bay... | reverse complement strand
TAGGTAAAAGCAAAAATATGGCCTTCAAACTCATCTAATACGGGTTTATTATGTAATAGATAAGAACCTAATAAGTCTATTGAACCTCTATTTTCAATATAACCAATAGACCCATACCAACTTTTATTTATAAGATTTTTTAAATTCATCCCACGTAATTAAGTTTAGTAATTCTTTTCTATTAGAATCAAAATAACCCCAATCTTCAATTTTATCTTTTATTTGGTACCCCTCTCCTATATTATGAATTACACCAACCCCAAAATCAGTATCTACAACACATGAGGGGTATGTGGGGTTGTTCAATTTAAAATCAACAAAAGCTTTCCAAACATCACCATTCCAAGCAATCGTTTGTCTTGGTATTAGTTGGGCATCATAACTAACAGGATTGCAGTCATGCATTAATATAAACCCTCCTTTGACTAAGTGTCTTAAGGAATTTTTTATATCTTTTTCAACTTGATCTGAGTGGTGGAGACCATCTATAAAAATTATATCATATTTAATATATCCATGATCTTTTAATAAAGCAAAAAAATCATCAGAAGTCATAGGATAGTTTACTTCTGGAGGGGTATAACCTTCTGCTCCTGGGTCAATTCCATCTTTATGGGCAATATTAATTTCTCTAATATTTTCCCCTTTAAATACTCCTATTTCTAGATAATTTAGAAATTTGTTTTTACTAATTAAATGATTAATAATATCATATCTCTTAATAGAACTATTTAAATTACGAATAACTTCTTCTTCTTGTAAATTATTTTTTAAAATCATTTTTCCAAAAACTATATATTCCTTTATCTAATTCATATTTTTGCCAAATAAATCTATCACGAAGTGGTTGGAGTTGGGCCCATTCCCACATTTTAGCTAATCCTTCTTCTAAATTAGTTTTATGTTCAAAACCTAAAATATCAACTGATTTTTGGGAGGTAGGTATTGCCGTATGGACTTCATGTCGTTTTTCAAGGAATATTTTTTCAGTAGGACCTATTACTTTAATTAAAGCATCAGCCGCTTCTTCAATAGAATAATCATAAACCCCCCCTAAATTAATAATTTGTTGAGATGCCTCAGGTCGAATAGCTGCATTCCAAAGAGGTTCTAATGAATCATCAATATAACTAAAGGCTCTACGTTGGGTGCCATCACCAAAAATAGTAATAGGTTGATTATTCAATTTGTAATACATCCAAATACCCAACACATTGCGGTATTTGTCCCAAATGTTTTGTTTCGCGCCATATACGTTGTGAGGACGGATTATACAATAATCTAACCCATGCTGTTCGCATGCTATTTCAATATCCTGCTCACATGCTGCTTTAGCTACCCCATAAGGATCAATTGGAGTTCTTCTCATATCCTCATGAAAAATCCCACCTTCACCATGACCATATACTGCCATAGTAGAAGTAAATACTAACCGTTTAACATCATAACGGATACATTCATTAACAATAGCAGCTGTTGATCTTAAATTATTATCATAATTGTATGTACGAATAAAAGGAGATAACCCTTCAGCAGCATAAGCAGCAAAGTGAAACACATAAGTAGGTCTTATTTTATTAAATACTTCCTCGAGTTCTTCATTATTTTTAGATAGATCTAATTTGTTAAAGTGTACTTTTGGATTAATATTCTCATAATAGCCCCCACTGAGATCATCTATACCATGTACCTCATAATCTGGGTGGTTTTCTATGATCCAATCTGCTAGTCTGCTTCCGAGTAATCCTGCTACACCCGTTATTAATACTGTTTTATTAACCATTTTGTATAGTTTCGTAATAATTATTTTGTTCTTCTTGCCTTTTAATATCTTTAAGATGAATTAAACAAAACTCATCATTAGATGGGAGTTGGCTTTCTGTTTTATGTCCTGTTAATCTTTCATGGACTTTATTTTTCCATTTAATTCTTTTAACATTTTTAAAAATACGACATTGGTAATCTGGGAAGTTTATTCGTCCATCTTCACTAACATTCCACCCCCATTTAGCCACATGCTCTCTAGTAAGTCCTGTTACTTTATTAATACGAGGGACCCAAAACACATCTACATTTCCATTAGATTTAATAATAGGTTCAATTAAACTCATAAGATATTCATCAGGGTATTCATCAGCATCAATTTGGAAAATATAATCTCCTGAACAGTTATCTTTAAGATTGTTTTTAAATGAAGCAAAATCACCATTTAAAGGAAATTCAATAAGTTTATAAGGCATATTAAAATTAGAAAATTCTTGTAATACCTGATAGACTTCTTGTGTGGTATTGCCTTTATCACATTGAATTACAATTTCATCTTCTTTACGTTTGTGTTTAAAAAGATAATCCATAAGGTATTTTATCTCTTTCCATTCATTACAAACGGGGATTGCATAACTAATCTTCATATTCGCCATTCCACATAATTAAAAAGGTTTATTCTGAGTCAAAAATTCCAATATAATCTAAAGCTTCTATATAATCTTCTTCTTCAAATTCTTTAAGAGTTTCCATATCCATTCTCCACTCATAATATTCATTTTCTTTCCCTGGGATTGGGTATTTTTCTTTATCTTTTTCATCAACTTTTACTGCTTTAACAGCTGCCCAATTCCATTTTAATGAGTTTTTACCATTAGCAAATACCATTCCTTTAGTGGGCATGTTGACAGTATTAGGCATCCAAATTTTTCCAGATTCATCTTCACCCATTAATTCTTTATATAGGTTAGGAAGTAATTCCATTTGCTCTTCAAGAAATCGAGAGTCTTTTTTTAACAAACTATTAGTAATAAACCCACAACCATAACATTGATAGTTTTTTATATCTTGGTTTACTTCTTGAACATAACAGGCATCACTCCCGCATCTATCGCATATAATTAAATTATCCATATTATTGTAGTGTTGGTAATTTTACTTCTTTAAGATTAGGAAGTTTAATTTGAACTTGTGTAGGAACATTTACATTTTGATCTAATAAATCAATTAGTAATTTTTTCATAGCTTCATAACTAAAGTTTTTTCTTAGATTATTACTTAAAGATTTACTTTTAGGAAGCCAAGTCTTATAATTTTTCTTTACATCATTTAAAAAATGACCTAAATGTCCATGATCTACACTAAACCATTGTGAATTTTCAATTAACATATCTTTTTGTTGAGCTGAGGGATGGATGTTTTCTAATTGGCCTCCCATCATGGCACACAGTTTTGGGTTAAGAAAATCAGTTTGACCAGACCACCCAGTTGCTATTAAGGGTTTTCCTGTTAAGGCAAACTCTAATAAAGGTCTTCCAAATCCTTCACCTTTAGTAGCGGAAATCATTGATTTAATTTTAGGATGATTGTATAATTCATTAATATCACTATCTGAAAGATCACCATGAAGTAAATAAACACTAGGAAGTTTACTAGCTGGTGTTGATTTTCTAATTACATTAATTCTTTTGAGTACTTCCCTCCGATCCATGTGGGATCCTTTACCACCACTTGTTTTTAAAATTAATGCTGGGGCGTTTGATTTGTTTTTAAATACTTCATAGAAGGCTTTAACTAACAACCCTACATTTTTTCTATCATGTCCTATTTCACCTTGTAACCAGTGTCCTACAAACAAATAAGCAAAATTCTCAGGAATACTATTAAGATAACTATGTAATTCTTTATTGGTAAATTCTTTTATAGGTTTATAAACATCCAAATTAGCTCCCTCAAATAATACTTCTACGGGTGTAGTTAATTTTAAAATTTGAGTTTGACCTGTTTGATTATCTCTTGCTTCATAACTAGTACTTTCAAATACTTTTTTACTATGGTTGGATGATGTTAACACTAAATCCATCCTATTACACCCTTCAATCCATTGGGGGGCACAAGCTGTAGTTTCAATTCCAGCAGTAAGACCTATATTATAGACTCCAATTTTTTGGAATTCATTAGGAACTGTTACCTGACACCAAATATCGGGTTTAGATTCAATTTTAGGTACAATATATTTTTTTAAGAATTCCCATTCGGAATGATCACTTAAAAATCCTTTTCTTGTATCACCCCATCTTTGGGATAAAATTTTAATATCATACTTATCAGATTCAATTAAAGCTTTAACAAAATCTCTACTTCTTGCCCCATAACCTGAGTAGGTATCTACAGGTGCACTTATATAAAATGTATTTTTCATTAATATTCTAATTTATGCTGTAACGTTCTGGGTTTAAAATCTGTATCTTTTGAAAATGAGAACTTACTTCTGGGTTTCCAAGTTGAAAATAATTCTTCTACACCTTCAATAAACCTTTTACCCATTTTTTCTGCTGTAAATCCTGCTTCTTCTCCTAAAGCCCATTCTCTACCAGAATTTCCTATTTTTTTTCTTTCATCCAAAGACATTGTATAAAGTTCTATAATCCTTTTCCCAGCATCTCTAAAATCACATCTACTATCCCAAATATAAGGAGTTATAGGAGAACCAACCATTCCCATTGCTTTAGGGAAAACGGGGAGGGCCCATTCACCATGCTTTTTATAAGTTCCAAATTGATTAGAAGGGATTTCTTTTGAATTTGTATACCAATTTTTATCCTCATCTATAAATCTCATCTGGTCTTGCATCCCCCCAGTTACATTAGCTATAAAAGGAGTACCTGTAAGTAAAGATTCAGTTAAACTTAACCCCCAACCCTCGGCAGCTGATAGTAAAATAACTCCATCAGCCATATTATACAGGAAATTCATTTGTTTATAATGAAGCTTTGAATTAGAAATTACAACAGTTTCATCATCTTCACCTAACAAATATTCAATAACTGCAGGGAGGTCAGTTCCATGGTCACTTACTACATCTGTGTGAAGAATAAATAATACTTTTTCTTTTTCACTAGGAGTAAGGGTATCAATAAATAATTTCCAAGCAGCTAAGGCATCCGGGATTGATTTACGTCTAATGTTTCTTGAATTAAAAAATAAAATAAAATCTTTTTCTTTACCCTTAGTAAATTGATTTTTAAATTTAGTATACTCTTCAGTTATTTCTTCAAGTGGAAAAAATTTCTTTGAATCTAACCCATGGGGAATATACTTAATTACTTTACCTTCTGCTTTTTCTCCTAAAACAATTTCATTAATAACTTTAGTTTGTTTAGAAATCCCAAATAAAGCATCACATGATTCATAAAATTCTTCATTATATTGGGGGGCAGGCATGTCATCCCAAATATTAAGATAAGCAATTGGAATTTGAGTTCTAATTTCTTCTTCCATATTAAAGACCCATTGGAAATATCTAGGATCTGTAATAAGTAAAATAGCATCTGGGTTTTCCATTGAGATAACTGTACGGAGAGTATCAGGATCCCCATAACCATCTACAGGATATAATTTAACATAAGAATCTTCAATAATTGCTTCTTTATTAATTTCTTCAGAAATATCTTGAATTTTTCCTTTATCAGGATGCTTAACTGATCCTGCTAATTGGCACCAATTGTACCTATGAGAAGTATTAATAATAATTTCTCTTCCAATTTGAGCAACTCCTGAATGGACTCTAATATCATCTGTTAGCAATAGAATTTTTTTTCTATCACTAGGTTTAGTGTAACCTTCTTTCATTTGAAAATTTATTCTTTAATTTCTAAACTAGTTTGATTGTTGATTTGTTTTCTAAAATCATCATCTGTAAGATACAAATAAATTGCACGGTCGGCAAGCTTTTGGAAAGAAAACTTACGTTTTACACATTCGATTTTAAAATTTTCAAACAAGTCGCTTTGAACCTTTACACTTGTTAATGTCATGTCTTTGTTTGCCATAATTTTTATTTTTATATATTTATCTATACATATGTATGGATTCTAAAAAGTTGAAGAACATAAATGAGTTTTATAAAAAGGACACCATTTGCAATTATTATTAGGGGTTTCAGGCATATCTTTTTCAGTATATCCCTCACGGGTAAAACAATTATTTAAAAATTCATTAAGCATTTTAGTTGCTCTATTAACTGTAGTTTTTCCTGATGGTGGTCTAAATTGTTGTACACGTTTGATCAGGTAATCATCTGATTCCCAGAGTTTACGTCTAACAATAAAGAATTCAATATCAATATCCTCAATTGGTATCTTATATTGTTCAGCAAAGAACTTTTTGTAAAGTACTAATTGGAATTGTTTGGTTTTGTCTTTACGTTCTTTAGGGCCCCATCCTTTGGTAGATGTTTTTATATCGATTATAACAAATTTATTTGTGTTTTCATTGAATAATACGACATCCAAATAGCCCATGTATTTAACACGCGGTAAATGTGGATTAGGCGCAATTACAATCGGCACCTCACACCCAACTAACCACCAACCACGTTTAGAAAAATACTTACCTCTGTTTTTTCTAATATAATTTATAATTTCAATTCCATCGGAATAAAACTCTCTAATTTCTTCAGGTGATGAAAAATGTTCTTTATTATTTTTTTTATAAGCTTCAGCATAAGTATTTCTTAAACGTTCTTCAAAATCTTCTTCTAAATTTAATTTATCAGCTGCTGCCCCACTTATATTATATATAGCATCAAGATACATTTGAAGGGTCTCATGTAACGCAGTACCAAATATCATGTGGATGCTCTGTTCATTTACTTTATAACCATCTCTATATTGTAAAGCCCATTTTTTAGGACATTGGTCATACATTGATAGCTGGGAGTATGAGATGTTTTTCTCATAAGCAAAATCAACAGGTTCAGGAGGATTCTTTTGAATTTCCTTAACTATTTTGGGTATTTTCTTTTTAGTCAAAACTTATTTTCTTTTTAATACTGTCATCCCAGGCCAACTTGGGAGAGATTCCCAAATTTCCCATTCAGGGTGGGAATGTACGAACTCCATTACAGCATTCCAAACTCCATTTTTATCCCCACTAAACCCACCATATCTAAAAGATACAGTATCATGTAACATAAGATATTTGTTTGCTTTTTTATGATAAACTTCAAGTTCTTTTTTTACTTGATCGTAAGTATGATCTGTATCAATAAAGATTAAATCAAAGTTAGGCAAACTTCTAATAATTCTAGGATCTAAATCATCAGCTTGAATAAACTGGTAGTCAATATTTCTTTGCTCTGCTCCTTTTTTAAGTAATTCAGGAGCTGTAGCATCCCACTTTTCAATAGGGTCAATATCAAGACCAACATATTTTTTAGGTAAATGATAATCTTTATTTTCTTCTCTTAAGCCATAAAGAAAAGCCCAAGTACCTACTACCCATCTTACTCCTAATTCTAGAACAGAATCACATTCACGAGTATATTTTACAATAGTAGGAAAATAATGGTTAATATCACCTGTAACTGAGTTTAGGTAATGATATTTTTCATCAATAATTCGTCTATTCCAAGGTTCCATAACTTATCTCCATTTTCCTCTAAGTACGAGCATTGCAATAATGCCGTAATTAGCGATATCAATAAAACTATCAAGCATTGATTCACCTGCAACATAATTTTTACCATTACGTTTAATAAGGTTTTTCAAACGATTGATTTTATCATTACAACGAAGCCAAATGCCTGTAATTGATAAGTCTCTGTCTTCTTTAGTACTTAAATCGCTTCCTAAAGCAATATTTTGAAGACCGTAATCCATCATTTTAGCAGCAAATAATTCATATTGTTCTTGTTGAACAGCTTTAAACTCTTCTGCTAATTCAGGGTATAATCTTTCAAAATCATTAATGGTTTTGTGTTTACCATTAGCTATATATTCTACAACTGGTTCTGGCATTTTTTAAATAACTTTTTTTGTGTTTAAATATTTTTCAATTGCTTCCAATCTATCGTCAGCATCAGCTAACATAGCAATCGCTTCTTCAGCATTTTTGTAGAAATCTTCTGTTGAATGATCTCCAATACCTACTGCTTTATCACTTAATAATTCTAAAGATAGTAATGCTTTGGCTTTATCAGCTTCAGCTGATTTTACTAGCATATCTACTAGTCTATTCATAGTTTTGCTTTTTTTATTAATTTATCTGCTTCTTCTTCATTTATCCCCATATTCCAAAGAATATGACGTACACCTTCTACTCGTAGAATATCAATATAGTGATCAGCTTCACCTAAACTACATGAAAAGTGTTCTGCTACATATTCTGCTAATTCTTGATAATTTCTTTTGTTTTCGTTCTTAATGTACTTAAGCCATACTTTTCTCTTTGGTATCATTTCTCGATAAATGGTGTAAATTTGTTTCTTACTTTGTGGATTGATCTTTTGAACATAATTTACAATATCAATGTAACCCATATTCATAGATAAATATCTATGTATCATGTAAGAATTCCACTTATCCCATGATTCTTGTGAGAATTTTTCAGGAGGTGTTTTCTTGATTGTTATTTCATTTAACCAATCAAATATTGTCATTTTTTAAATAATAAAGTCTTTATATTCTTCTCTCAAATCCGGTGGAAGGGTATCAGCAAGAATTTTTCCTGATGACGGATCAAAGAATACAGGAATAGGCATTACTGCATCTTCTTCAGCTCCTACTACAAATTTTGAAACTTTACGGATAATTACTCCTTGCTGGAAGACAACTCCACCGTTTGAGGTTTCTACTGAAGTAGTGTTTTTTAAATCAATGTTAAGATTCATTTGTTGTTGTTGTGACATAATGGTTGTTTTTGTGATTTATAATCTAAAATAAAGCCTATTAATACTATAATGTTCATACCCAAGCTGGCTATAATCTCGTGTATGTCTTGGTAAATTGTGGTCATTAAATGAACATGCCCAATCATCCAGAATGGTATGGCCAAATTCTGGCTTATCCAAATTAAAAGAAATTTTAAGAAATGTTTCATTTTCTACAGTATAACATTGCTATGGGATATTCTTTATGTATCCATTCAAACTTAAGATTAAACCCACACTTACTTAATTTTTCTAAAGTTTTATAAACCCAAACACCATCAGGTGAACATCCTAAATGAATTTCTATAACAATTTTATCAACTCTTTTAAATAATTCATCTGGGGTATCTATTATAAATGCATATTCCCCACATTCAATATCTATTTTTAAAAAATTAATTTTAGGAATATTATAAGTAGTTAAGATTTTATATAGAGTCCAAGTGTTTAATTGACCACCAGGATCAGTACTTTCATTAGTTATCCACCCTAAATGAGGGACAATATTAGGATCATCTTTAGTATTTTCTCTTAAAGAATTATACCAAATTTCCATCCCTTCAAATGAGTATACTTTTGAGGCACCTTTAATATCTCTAGCATATCTACTAAAAATGCCAATATTCGCCCCACAATCTACTACAACATCCCCAGGTTCAACTTCAACACCAAATCTAGCATATTCATTATCATAGATAATTTCTTTATAGAAAGCATTTAAAACTTCCCTATTAATATTATCAGGAAGTAATTCAGGAAATGTAAAGTTATCTAGCATTTTATTTTAATTCAATTAATTTCGCAATGAGTGCCATCGCATTAATTTCTTTATCAATACGAAAATTAGACTGATAGCTATACTCGTTAATGTAAATAGCAACCATTCCTTCTTTTCCATTTGCGTATACAGAAGCATTATCATACAAATAACGATAAAGCTCCTCAAAATCTTGAACATTAGCATTTGCAATAATTTGTCTAATAGTAGACCAACTTGGTTTACTTTGGTTAAGTTCTTTAAATATTTGAGCCATATAATTAGATGACACAAGTACTGATTTATCAATTACTAATTCATTATCTTGAGTTGATAATTGAATTGTATTAAGACATTTACGCAAATCAGGATAAAACTGGTTTACTATAATTTTTAAGTCCTCTGTGTTGTGTTGAATGTTTTCTTTAGATAAAACTGTAAATAAATGTTTTGCAACATCAGATTTAGTTGGGGGGATTACCTTAAGTACTTGGCAGCGTGATTGAAGTGGATCAATAATGCGCTCTACATAATTACAAGTTAAAATAAACCTTGTCGTACGCGAGAAAGTTTCGATAACATTGCGGAGCGAAGCTTGCGCCTGGATAGTAAGAAAATCAGCTTCATCCAAAATGACCACCTTAAGTGGTTTAAAGCTAGCTGACGACGCAAATCCTGATACTTTATCTCTAATTGTTTCAATACCACGCTCATCCGAGGCATTAATATAAAGATGCTCACAATCAAGATTTTTAACAATGAGTTTTGCAAGAGTTGTTTTACCGGTACCTGCGGGTCCATAAAATATTAAATTTTGGATATCATTTTGACCTAAATATTGGTTAATGGTCTTTTTAATATGTTCATTTCCAACATAATTCTCCAGTTCAACTGGTCTATATTTTTCAACTAATAGAGTGTGGTCCTTCATCAAATAACATTTTTGCAACTTCGTGTAACGGGAAATTTACTTCTATCGATCCCCTTAATAATTGAATATACAACCTTCTACTGTGGAGAACACGATATATTTTACCAATTGTGTATTCTTGTTCTCCAACAATAATTTTTTCACCTTTTAAAGGATG
>Ga0099848_1001617_pt1 | contig 10557 bp, 4 predicted proteins | sample CB_VirMetaG_3_FD_78179 | JGI IMG/M metagenome (GOLD analysis project Ga0099848, IMG submission 78179) | Freshwater to marine saline gradient viral communities from Chesapeake Bay - CB_1508_1S Viral MetaG | ecosystem: Environmental > Aquatic > Marine > Coastal | place: USA: Chesapeake Bay... | reverse complement strand
AAAGTTTAAACCTGTATGTGTAGAGTTAAACGTTGTTGGTTTAGCATATGCATATCTATCCGAGGTGGTATTATTATTTACAATAATATTATTTAGTCGTTGTTCTGCCGCTTGCTTATTATTGCTAGTTTGAGGTGTGGGACCAGTTATACCGTTTCCTACGGAGGATTGCTCATTATAGAGATTTGCTGATGACATTCCTGGCGTAGATGGTAATATATTTACAATATCGCCATTATCATTTTGTATATTAAATGAGTTGCCTGTATTTTCTACGTCTGCCATTATTGTCTGTTTTTATTAACAATGTCTAAGTTTACTAATAATTGCTCATTAAGTCTTTGTTTAGCTTCTGCTGCTTTTCGAGCTAAATCTGAAACATCACTTAATACTGTACGTTGTTGTACTTTATCCCATTTACCTGTTGTTTCGTCATAGTAAGGTATTTCAATATCTTGGTACAGGTATTCACCTTGCTTATAGAATTTTGCTTTACCACCAAGTCTACCCATATCTACATTATATTCACCGGTAAGATTAAAGATTTTTTCTTCTCTAGTATTAGTATGACGCTCTACCATTGTTACAGGTTTACGGTTTCCATTTGCATCCACCATAGTTGTCATTTGATCTCTAGGAATAATTAGAGTAAAAGAAGCTTGATCCATATTTTTTCCAAAAGCAGGCCGGTATACTCCAGGAAGTTTATCACTACCAAGAAGTGTTTTTAAGTAATTTTGTGATGGTGTAAATGTAATTGCCATTTTATCCATGTCATTTGCAGCAATACCATAGCTTGTAACCCTAACTCTAGGTCTTGAATCACTTTTATTTTTTGGATTAGAATTTAAAAAGTCTGTAGCTAATTGTTGCATCATTGCTCGCACAGCATTTTCTTTTTCTTCATTATAATTTTCATCATCATCAATAAATTTTTTAGTTATCATTGATCCTTCTCCAGGAATCCATATTGCATCAACAGCTGCGGGATTAGTTAATGCCCCATTTTGTAATATAGCTCCCATTACTTCTGCAATTGCTATATTAGATGGTGCCATACCTCCAAGCATTGTATCACCAGTATAACTAATACCTTGACTAAATACTCCAGTATGCCCACCCATTGGTGAAAATTCTGTTTTTAATCCAGGTACATCAGTAAGAGTATACATGTTGCTAAAGTCTTCTTTGATCTCATCGTATACAGATTCTAATTCATCCATTAGATCTTCTTCATCTAATTCTGACATAGGAGTGTAACCCTCTCTATAAGCATTTGCTAATGCTGCTATAGGCGCTACTAATCCGAGTCCTGTTGCTGTAGATGCTGCAACACCTTCTGTATATCCCATAGTTGCGTTAGACCAATCAAAAACTTCACGGTCCCCGTATTTATTTACAAGAGGCATTACAGTTGATGCAAATTCTTCAAGACTTTTTATTTCTCCGTCTTCTGTTAGGAATTGATCATAAGCTTCTTGAATAAATGGATCAGGATCATCTACAGGAGTAGATTTTAATGCTGATAATACTGACTTATTGTTTTCTAAATGAGCTTGTTGTATAGCAGCTAACTCAGCTTCAGTTCCTTGTATTGAGTTTAATCCAGATAACAAATCAGTAATAATAAATTCTTCTTGACCGTGTACTAATTGTCTAAAGTCTTCACTATCTACTAAACTTCTAAGACGTTTTTGTAAGTCTATTATATTATTTGAACTATTCTCATTTGTTACAAATGATAAGTCTTTCCAACCTTTTTTTAATTTAAGCTTGCCATTATCGTCTTTTACTAGAAACCCTTCTTTTTCAATTTTAACATTAGCTTTTTTCTCATCACTCCAAATGTAATCCCAACCAGCATCTACAGATTGTTTAGCTAAATCTAAAAGGTCTAAAGGATTATACCATGTAAACTCATCATCAGGATCCCAATCTTGTTTCATTTCTTCCACAAATTCATCCATGAGAGTTTTTTCTCCGTAAGTAGTTGATGTTTCAAGAACTCCTAAAACTTCTTCTAGTAGTCTTTGAGCTTCTTGTTTACGAGCAGGACTAGCATTAGGGTTATTTATAATAGTCTCGTTAAGGTCAGAAACTAACTTATTTGCAAACTCCTCTGTCATGTCAATCCCTGTGCCTCGAAGACTTTCTTCTGCTTTACGCATTTCTTCATCAACATTATAGTTAGGATCTGTTTGAGCTGCATCACCTGGAACTACAACACCATCAACTATTCCAGCAGCTTCCATCATTGTTTGATTTGCAGCAGCTTCAGCTTCAGCATCTAACATAGCTTTATATGCTGTTTCTGTCATTCTGTAGTTGTGAGCTACTCGCATTTTTGCATACTCATCAGCTTTAACATCTACCTTTTGAGTAAGCATTGCATAATCACTTGCTGCAGTAATCAAAGTTTCTTGAATAGATTGTCCGGCTACAATACTATCTACTCTGTTACGTAATTGATCAACGGAAAGATTTGGTATAACACTAGGATTAGATAAGCTAACTTGATCAGTAACTTGTTTTTTATTTGCATCAACAACTTGTTTTTGTTGATCTAACCCTTGTAATAAAGCTTCAGGATTAGTATCGTAGGTAGGATCGATTCCTGTTTTCTTATTTTCTTCAACTACCTTTTTCTTGTTTTGAATACTCTGCTCTTGTTGATTAATTAACTCTTGTTGTCTACGATTAGCTTCTTCAACTGCAGTAAATATTTCTGTAAAGTATTGACGCTCAGCTTGTTCTTCACCACCATATTGTTGAGCATTACTAGCTACATAATTTTTTCTATTTACGTAAGCTTGTGTTTGAAAGGTTGCTGCAACTTTAGGATCGTTTCCTACACTTGCCATCATGTATTGTGATAAGCTAGGTACGATTTGCTGACCGTTTGTAGTAGTAATCATATATAAACCATCTGGTGACATGTTTACACTTTCAGCTTCAAACCCTAATTCTTTTGCATAATCAATTGCCATTTTATAGGCGTTGTGAAAAGGAGTATATGAAAGATTTTGAAAACCTAACGTATTATCTAAATTTGAATTGGCAAATTCTTGTCTCTTATACTGAAGTTCTAGATCTCCAGTTTCCCACCAGCTACCATCGCATTCATCTCCTACACAGTTTTTATAATTCTGAGATTGCATCATACCTGTTTCAAAGGATTGGGTAAATGCCATATCTTTATGAATATACTTGTCTTGAATAAGTGGTTTAAAGACCTGTGTTGCTGCAGTAACATTATCTTGTTTAGATAAATCTAACCCTGCTATTTTTTGAATTTCGTTTTGTATCTGTGTAAAGTATCGATCTCTTCTCTCAATATTCTCGGAATGAGTCATATTAGAGTTAAGCAACGTTCCATAAATATTACTTATGTTATCATAACCTTGTTGGTATTGAGCTTCTTTAGTAGCTAATGCCTGGGTTAAAATATTATAATCCGGTTGGAACGGTTGAATATCTGGAATGTAATCTGTTACTCCTTGTAAATAAGTTGCCATAGTCTAATATATAAAAACCTAAAAGTTATTTAGGAGCTTTTTTTAATTTAACTTTTCTAATACCTCCTCCATATTTACGAGGGATTGATGAAATTGCTGCCATTGCATCAGCATCTATTGGAGATACCGGAGTATCCGATACTCCAAATACTAATTTAAGCAATGCATCATCACTTATATCAGTTCCTTTAAATTTTTCTCTTAATGCAGCATATTGTTCTACTCTATCTTGACCCTGCTGAGCTGGTGTTATTGTAGAAGGAGGATTATAAAATTCCATCTGACCACCTGTAGTAGGATTTATCATAAACCTATTTCCATAAACATCATTAATGACATCAGTTGTTGCCATATTTGTAATGGTGTTTTTAATGGTACCCAATAGTTTACTGCGAGCATCACGCTTTGCATTATCGTACTGTTGGTTCATAATAGTAGTTTGATCATACAGTGCTTTAGCTTGAGCAGCATTATTTAAATTATTATTATTTAAAATGCCAGCACGTTGCGTTTCAAATTCATTAGCAACCTGTACGTTTTGATTTTGAATTTGCCCAACTGTATCTGCTACAGCACTCATTGCATTACCAGCTACTTCAGAAGCTCTTGCTGATAATTGTTGTGGAGATGCAAACGCTCCTAATTGGGTAAGCGCCGTATTGTAACTACCCATAATATTAGCCTCTGCTCTTCTTGGATCAAAAAATGTAGGTTGAGGTAAAACTGGTTCTATTTCAGGAGCCCAAGGATAGTATTTTTTTAAACCCATTCGATTAGCAAAAGCTTCTCCCATGCTTAATACATCTTGTGGGTACGGTCCTACAGGAGGTGTTGGTGTTGCCGTTTCTCCTATTGTACCTAACGGGATATCCGGAATTGGTTCTGGTTCAGGTTTTGGTTCAGGTTCTACTTCAGGTTCTAGAATACGTGCTAACTGTCCTACTGTAGTATTAGTACCAATAGCGTCAATTTTACTAATATCAGCTTCTGGATCAAACCCGTATCTTTCATCTTGCTTACCTACTTGTTCTACTATAAATGGTTCAAGATCTGTATTTATATCATTATCCAGAATACCAGCATCTCTATCAGCTAATAAGTCTCTATAGCCTAAATAAGCTGCTTGACCTAATGCTACATTAAGAGGATCAGCTTGTCCTAAATTTAGCTCAGCATACACATCATCAAAAGCTTTAGGGTTAGATTGACTTTGAGAACGGATCCAATCAGCACCTTTATTTTCTTTAACAGCATAATTTCTTCTTTGTAGATCTAAGAATGCTTGTAATGCTTTTTCAGGAGTTAAATCTTGAATTGCTTTATCTATATCAACACCTTTTCGTTTCAAGGCATTTCTATTTAAATAAGCTTCATTTTTTAGCGCGGCAAGTGTCTTTTCATACAAGAGTTGCTTTAACTTTTCATTACCGGTAAATGTCTGTTCAACTCTATTATACATGCTTTGTTTTTGAGCTCCATCTTGAGCTATCTGCATACCGTATTTAGCTTCAGGTATTCTGTTTACATCGTTAGGTGTCCATCCTTTAGGTGCAGGTGCATCGTTAGCATCCATGTAAATTTCTTTACCATTTTTATAAACCATGTATACTCCAATCTCTGGGTTAAATTCACCACCCTCATTGTAAACAAATTTTCTTAGACCCCCACCATACTTAGCATAAGTAGCAGCACCGGTAAACTGTACAGGGTCTCTATACCTTTGAGACGGTTTAAACTCACCTGTATTTACATCATAAGCTCCCTGGTCACCTGCCATGTCATTATATAAATAGTCCGCAGTAGTTCTTTTTCTAAACTGATCTTCTCTACGTTGATCACCTATAAACTTAGTTATATTATTTGCAGCATCTAAACCTGCTAACATTATATCAGCATCATATTTACCTACTGTTTTAAATTCTAAACCAGCACCTTCATCAACTAAAAGATCAGGTTGTTTAGTATAGTCAACAGGGTAGTCATTCAAGTAGTTTAATAGATCATTAACCTGCATGCCTTCTTGAGCCATTGGTGCCTGCATCATTTCTTCCTGTGGCATTTCTCCTTGTTGGAGAGATTCTTCTGTAACAGGTAAAAAGCTTGAAGGATCAATACCAAATTTTGATATAAAGGGTAAAGCTACTGATGGAATACCATCAGGAAATCCTTTCATTGACTCTTGATATAGAGCAAGTTGCGCTAACTTTACATTAGCGTTTTTAATATTAAGTTCTGCGGTACTTCGATCAATCTTATTAGAGTTTTTATCCTCAAGAGTTTCTCGATATTTATTTATATCGTACTTTTTAGCTATCTCAGCTGGAGTAATTCCTCTAGACTTTTTAATCTTTTTAATCTGGGCATCGCTATAATCAAAAATCTTAAGTATCTCAGGATCTTTGATTTTCATCTTAGCTGTATCACTATATATAAAAGAGTTATCAGGCATATTTAATGGTACACCTCCTTGACTGTGTCTAGGACCCTCAATATTATAATGCGCGGGTATTCCATTTACATCAGGAACCAACGCAGTTTCTCCACCCTCTGCTTCAATATTAGCTTCATCAATTGGTACTGATGTAAGCGTTTTATTAAAACGAGTTTCTGGTTCGCTATATTGATCAGGTCTATAAGGCGGAGCTATAGTATTACCCCCGTAAGCCATCTTTTTTATTCTAACTCTTTTCATAGTTTTAATCTAAAAATTCAATATCACCACCCATGGCCATAATCATGTTAATAGTATCTTCATCCATATAGTATTCACCCCCTTGCTTATACATGTACAAATATGGGTTAGCGCCTCCGTATTTTTGCTGAGGTCTGTACTCGTACTCACCATCTGGTCTTGAAATTAAATCATATCCTTCAAAGCGTTGACCTTCTGTTGCACTAGGTTGGATACCTCGGTTTTTCATAGCTCTCATTAGAGCGTTTCTATCGGTACCCCTAATTGCTCCTTCTGCCATAGAATCAATAGGTCTTTCTAGAGAACCATATTTTTTTACAAACCTTTCTTGTTGTCTTCTTTCTTTATTTGCTGCACGGTTAGCTTTTTTCTTTGCTCTACGCCCTTCTTTTGAACCCATCATTCCAGAATTTTGCATTCCTTCTATGATAGCTTCAGGAGTAACATTAGCTGCAAAATCAGCAGGCATCATTACTTGCTGTCCAGGTATTCCATATTGCAAATCTACTCTTCTTAAGTTTCTACCTAAAGGTCCAAATTTATATCGAGCTCGTTGTAAATAAGGATTACCATATTGAGGATACATTGCTTGTTGACCAAAGTATTGTTGAGGAACATTCATTACCATTCCTGTATTAGGATCTGTGTACATTGCTTGTCCATCATCATAGTTAACTCCCGGAGATGGATTGTAATACTGTCCTTGTTGATCTGCATTAACATCCGTTGGAACAGTTTCGTTTTGTTGATTATTTCCAGTACCAGTACCAGTATTAGTATTAGTATTATTCCCAGCACCGGTACCAGTACCAGTATTCTCATCTCCTTCTTGATCATCATCAGTATTACCCTCTAGATTAGCTACATAATCTTCTATTGCTGCAACTTCTTCTGGTGACAGCTGTTGAAATTCTTCAGAAGTTTCTTGTTCATCTACCGGTGGCACCCAAGGATCATCATAAAATTCATAGTCTGAGGCATTTAAAGCTCCACCTACTATACCTGGAGCGTCCATACCAACTCTCATCATCCATTCAGATACTGCATTATTAACAGGTCCTCTACTAGCTCCACCCATATAAGGTCCTACACCTGTATTAAAACCAGGTCTAGTTGCAGGGAACCCTCTTCCTGGTAATACTGCTAAATCTGTACCAGCGGTAGCTGCTTGTTCACCTTGACGAATCGCATTTGCAGTATTACTTCTTCCAATATTTTCTCCTCTTAGAACTCTTCCAGGTCCTAATCTATAACCTTGACCTGGTATAATAAGATTAGTCCCTTGACCAGGAAGACCTGCTTCTAATCTAAGTGCACCTTGACCAAGTGTTCCCTGTGTAGTTCCTGCAAGAGCAGCTGTTTCACCAGCAGCTATTCTACCAGCAGATCCTGATACAGCTCCTCGCGCAACGTTCCCAGGTAAAGTTGTCATAGTTGCTCCCGGTAAAGCGAATCCTCCAACAAGACCATATTCATTTTTGTAAGTTTGTCTACCAGAAGCTTCTCCGTAGTTGTTATTTATGTAATTTTCATAAGCATAATAGGGTCTTTCTTCTTCAGGCCACGCAGCATATTTATCATATCCATCTGTCGGTAAATCAAGCATATTTACACCACGATCTATTATCTCACCTAAACTTGCTGACTCTCCTTTCCAATATCTTTGATCAATTTTACTTCTAGGAACCATAATTAAAGAAGATCCTTCTAAAGATTCTCCTCCCGGTATAGTATTCATATTAAACATGGTTCGTTCTGGGGCCTCAGCAGTTTTTAAAAATTCAAAAGCTTTATCTTTTTCATTTGGAGGTACTATTGCTACTACAGTATTACCATACTTGACGATGAAATCTCCATTTTCATTTGGGTAAGCTGTGTAGTTACCAAGGACTTCTTGAGTTCCTCCTTCACTAACAGGGATAGTTCCCATATTTCTAGCATAATATGCTGCTTCTTCACGAGTTTTTGGTGTTGGTCTATTAGTTGATTCATTATAAGCATCTATATTTACTTCAGAACCTAAAACATCACCTTGATATATAGGCATTCCATAACGAGCTTGAGGCATTTGCATTACTTCTTCTTCAATATCAGGAAAAAGATTATTTGCTGCAGTATCACGCACATTACCTATAAACTTTTCTAAACGTTCTCCGTAATAATTAGAGTTAGCATTAAAGGGTGTTACTCCACCTTGATTCATGTTAGCTTTAATTTTTTGTTGTACATCTGGCGGTAAAGCTCTAAATCCTGGATTATTTGTTCCACCTTGAGCATACATTCCTCCGCACTCATAACAGGGTTGACCACCTCTTTTCATGATTTCTTGATTCATTGTGTTTAATATAGTATTCCCCATTTCAAATTGAGGCATTGGATTATTTGGATCATAATTAAATTCGCCCCCTTCTTGCCAGGTACCAAATTTTTTATGCCAGTATAATGGTGAAAATGGATCATTAGCTTTAGCAGAATTTTTACCACCCATTCTATCCCAAAATCTTTTCTTTCTTTTTGTTGAACCGTGTTGTTTAAAATCTTTCATACTGCTATCACCACCATGAACTATTTTATACTTATCTCCTTTTTTAGCTAGGACCATCCATTTTTTACCAGGTCTTGTAGACTTTCTTTTTGCACCAACTTTAGTAAAGCCCATCTTTCTATAACGTTCTGGAATACCACCACCATTTTTCATTTCTGGAGGTGCTACTGAATAGTCATTTCCATAAGCGTCCATCATGTATTGAGTCCCTTCAGGAACTTCATTACTATAACCTAGATTATTGGTAGGAGCAAATCCATCTTGATCTAACTCATAGATGTTTTTATAGAGTCTTTCCCCTTGCGGACCAAACTGAGTTTGAATATTAATGTTTTTGTCTAACACATAAGGATCTTTTGAAAAGAGTTTTGGAGCTTTGTATAATGTTTCATCAGTACCACTCTTAACTTTATTAAGATAAGTGTATTCAGGGTTTGATTCTGCTAAACGAGTCATCTCATCTAACGAATTTTGCATTAGACTAGGGTTATACTTATTTGCTTGCATATCTTTATAAAAAGATTGCATACTAGAAAGAGCAGAGCTTGACATTCCACCATCTTGTTTAGATGTAGTATACTTACCTCCTCTTCTTTTATACTCTTTTACAAGCCATGCAGATCCATAAGCGCTAGGCCAAGTATCAAACTTACGTTTGGCTTCAGCTTTAACTCTTGCATACAATTCCTTATTTGTTGGTGTATTAGCCATAGTTATTCATTCCAGAAGCCATATTCTACAACACATGCTGCAGTGTCTGCTTCAATAGTTAATCCTATTCCTCCTTTAACAACAAAGAATGCAAACTCTCCTGCTTTTAATTCCATAAAATCATTAGGGCTTGCAGCATCGTCATCTTTAATTGTAATAAAGTTAGTAGGGTCTAGATTTTTTAAATATACATATTTATTACCAGTTACTGTACGGCTGATAATTTCAGTATTACCTCCTGTTGCTACAGAAATTCTACCGGTATTTACAAGGTCTACATCAACAGTTAAAACTTTTGCTACATTTAAATTTAATGCAGCTGAAGATGTTGATGTACTTGTTAGTGTAAGTGTTGCGTTTAATGTTGCCATTGCTAGATATTTTATATAAATGGTGCTATACTATAAGATAAGAAATATTATCTACTTTTTTCTTTTGTGGTTGTAACCAATTCTTTTACTGCCGCGTTTTGCTTTTCTAAACCTTCTTTTTTCAGCATCTGACATTTCACTCTCAGTTTTAGGAGTAGTTTCATTTACTCTATTAGTTGGTCTACATGCAGGATAAGGTCTTCCTTTTTCATCTTTACCTCTACCACAAGGTTTACCTGTTTTAATATCTTTCCATTCTTCTGCAAACCATTGCTTTAAACCACCTTTACCATATTGCATGAGACCAAGTTGACCTATCATATCATAAAACTTACTATATGATCCAGGGTCTGCTGATTCAGGATAATGTTCTCCTGTAAGCAAGTATCTATTATATGCACCACGATCACCTATGTAATTACCATCGATTATTGATGGCATTGTTATTCCATCCCATTCTACTTTATATTCAGTAGCATTAGTTCCCTGCATACCTGGTCTATTTGGATCAGGTAAAAGAACTCCATTTACTTGAGGAGCTTCATACGCATAAGGTGCCCCTGCGGATTGTTGTCTAAATAACTCGTATTCAGGATATAAAGATTCACCACCGTCTTGTTTAAAATATAGATTGCGGTATTTTTCACTAGCAGACTCATAGTCTTTTTCATACTTAGGAGATGCTTTTAAAAGAATGTGCTCAATATATTCTCTAGTTTCTTT
>Ga0099848_1001616_pt1 | contig 10559 bp, 13 predicted proteins | sample CB_VirMetaG_3_FD_78179 | JGI IMG/M metagenome (GOLD analysis project Ga0099848, IMG submission 78179) | Freshwater to marine saline gradient viral communities from Chesapeake Bay - CB_1508_1S Viral MetaG | ecosystem: Environmental > Aquatic > Marine > Coastal | place: USA: Chesapeake Bay... | reverse complement strand
AGATAAATTTAGTATAGAAAATGGAGAGTATAAAGACCAATTAGGTTTTCATAATTACTTAACAAGTAACCTCCCAAATTGGACTAGAAGTATTTATAAAAATAAATTTTATCATAGTGGAGACATAGGGGACATTATTTATTCTCTTCCTACTATTCGTCATTTAGGGGGAGGTTGTTTGATATTAAGTCCAGATTACGATGGTATGAAAATAAGAGATCCTATGAATTACTATAAGGCTACTCAGTTAAAGGAAATTCTCTCTAATTTAGATTTCATAGTAAAAGTAGACTATAGTCATATTAAACCAAAAGATATTGACTATGATTTAAATGATAGTAGGAAAGGCTTTATAGATTGGGGAGCCGGAAAACTATCAGAACAGGAAGTAGAGGAATTAAGAAATAAACCTTTAGTTCGTCTTTATGAAGAATTATATGATATTAATGAACCTACAAATTTAACTCCCTTCTTAGTTTGTGATTGTAAAATCGTTTACCCTAAGACTCCAATAATAATTAACAGAACAGAAAGATATAAAAACAAATATTTTCCTTGGGAAAAAATTATTAAAGATTACGGTAATCAAATAGGTTTCGTTGGTCTTGAAAATGAATATGAAGACTTTATTGAAGAGTTTGGAGAAGTAAAATATTTAAAAACCAACACTTATAAACATCTACTTCAAACGATTGCAGGGGCTAAGCTTTTTATAGGTAATCAATCTTTTCCATATTCCTTAGCTGAAGGATTAAAACAAAATTGTATTCAAGAAACAGATTTAGAAGTTGCTAATTGTATTTTTAGAAGACATAATTGTTATATTTCTTATAACGTCGAAAAGTATGATTATGCAGGAATGAAAAAATTTATCTCTCAATATCTAACTTAAAATCTCTTTACATTTGTTAATAGCTTCCTCTAAACATCTATGATCTTTAGCGAGCTCAAATTGATGGTATATACTTTCTTCAAAAACGGTACCATGACCGAACTTTAAATTAAGTGGTAATAAATCCCATTTCTCTCTTTTACAGCTTGTAGGTAACCAATAATCAATTTTTAAATTATTTTCTTTACATTTTTTAGTTAAAAACTGACCAGTATCATTTCTATCATTAACACTTAAACCAGGTCTTCCAGCTTTTTCAAAAACTTCCTTTGTAATACCTATGAAACAAGGATGAACGTATAAATTATTCTTATCAATATGGTTTGCGCAACCTACCGCTCCACTCAGGGTTCTACCGTCTTCTACTTTCTTAATTAAAGTATTAAGAAATGAATCTTTTAAAGGGAAGCAATCAACGTCAAAAAATATAAAAAGATCCTGTTTTTCGTTACTTATAATTTCCGAAAGAACCCTCCCATGAGCGTTATAATTTTCAGTATAGTTTTTACCTAAAAGCTTTCGTTGATGTATTTCTAAATTAAATTTATTAAAGACTTGTTTTTGAAGTTCTGCAAGCTTTTCATATTTTTCATCATATACTGAAAAAATTTTAAAGTTCATAAAGATATATAATCGTTGATAAAGTAAAAATCTATTATTAATAATGGTATGATTGATTACGACAATCTTTTAGAAAATTCTAAATCCTTTTGTATTACTATAAAAGACAATGAAGAATTAAAATCTTTAGAAAAATATTTTTTAGCTCATAATCACGAAGTAGAATTTTATAAAGGTATTAATATAAAAAATTTAGTAAATCCAAAAACTCTTAACCATCATCAAATAGGTTGCGCTTTGTCTCATCTTTCAGTTTGGGAAATTTTTCAAAAAACAGACAAGGATTACCTTATAGTTTTTGAAGATGATGTTACTTTCTGTAAAGACTATGTAGAAGAGTTTAAAAAATATCTTGAGCAAGTACCTGAAGACTGGGATATTATATACCCTGGCTATTGTATAAGAATAAAAAAAGAAAGTATAAAAGTTGGAAAAAACGTCTATAAAGACCCGGAAGGACCTCTTTGTACTCAAAGCTATATTGTTAATAGAAATGCTGTAAAAAATCTTATTCAGTGTGTTAAAGGACCTAGATTTGGAACTAACGAGAGAGAACCGCTGGATGGTTTTATGAAAAGTGTAATTTCAAGACCAGATTGCAGGCTTAACTGTTATACTTTTGTTCCTCCTTTAAATATACAACTCGAAAATCCTGTGTTTTACGATGAAGGTACCTATGATACGAGTGATTATGAACATTTAAATTATGAAACAAGAAGACCGGTAATCAGTGTAAGAAGAGACGGTGGTTTTGGGGATATGCTTATGATATTCACTCTCCTCAATAGTATGTATAAGAAAGGTTATACGATAGATTTTAGATGTAGCAAACACTGGAATCACGAGTTTATTAATTTACAAGAATTTATTTCTAACGTATCAGATAACTTTAATAAAATAGATATTGATTTATATGATACAGAACATGATGAAGATTATAATTTAAGAAGAACTAATACAGTTTTTAATTGCTTTAAGGCCAAACTAGAAAAATTTTTACCTAGAGGTTATTTAAATAAGAGAACAAAAAATAAAGAATTAAAAGTAGAAAAATTTGAGCTTAAACTTATTAAGAGACATGAAGAATTAGTTAAAGATTATTTAAAAGAATTACCTAAACCAATAATTTTAATTAATACTAGAGCTACAGTATTAAATAGATCTCTTACCCAGTCTTGTACTGAAGAACTAGGGGAAAAACTTTCCGAAATTGGAACAGTAATTAATATTCAAAATGAAAAGTTCCTTAAATCAGAAAAAGTTATAAACATCTTCAAAGACATTCTACCTCCTGATATTAGTATTTTAGCGTGCTTAATTAAGCATAGCGAATTACTTATAACTACAAATACAAGTACTCTACATTTCGCTAACTGTATGGAAAAGAATGTTTTGAGTATAGATCAAACATTTGAAACCAGTAAATTAAATATTTTTGATAACCCTAATTTTACTTCTTTTAAATCAGATCTTCCTTGTTTGTTTTGTGAACAGCATGGTAGTTGCCCTAAGGACGAGAAGGTTGATTGTTTTAATAGAAAAGATAATAACGGGTGTTGGCCCGCTGATTCAAAGTTTCCAGAATGTTCTTCAATTGATACAAACAAAGTTGTAGAAAAAGTTAAAGAACTTCTTCACACGCCCTAAGTAACATATCGAAATATTCTTCTTTAACATTTTTTTGCTCTTCATAATGGTGACCCCAACCATTATCAACGTTTATCTTCGATTTATCTTTAAATTTAAATTCTGCGAGTTTATTAATGTATTCTACGCTTAAAAATCTGTAATGAAGAATTTTTATTTTATCTTCATCTTTCTCATTCCCTCTATCAACGTAACCATCTGGTTTGCTTTCATGACACCCGGGCTGTAAGTTTATGCTTGTAATTTTCTTACTATCAAAAATAATATCTTTGCTTTGATCTTTGAAATAAAAACCTTTCTTAATTTTACTGAAAATTAGTTCCTCCTTTTTATATTCTGGAAACTCTTTACTTACCATATTAAAACCTCTTGTAAAGGGTAAAGATATTCCTTTATCTCTACAATCTTTAAGTTTATTTCTTAAACCTATTTTATGATATATAAATTCATCACAATCTATTATTAAGATCCAATCATTAATATGAGAGGTATGAAGTGTTTTATAACCATTGTTTCTACACCACCCTGAAGATAAATTAAAATTGGAATTTAGTTCTTTATGAATAGTTTCCTCGTCTATATTATCGCATATCCCTACCGAGTCATTTACTCTTAATTCTATATTACAACCGTAATCGTTTTTAAAGTAAGATTTAATTATTTTATGGGTGGAATCTGTAGAATTTCCATCAAAGAAAATAATCTCATCACATACAGAGGTATAATAATCTAAGAAAAAAGGTAAAATTTTCTCTTCATTTTTGCATTGTACAATCGCAGTAATTCTCATCTTTTATAATTATTCTCATTTAACCACTGTTCTAGTACCTCTAAAGTATCTTCTTTAAGATCGTTATAAGAAAAATAATCTTTATAACTTGTTCTTCCATCACCAATATGGTTAGGCCAGTATTGTGTAGTACCGCAACTCTTATTTTCAATTAATTTATCTACTATCTTTTTCTGAGATTCTATAGAAAAAAGATTATCTATCTCATTAGCCTCTTTATCTGAAAGCTCTACCTCGAAAACATCGCATATAGACCTAGCTGCATTCGAAGGCTTTAATATATCTACTTCATATCTCAAAAAATAAATTTCAGCTCCCTCTTCCTTATGTTTTTTAATTTTATTACCGTGTTTAATATTCCGTAAAATAAATTCATCAATAGTAACATTTTTTTTCTTTTTTAGCTCTGAAAAGTGAACATTAGTTTTTCTCAGCATAGAAGCAGCACTATCTCTTACATCTCTAATAGTACAAAAAGAAATATCTTCCATTAAATTTGTTTTATTTAACCATTGACCATAATGAAGCTTATAAACTTCTTTAACTGTAAAATGTTTTTTTCTTAATATATGCCATAAGAGATTATAGATTAAAGTCGAACCGCTTCTATAAACCCCGTTACTAAAAATATTTTTTTCTGATAAATCTCTCATATCTCTATATCTAATTTATATATAGCAATTAATATTGAAAATGACAGAGAAAGAGTTTAAATGTCTAACCTCACTTAACTATAAAAGTTCATAAAATGATAAATAATAATATGAAGTTTGATGATATTGCTGATAGTATACTTAAGCCAAGACCTCATATAAAGGTTGATCGTAAAGAGTTAGCTATGGGTATAAAAGTTGAGATGGAACATACTACGAATAAAGAAGCAGCTAAAACTATTGCTTTACAGCATTTAGCAGAAGATCCAAAATATTATACCAAACTCAAAAAGGTTGAAGGTAGCGTTCATGAAAATTATGCTGACGGTAAAGTTAAGGGTAAAAGCCGACCAGGTAGAGTTAAAAAAAGCGGAGCCAGTTGTAAAGGCTCCGTCTCTTCTTTAAGAGCTAAAGCTAAGAAGTATGGAGGAGAGAAAGGAAAGATGTATCATTGGTGTGCTAATATGAAAGCTGGTAAAAAATAATGAATTTAAGGCCTAATTTTACCAGCAGGTGGAATATCTAAATCATCTTCAATACCGGTTGGAATAGCGATTGCTACTTTAACCGGTTTTTCTATCTTATTAGCTGTCTTAGTAGATTCGAATTCAAGATAGTTTGCAATTGTATTAACGTAGTCTTCTGCGAGTGTGATTTTAGCCTGTACCCAAGGCTCTAAACTATCAAAACGTTGGGCAAGCATCTGAAGCTTTTGCGTATTTCTAACGATACTACTTAACTGAGATTGAATCATATTTTCTGCTTCTGATTCTTCGTGCTCAGGATGCTCGTAAGGAGTTAAATCCGGCTCGATATCAGGAATACCAGCTTGTAAATCTGGCAAACCACAGCTTTCAAGTAAATTTTCGAATCTCATATTAATTATTTATTGATAATAGGTGTATTTTATAGAAAAAATAATAAATAATTAAGATGAAAAAGTTCGATAACTTCTTTTACCTCACAGAAGGTGGAAATCTCAGTATAGATAACAAGTATTTTGCCGATGATATTAATCTAGATTATATCAGTCAAGATAAGGCGAAGAAATTTATTGAAGATTTAGAAAATTTATTTAGAGATATTAACAAAATATATCTTCAAGCTTACGGTGAACCTTTATGGGAACAATTAGAAGTACTTTTAAGAACAAATAAAATTTATTCTGGTTCTTCTAAAATATTTGTTGAATTTGTTAAAGAAGGTAAGTATGATATTTTCGCGCAATATAAAAAGCTTGTAGGTGATATAGATATTCAATTTAACGAAGAATTTAGCAAACAGTTTGAAGACCTTTTTTACGATTCAGGTAGTAAGTTATGTAATGAAACCGCTCCTACCGTTATAGGTAATTTTATATTCTATGGAGAAGGAGGTACCGGAGCTATTCAAAAGAACTGTTTGTTTGGATATAAATTCGGTGTAGATATGGATTCTGGTAAAGAGAATGATAGTAAAGTAACCTTTGTCCAAATAGACTTTGAACCTGTTTCTTTTGAAAGAGGGATACCTACAAAATTTAGTCAATTTTCTCATAACGCTTCTTTTGATGATATTCAAGACGGGATTAAGGGTGTATTTCATAAATTTCTAATACAAAGCATTCTAGATATATCTAATCAAATTCTTGTAGATTTTAAACTTTACACATTAAAAGGAAAAGCAACTACAAGAAAAGGCGCAAAATCAACTTTAAAATCTTTTTCTGTTGATAAAGGCTTTAGAGATAGATATACTCCTGTTGTAACAGCACCAAATAGTAATGAACTCTTAAAGAATAATAAAGGAGAATTTATTTATTTTGATATAAAGCCGAAAGATAAGGATTTATTAAAATCCTCAGATTACAAAGTGCGAGTGATGGAAGGTTCAGATCTATACAATGATTTGGTAGGTTTAAATTTAGAAACTACTGTAGATACTAAAACTGGTAAAAAAGTACTTTTTTTAGATATAAATCCTGATTCTCTTAATTACAGTCAAGATTTAGATGTTTTATTCACCTTAATGTTTGGAGAAGAGCCAGATAGTGTAGATATAAAAGATTTTAACTCTTTTACTGGTCTACTAAGGCTACTAAAAAAATATCAAGGTAAGAGTAAAGTACCTAACTTAGAGAATAAAATCTATGAGGACTTTTTAGATAAGATCTACAGCCCAGCTGCTCAAATGCTATATAAGAGAGATTCAAGAAACCCTAAAGGTGAAATAAACGAGAGAGATTTTTCTACCAAGCAAGCAGCTGTAAATAAAATTCAAGACATGTTCCCCAATATTACATCAAATTATTCTAAAGAGAGATTCGATAATATTGTCAATAAATATAACCAAATAAAATAATGAAAACCTTTTCAAAATTTATTAAAGAAGTTTCAGCAACTACAAGAAAGAGCATACCTCATCTAGGTAGCGATACATCCAATAATCTCGATGAGAGGGTTTTTCTCGATCTTTTAGATTTTATAGAGCAGAATTATAAAAATATTATTACCCCAGATAAGGTTAATATTACTGAAAAATTTGACGGTTTCGGAATTAGATTTGGATTAGACTCTAATAAAAGATTTTTTATTGAATCTTCAAGATCAGGACCAGTCTATGATGCCGGTACTTTTAGAAATTTTGCTATTAATAAGTTCGGTAGCTCAAACCCTATCGCTGAGTCTTACGAAGATATTTTTAAGACGTTAAGTTCGTGTAAAGAATTACAGGATATATTAAAAAAATATACTGAACAGTCGGGTATAAAGATTTTAGCTGAAGCTCTCTACCTACCGAATAAAAAAGAAAATGGTGGTGAGGGAGAAGATGAATACGTCGTCTTTATTGCTACTAGATATAAAAAACAAAAACTCGGTACTTGGGCTACTTTTATTTTATTCGATGCTATAGACGGGGATTCAGTAGAGTTTGATCAGAATAAAAAAGCAGCTTTATTTGACGATTTAAAAAGACTTTCTACAAACGAAATAAAATTCGAAACTCCGGATATAAACGAGATTTCTAGTATCGATGTTTCTAGAGAAACCTCTCAAGTAAAAAATTTCGTTAAACAAATTGAGAAAAAATACGGGAAAGCTATTAACGAATTATTAAGCAATCCTTCTCGAAAGAGATCAGACTTACAAATTAAGAATGCAGTTAAAAATAAAATTCTTCAATTCCAAAAAGAGCTTGCAACTAAGATTGCTAGTGGTATAATGAAAGGAAAGCTCGGTGATATTGAAGGAGTAGTTTTTAAGCTAGCAAATGGTGTTATGTTTAAAGTTGTTTCAGATGCCTTCAAGAAAGCTAAGGCTGAAAGAAACAAAGAATATGGAACATGATAAAAAGCTATTTGTAATTTCTGATACTCATTTCTATCATACCAACATAATCAAATATTGTGATCGCCCGTTTAAAGATGCTGAATCAATGAACGAGGCGATTATTTCTAATTGGAATAATACAGTTAGAAAAGATGATTGGATTATTCATATAGGTGATGTTGTAGCTGGAGTTGGTAAACAAAAAAATGAAAAGGTAAAAGAACTAGATAAACTTTTAAATGGTAAGAAAATCTATATTAGAGGTAACCATGACAATAGTGTTGAATGTGTACCAATGTATGAAGAACTTTGTTTTGATTTTAATCCTGAAATAAAAATTTATATTTCTCACCACCCTGAACCTAAGTTTAATAGAAAAGCAAATTTTCATCTCTACGGTCATATCCACGAAAAGAAAAATTTTTTAAATAATGCTTTTAATTGCAGTGTAGAGCAGTTAAACTATAAGCCTATAGAGGTAAGCGAACTAATAGAAAAATATTATGATATTACTCAAGACCAATTCGATTTACTATAACGATGTTAATCTAATAGCAAGAAATTCAGCTGTCAACAGCAGAACTGAAGTACCTAAAGAACTAGATAGAATTATGGTAAGCCCTATGGCTGCGGTTGTGGGAAAGGAGTTTGCCTTAGAAGCAAGCAAACTAGGACTTTCCGTATGTCTTCATAGATTCTGTAACCCTAAAGAGCAAGGGGAAATTTATTCTTCTATTTTTGACAAAGAAAATGTACATTGCAGTATAGGTCTAGATGATTGGGATAGAGTAAAATATCTTAACGAGCTAGGTGTAAAGAACTGGGTTATAGATTGTGCTAACGGCTATATTCCTAAAGTTAAAGAGGTTGCTGAAACTCTTTTAAGACTGTTCGCTTGTAAGACTCTTACTATAGGTAATATAATGACAGGAGAGGGTATTATTTTATATAAAGAATTAATCGAGAAATATAGTAAGGTAAAATTTCTATTCCGTGTAGGTATAGCTGGAGGTAAAGCTTGTTCCACAAGTGATGCTACAGGTTATAATAGAGGTCAAATAACTGAAATAGATGAATGCTTTTCAGTAGCAGATGAATTAGGTTGTTACGTTATTGCTGATGGTGGGGTTAAGAATGGTAATTATGCTTGTAAAGCGTTCGGTGCAGGAGCTGATTATGTAATGATGGGAAGTTATTTTGCAAAAGCTAAACAAGCTCATACTTGGCAGATTGGGGACGGTACTTATTGGGGAGGAGCAAGTATAAAACAGCAAACTCTTTTCGGTGGTATACGAAGACATAGTGAAGGGAAAGTTGTAGAGCTTGAAGAAAACGAAACAAAACCTCTTTCAGAACTAGTTGACGAATTATGGGGAGGTATAGCTAGCGGGGTTAGTTATAGTAGTTATCCTTCTTTGACTCAATTTATAGGTAACGGTTTGTTTGAAGTAAAACAGAACAGCTTGCCACCAGGTAGATAAAGAGTAATTAATTTAATGCCATCCTTAGATAACGCATACGAACTTTGTAGTAAATTAAACGAAGAAGGAATACAGCATCTACTTATATGCATTCAACAATCAAAAGAAAATGATAACGCTACATATTTTCTTAATATAAAAGAAGAAAAAGTGCCTGTTTTAACAAAAGTTTTAAAAGATGTATTAATGGATCTGGATAAAAAAATGTAGATTTATTAATATATACATGAGAAAATATCTAGGTCTAAGACAACAAATCGCAACAGCTACTAGTATTACTGAAATTGATTCCTTACTAAAACAATGTGAAGAAAAGGATTCTGCCTCTGAAAAGACTAAAAGAGCGTGGATTAGCACCGCAAAGAGAAGAGTAAAAGAGCTCCAAACCCTTCCAAAAGAAACAAAAGCTAAGAAGCCTGCTAAGAAGCCTGCTAAGAAGCCTGCTAAAAAACAGGTCAAAAAAGCTAAAAAATAATAAATAATTACATGAACAAAAACGAAATTTATGGTTTGTTTGACCTCTATGCTGAAAAGCGTAAGGAGATTCTCGCTTCTGACGCTGAATTATTAGAGGAAAATGCAGCTAAACCAGATTATATCGATATCGATAAAGATGGTGATAAGAAAGAATCAATGAAAAAAGCTAAGAAAGATAAAGATAATGCTTTCCCTCATGATGAAACCTATGATGAAAGTAATCATGATAAGACTGGTGGAAATTCTGATGCTGAACTATTAAAAAAAGTAGAAAAGAAAAAAGGTGCAGCAGGAAAGAAGTTAATCAAAACTGCAAAAAAAGAATTAAAAGATAAAGGCAGTGTTTCTGCTAAAGTTAGAGACGATCTCGCAAGAGATGAGTATGAAGAGTCTAAGAAAGTCGCTAAAGCTCCTATTAAAGAGAACAATCATGAAGCTCTTAAGTCTCATTTTAAAAACATTCTAGAAAAGAATGGTATTTCAGACATGGTTACACAACGTATCCTAAAGTCAATGTTAGAAGCTTATAAGTTAGGTAAACAGTCACGTGTTTAATAACTAACTCGATAGTTAAGCGACCACTTCGTGCAGGGTGGTCGCTTTTTTTATGTATTGATTTATTGTACTTTTCTTATAATTCCTTATGTGAGGAAAGCAGTAAACATTTTAATTCCTATGGCTGGAGCTGGT
>Ga0099848_1001615_pt1 | contig 10564 bp, 10 predicted proteins | sample CB_VirMetaG_3_FD_78179 | JGI IMG/M metagenome (GOLD analysis project Ga0099848, IMG submission 78179) | Freshwater to marine saline gradient viral communities from Chesapeake Bay - CB_1508_1S Viral MetaG | ecosystem: Environmental > Aquatic > Marine > Coastal | place: USA: Chesapeake Bay... | reverse complement strand
TTCGATAGCAGAGACACCTTGGCGTGCGTTTGAACATATCGAGAGATTGGAACATATCTGCAAAATCGTTCTAGTGAGTGGAGTTTTGGACTAATGGAATATAATATCAAAGAACTTTCAAACATGACTGACATGGAATATGATATTTTTACCAGATGTATCGATGGCAGTCAGAATGAAGACGATTGGAAAACAATTGTAGACTTCTGGGAAGAATATATTCGAGACATGGAAACTTACAATAAGTGACGAGATTGAAAGTCAGAACATTACTGAGAGGCGTTTCGGCGTCTCTTTTCTTTTATAAATTCTCTTGGAGGTATTTTATAAATGGCTGTAATGGAGAAGCAGAAAACCGGAACCAAGATGGATATGGGGGAATTCTAAGCCGTGTAATGGCTGCATGTCCTGTTCTTATAAATATGGTATAAGTAAGATTATATACACACAAGACGAAATAGGTCATTACGGGGTCATCGATGTTGAGATTTAAAAGTTATTTGACTGAAGCTGGACAATCAGCCGAGAGGCAAGAAAACGGGTTTGTCGCTTTGATCAACGATACTTTCATTCAAAACGGGGAAAAGCCTTTTACTTTGAAGACAAAAAGTGATACAGTAAGGGGAGTGATCAAAGCCGAGAAATTTCAAGGTCGGCAACAATCAGGATCAGAACCATATACTGATGTAAAACTATACACTTCTAGTGGAGTACTCAATCTCTCTATGAAGGGTCCAAGCGCACCATCACTTGCTGGTGGTGGTCTTAGGGGTATCGAAGCTATCATCCCAGGACTAGCAGCTAGGTTTTTTAGAGCAGCCTTTGATAATCACAAAAAGAATGGTTTAAAACCAGGAGAGAAAGTTCCTGACACATTCGCAAAATTGAACGATAAAGACAAAGAATTATTGGTCATCGGAAATGAAGCAATGGGTGGTCCTATTGATTTTATGTATATCGGACCAATGGATGTATCCGGTGACTTCAAAAATGGTACTCTATCTATCAATGGTAAGATGATTGAATCAAAGAAATATTCAGACAGTAAAGACTTATTCTTTCGCCTACGCGCGCGTAGGAATGATCAGACATTTGATCCAGCAGCTTCCGATAAGCAGGGTATTCCTAAAATCTACGGTAAATCTCCATCAAAAGGAGACAGTGCTGGTCGTTTAGTAATCACTGATAAACCCGTAAAAGCGAGAGGTATAATTGTTTTTTAATGTTTTCATTCAAGCAATATCTAAATGAAGCGGCTGGCAAGCAATTGTAGACTTCTGGGAAGAGTATATTCGGGATATGGCTGTAATGTCTACAAAAAAGACTGGATCTAATCTTACTTCATGGGAGTACTATGTAGTTGGCAAAGAAGATTGGAAACGCTATCAAGATATTTTAATGATTGAAACAACAAATCTTATTTCATTATTTTTAGACACCCAGGGTAAAAAAGTATCTTCAGAGCTTTATAAAAATAAAGATAAAGTCCATTTAGTTGATAATGCTAATTATATTATCAATGGAAAAATGCACGCGAAGGTAAAGATAAAGAATGTGATTGGATATTTACCGATCACCAGACTTAGTAAACCTCCTAGAAATACTACTGAAAAAGAAGACATAGCACTTGCACAACTCGATCAAGAAATTAAAAGTCGAGTTGTGGGAGGTAAAGGTATTTGTATTCTAGTAAAGTCTCACGGTAAAGTCGCTTTCACATTTAAAGATTGTGTCGGCGCGAGAACTTTTAAAGGCACGCCAAAAGCAGACTTTTCTATCATCAATAGTCGCGGTCAAGAGGTTGCGTATATTTCACATAAAGATGCCGGCGGCGCGAGGGCATATCAACAATATGTGTCTCTTACTGGTAAAAATCGTGATGGGGTAAATGATCATCCTATTGTTCAAGATTTTCTAAGACAAATTGTAGCGAGACATAGTGAAATTACAGAAAATAGAATGAGATATAAAAGAACCATACCTTTCACAAAAAATGGCATTGAATTAATCAATAGAGCAGTATATGGAGTAGAATTCGGAAAAAGTTTTTCAAAAGAGCATTGCCATTTTATCGGGCAGGGCAAGCCGACGATGATTGAAGCAGATCCTAAAGATAGACCTAAAGACTGTGGCATCGCGTATGAACTAAAATTTAGTGATGATCTATCCGTTTCTGGCGATGTTAGTCACTTCAAGGGACAGGGCTATGAGCCTATCATTCTTGCACGATTCACGAATGACAGAAACTTCTTTGTAGACGGAAATAAATATAATAATGTAAGACTTCTAATCGCACCACGCGTACTATCATCTACAGCGAAGGAAATATGAAAAAATTCACACAATATCTAGAAGAAGCAACTGGCAAAAATCTTCATATGGAACATCTGGAAGATATGGTGTTCAATGAAGGAGTAAAAGGTACCAGAGACGCAATCAATACACTCCGAAATGTTAGAGATATGCTTGCAGGGCACTCCAAATCACGCGTGAATATCACTACCAAGTGGGATGGCGCGCCCGCAATTTTTGCAGGTGTCGATCCAGAGGATGATAAGTTCTTTGTCGCTAAAAAAGGCATCTTCAATAAAAATCCTCAGACTTTCAAGAGCATTGAAGATATCAATAATGGAGGTCTAGCAGGCGAACTAAAAGATAAGTTTACACTCGCTTTCAATGAGTTTTCAAAATTAGGAATAAAGAGTGGCGTATATCAAGGCGATTTGATGTTCTCTAAAAGTGATTTACAAAAAGAAACCATCGATGGTGAAGACTATCTTACATTCCAGCCCAATACTATCGTTTATGCTGTTCCTATAGCTTCAAGTCTTGCTAAAAAGATTCGTAAAGCAAATATCGGTGTTGTTTGGCACACCACATATGATGGTCCAAGTCTACCTGAAATGAAAGCAAGTTTTGGTAAAGATATCGTAAAGAACTTCAAAGATATTCCTAGTGTGTGGCAAGACGATGCAACATATAAAGACGTTTCTGGAACCGCCACTTTTACCAAATCTGAAACCGATACACTAACTTCATATCTTTCAAACGCAGGTAAACTATTCCGAAGCATCCCGGCTGCCGCAATCGATGATATCGCTGGTAATGAAGAATTTCTTATGAGACTAAAAACTTTCAATAACACTAAAGTTCGTGCGGGTAAAGCTATCACGAATCCAACACAACATGTAAGAGAACTTGTAGTATATATACGCGACTATTACGACAAAGAAGCCGCAAAGCGTAAAACTCCATCTGGCAAGAAGGTTCAGACAGACAAGCAAGCCGCAGTTCTGGCATACTTTGACAAGCACTATAGAAATTTAGTGAAAATCTATCAGATGGTTATCTATCTAGGTACCGCAAAAGGGATGATTGTAGATAAGCTAAATAGCGCTGGGTCTTTGAACACTTTCTTGAGAACACAGAATGGATTTTCTGTCACGAATCAGGAAGGCTATGTTGCGATTGATCGGATTGGTAATGCAGTCAAGTTGGTCGATAGAATGGAATTCTCACGGGCTAACTTTTCTCCAGACGTAATCAAAGGTTGGCAAAAATAAATGCAAACGTTCTTAGAGTTCAAGATGGATATTCCGAAGTCAAAAGAAACTTTGGGTATCACTCGCGACAAAATGCCCCAAATCGCTTCCAAAGATTATGATGAATTTATAAATTATTTGAAAAAAAATGATGTAAAAATGACAAAAAGGAAAGTGCCAGCAAAAATATTAAAACCTATTCAGAAAGAATTTTCTAAAGATGGTGTAGAAAAATCTATGATAAGAAGTATTGGTGGGGGTGTTCCAAAACCATTGATTGCTTCTTCTGACAATTATATTATCGATGGTCATCATAGGTGGTTGGCTACAAAAAATATCGATCCTAATGAGCCTATTGAGATTTATCAAGCAAACATTACAGTACAAGATTTACTTGCACTTACACTAGGATTTTCAAAAGTTACATTCAAAGGAATTTATAAATGAGAAGATTTACACATTTTCTCCAAGAAGAATATGAAGAGTTAGTAGAGAAACTTATTACATTCGGCAATCGAGCATATCCAAAGTTTGGTACTGTTGTTATCATGGCAGGTGGTGCTGGTTCAGGAAAAGGTTTTGTAAAAGATAAATTGGTAGGAGTAGAAGGATTTACATTTGATGTTGATGCTATCAAGACACTTGCATTGAAAGCAGATGGATTGAATGCTAAAGTCAAACAGGAACTCGGAACTGATCTTTCTAAATTGAATTTGAAAAATCCAGATGATGTTGCTACAGTCCATGAAATCATTGGAGACTATTTGAAAATTGATGATAAACGATTAGAGGCGATGTATAGAAGTATCATTTCATCTTCTCCAGATAGAAAACCTAATATGATTTTTGATGTTACTTTGAAAAACTTAGGCAAACTTGATAAACTTACAAGAGCAGTAAAAAAGTTAGGATATGATTCAAACAATATTCATATTGTATGGGTTGTAAACGATATTGAAGTTGCAATTGATCAGAATGCGAAAAGAAGTCGTACGGTTCCAGTTGAAATTCTTGTCAACACTCATAGAGGCGTTAGTCAGACTATGATGGACATTATACAGATGGGTAAAAAGATCAAAACATATTTGGATGGTGATATTGTATTTGCCTTCAACAAAGTTGGAGTTGATAGTGAATTAGTCAAATCAGAAAGAGGTGGATCATACATCAAAGATGCTAACTATTTCTTCGTGAAAAAAGCTGGTAAAGATGTTATGCCGCTTGATATGATTAGTCGTGATATTAGAGCTAAGATTGGAAAATATGTTCCTAAGAATGTAGATTGGACTTGACACTTTTCTAAAAATATAAATACTCTTAGGTAAGGCTCAGGCAAACCCAAGGAGAAAAAATGAAAAAAGCAGTAGTCGCTTTCGGGCGAATGAATCCGATTACAGTTGGTCACGAAAAACTTGCAAATAAAATCAAATCTGTAGCAAGTAAAGAGAAGGCAAAGCCTTTTATCTATCTGTCACATTCTCAAGACAGAAAGAAAAATCCCCTTGATTACAATACAAAAATCAGAATTGCGAGCAAAGCATTTGGCAATCTTGTAACCAAATCTTCAGCGCGAAACATCATTGAAGTACTCAAAGAACTTCAAACAAAAGGATTTACAGATATTGTAATCGTCGCGGGCGCAGACCGTATTTCAGAATTCAAAAATTTAGTCACAAAATATAACGGCAAAGAATATAACTTTGATTCCATCGACGTGGTGAGCGCAGGTGAACGCGATCCCGACGCCGAAGGAGTCGAAGGTATGTCCGCTTCCAAACTCCGTGATCTTGCGAAAAAAGGAGACTATGATACCTTCAAGCAAGGAATGCCTAAAAAACTTAGCAATTCTGATATCAAGTCAGTATATGACACTATCAGAAAAGGTTCTGGTATAAATGAAGAAATCGAAGATGAAGACGATTATGATCTAACAGATGATGATATTGAAGAACTTATTCGTTCACTAGAATCACTAGAAGATGAAGATTGGGATGATATTCTTGGTGATGATGAAGACGATGATGATGAAGAAGATGAAGACGATGATGATGAAGAAGATGAAGACGATGATGATGAAGAAGATGAAGACGATTTAGAAGAAGCGCCACTTTCAATAGCTCAAAGAATGAAAAGAGGTCGTATTGCAAGAAGATATGCAAAACGCACCCAACGCAAAAGAGAAATAAAACTTCGCCGTCGTGCTAGTAAAGACGATTTATCTAAACGCGCAAGAAGAGGAGCTATCAAACTTCTCAAAAAGAGAGTTGCTGGTAAAAAAGGCGAAAAATATCAATCCCTTTCACCTTCACAAAAGATTTCTGTAGATCGTGCTGTTGCTAAAAGAATGAGTCAGGTCGACAGAATCGCTAGAAGACTTCTTCCACAAGTGAAAAGAAAAGAATCAGAAAGACTTCAAAGAAGAAATAGAAGAACTAATGAAGCTTTTGAACTAGTCGAAAAAGTTACTATGCAGCAAATCAAGGACCTTGAAAAGTTTGGTGACAGACTGCTATCAAAATTTGACATTGATGTTGAATTTTCAAAACACTTTGCTGATAGAATGAATGATCCTCGGAATAATCCTGATATCAGTGTGGCAGAAATTCAAGCTTTATTCAAAAAAATTGCGAGAAACAAAGCAAGAAATATCATCAAACACAAAGACAGTGAAGTTGTTTTGAAAGATATGCAGAGAGATTTAAATCTTCCTGTAGCAATCAAAACAGACGGAAAAGCCGTGGATGTAGTCCATAAAACTATCATGCGTAAAAAGAACTTTACTACACCAAACCCTGTAGTAAAATATGAAAGTGTCGATCAATCTTTTGAAACTTTCTTAGAATCTTCAGATAAGAATCAAAAAGCTATTGAAGAGAAAGCAGAAAGATTTGGTTATCCAACAGAAGTATTACAAGAGGTATACAATCGCGGTATCAAATCTTTTGAACATTCTGGAAAAACTCACTTGGATGAAAATCAGTGGGCATGGGCGCGCGTGAATAGTTTCATTGCAGGTGGAGCAGCCGCTAAAAAAGATGCTGATCTTATCGAAGCTGAAGACCCTGATATTGGCCATCGCGCGGGTTCTCAACCAAAAAAATACTATAAAGGATTAGAGAAATTCACCAAAGTTGCAAGAGACCAGCACTTTAAAAAAGGTGCTAAAATGGATGATGACAATCCTTCTGCATATGAACCTGCTCCTGGAGACAAAGAGGCGAAAACAAAACCATCAAAACATACTAAAAAATTTAAACAAATGTTTGGTGAGGAAGCAAAAGGAAAACAATTTGTTTATGATAATAACGTTACTAAAAACTTTGAAGTTTGCCCAAGTGCCCTTGAAACATTTATGAAAAATGAAAAAGATGGAATTGAAGATAAAGCATCTTTCAATGCGGCTGTAATTGCTGTAGATAAGTATCTTGGATTTGAAAAGTCTACTCTCGAAAAGAATAGTGCTACAGAACAAGATTTAGAAAAAATGAAAGATTTAGTGGATGATGCGAAAGAAAAAATTCAAAATGCAAACTTAAAGGGCCATGACTATCATCAAATTCATATTGATGCTGTAAAGAGACATATCAAAGATGTGAATGAAGTTTTTGAAGAATTTATGGGTCTTGAAGAAAGTCAAATTGAAGCATTAAAGAATAAAGCTGAAAAGTCTGGAGTTTCATATTCAATTCTCAAAAAAGTTTATGACCGTGGAATTGCAGCATGGAGAACCGGGCATAGACCAGGAACAACCCCACAACAATGGGCATTAGCTCGCGTCAATTCATTTTTGACTGGTGGAACAACTCAAAAGACTACTGATAAAGATTTGTGGGCGAAAGCTAAAACACAAAAAGAATCTGTTTATTCTCCGATGGAACTCGCACTTCTGGAAGGCGGGCATGAAATGGAAGAAAAAGTCTGCTGGGATGGTTATAAGCAAGTCGGAATGAAAAAGAATGCTGCTGGCAAAGATGTGCCAAACTGCGTACCAGAAAGCGTACAAACAGTTGATGAATCTGCATTATCAGCATTGAGATTTGCAACTGCTGCTCATAAAGGTCAGAAAAGAAAGAGCGGCGGTGACTACATCAGTCATCCTAAAGAGGTTGCTAGAATTGTCAAGCAGTATAAAAATTCTCATAATCTTGACGCATTGATTCAAGCTGCTTATCTACACGATACGATTGAGGATACAGACACCACTTACAAGGACTTGGTGAAGCAGTTTGGTGGTTTGGTCGCTGGTATGGTCAAGGATCTCACAAGCGATAAAGATGCTATCGAGGCAATGGGTAAGGGTGAATACATCGCTAACAAGATGGCTAAGATGTCAAGTTGGTCTTTGGTTATCAAACTCGCTGACAGACTTGCAAATGTGGGTGATATTGATGACCGCCCTGCTGAGTTTCAGAAGAAATACGCAAATCAAACGAAACTTGCTATAGACACTCTCAAGAAAGATCGGTATCTTTCCAAAACGCATAAGAAAATTATATCAGCGATTGAAGATAAAATCAAAGAGTATGTTACAGAAAGCGTTCCTGAAGAAGGCGGTGCAGGTGAAGAAGGTACCGACAAACTTCGAAAGAGATATATTAAAGATACTCCGGGACAAAAAGTAACCTAAAATGTTTTCGTTTGGTGTTGAAAATATAACAAAAAGTATTGGAGTAGTTACTGCTACGTTTGCTCTTATAGGTGGCGGATACACACTGTGGGATAAATTTGAAAGCAAGGACATACTTACTTGGGCACCCGAATATTTTTCAGTATCAGACGGACCAAGAGATGGAACATTTGATGTTATTGTTGCTCGTGAAAAGCATAGAGACGATTGTAGTGTTGAAGACTTTACACTAGAGGTCAAAGACAGCAAGTACATGATACACACAGCATCGCCTAGCGTAAGCAAGTTCTCAGGACCTGCAAGCGATAAGATTGATAAGTTTGGTTTCTCGTTTACTATTGACATAGAACACCAGCATACGATTTCACTTGGCACTGCTACACTGTTAGCAAGTATTGATTATATGTGTCCAGAAGGACCAGTTGTTGTAAGTTATCCGGATCACAAAAATTTAAGGTTTGAAATAATAAAGGAATAGACAAATGAATGCCGCAAGACTAAAAGATATTCGCAGAAAGATTCGTCAAACAAGACCTACAAATGAAGAAGTTTGTTGCGAGGAATGCGCTAATGAGTTGAATGAAACTGTTTATGAGATTTCGGAAGCGGAATATCAGGACAAGAATGTTACTTTGAATAAGCCTTTCAGAGCTAATGACGGTATACACGATAACTGTGTATACGTCAAAAATGATAAAGGTAATGTGGTAAAAGTCTGTTACGGTGATGCTTCCATGAAAAACCGTAGCGATAATCCAAAAGCACGAAAAAGCTTTAGAGCAAGACATAATTGCGATAATCCCGGACCAAAATGGAAAGCGCGGTACTGGGCCTGCAAAAATTGGTAAGAACATAAATAGTAAACAAAGAGATATTTGGAGAATAAAAATGTACTCAAAGAAAGATTTTGGTTTTAGCGCAGATTTTCTAAAAACTGTCGCTTCAGTTATGAGTAAAAATAGAAACATGACAGTATCAGAGATTCAAGAAAAACTGGATTCTGGTGTTTGGTCCGCAGATACTCCTATTCTAGAAGGCAAAGAGGCGCTTATTTATGATAGGCAACTAAATCGTCGCATTTCAGTAAATGTTATTTCTGAAGCCATGGACCCCGTCAACAAAAAAGCTTTGAAGAAAGATTTTGATGATCGTGAAGACAAGGATATTGATAACGACGGAGACACTGACGATTCCGACGAGTATCTCCACAAGCGCCGTAAAGCAATTTCTAAGGCAATGAAGGACGAGGCTATGAAGCCTTATGTTTCTTCCGATAAAGATGGCGCACATGTGATGAATTCTAAAGGTAAAGCAGTAAAGACTTTTAAAGATATGAAGTCTGCTAATGCTTATCTAGACAAGAATTTCAAATCACTAAGCGAAGATGAAGCCCTTGAAGAAGGTAAAAAGGGCTACAAAAAGGAGTCTGACGATTCTTCAAATGACGAAAAAATGACCGACGCTCAAAAGAATGACATGGATGGTGACGGTGATAAAGACAAGAAGAACGAGAAAAAGAAAAATCTTGAAAAAGTAGATTCCATCGATACTGATCCAGAAATGAGTGATACTATGGTTCAGGAAAGGGCTGGGGAAAAGCTTGCTTCATATGAAAGAGAGAAGCTTGATGATTTGAAAAAGAAGCATGAAGGTGGTAAAATGCATCGTGCTTTGAGACGCCAATATGGTGATAAAGGTGATGAAATTTTTTATGGTAAGTTGACTAAAATGGCTAAAGGTGAGTATGATGGTTCACAAAGCAAGAGCGAAGAATTTCAATTGACCTCAGAAGATTTGAATACACTGGACGAACTTCAGAGACTCGGGCAACAGTTTGATGAAGCCCGTGGGCGCCCACCTAAGGGTGATGATGCCGACGATGCTGGTTCAAAGAACTTTGTTATGCAAATGAGAAAGTCTGTTTCTCTCCGTGGGCAAAACACTGTCACTTTCGATGATGGTTCAAAAATGAAAGTCGATCAAAGAAAGGCACAAACTTTTCTCAATCGTTTCATGGATCTAAAAAAGCCAGCAGAAAAAGAAATGCTTATGAAGAGTGCATCTAAGTCACCTAAGCATTTCGATATGGCACTTCAAGGTAAAGTAGCAAAAGACTCTAAGCCTTCAATGCTTCCACCTCTAAAGTCGGAGAAATAATATTATGAGAATGTCAAAAGCACTTCAAATGGTATGTGAAAATGTACAAGAAATGAAAAAAGATCGTACAGACAATCCTACGACAATGAAAGATGCGGAAAAAGAACAAGTTGAAGAAGTAGAGATTGAAGAATGGATTGATGTCGAAGAAGCTGTAAATATGCTAGAAGAAGGTAAATCTTCAACGGGTTACGATCTTTATCACAAAGACTTTTCTTCTGCTATGCAACATGCTTAT
>Ga0099848_1001614_pt1 | contig 10564 bp, 12 predicted proteins | sample CB_VirMetaG_3_FD_78179 | JGI IMG/M metagenome (GOLD analysis project Ga0099848, IMG submission 78179) | Freshwater to marine saline gradient viral communities from Chesapeake Bay - CB_1508_1S Viral MetaG | ecosystem: Environmental > Aquatic > Marine > Coastal | place: USA: Chesapeake Bay... | reverse complement strand
GAGCTCGACGGCGAGGTGCTTGACGACTCCGCTGGCGCGCTCTGGCGATGGGGTTGGATCGACGCCGCGCGCGTCGCGAAGGCGCCCGACCTGCGGCGCATCGTGGTCGCGGTCGACCCGGCGACGACCTCGCACGACGAGAGCGACGAGACGGGCATTGTGGTCGCGGGACTCGGCTTCGACGGGCGCGGCTACGTCCTCGAGGATCTCAGCGGGCGCTTCCGCCCCGAAGAGTGGGCGCAGATCGTCGCCCGCGCCTTCGAGCGTCACCGCGCTGACTGCGTTGTCGCTGAGACGAACCAGGGCGGCGACATGGTGACGACCGTGCTCCGCGCGTGCGGCGCGACAGGTCTGCCCGTGCGCACCGTCCACGCGAAGCGCGGCAAGGTCCTGCGCGCCGAGCCCGTCGCGGTGCTCTACGAACAGGGGCGCGTCTCGCACGTCGGCGCGCTCGCACGCCTCGAGGATCAACTCACGACCTGGGATCCCGCCGCGTCGAGCGCATCGCCCGACCGCATGGACGCCCTGGTCTACGCGCTGACGGAGCTTCTAGTGGCGCGTGTGCACGACACCGCGGCACCGCCTCGCAAGGTCGTCTCCTCGCCCCGCTGGGGCTTCTGACAATGCCCATCGCCGCATCCATCGACATCGCCAAGCCCTCGCCGCAGGATCGCTACCAACGGCGCCTCGGGTCCGGCATCACGCCGCAGACCATCACGGCGATTCTGCGTGAGGCTGACATCGGGAATATGTGGGCCTACGCGGACCTCCTCGACGAGATCCGGCAGGGCGACCCGCATCTCCACGGCGACCTCACGAAGCGCGAGCTCACCGTGAGCGGCGCTGACTATGAGGTACGACTTCCTGCGTCGGCATCGAAGCGCGATGGCTCGCGGGCGCTGCGGCTCTGCCAGGATGCGCTGGAGTCCATCGATATCGAAGCGGGCACGCTCGGTCTGTCCGCGCGCGGGGCGATGCAGGCGCTACTCGGCGCGACGTGGCACGGGCGCGCTGCGGTCGAGATCACCTACGCGCGCGATGGGCGCTACACGCTCCCGCGCCATGCCTACTCGATCCACCCGCGGCGTCTGTCGTGGTCCAACGAGAGCGACTGGCGGCTCTACCTCTACGACGCGACGAGTGGCGACACGCGCTTCGCACGCTTCCCCGGCGTGCCGCTGTCTGACGCGACGGCGTTCCCGCGTGGCCGGTTGCTCGTGCATCTCCCGCGGCAGTTCGGCACCTATCCCACGCGCGAAGGGCTCGGCCGCGCGCTGGTGTGGTTCTCCGCGTTCAAGCGCTGGACGGTGCGCGATTGGCTCGCGTTCGCCGAGTGGGCGGGGCGTGGTCTTCGCGTGGGGAAGTACGCTACGGGGCGCGACCCGCAGAAGGATGGTCGCGCCAACGACGAGGACGTGAGCGTGTTGCAGGACGCGCTGCAAGCGATGTCGTCGACGGTCGCAACGGTGATCCCCGACGTGACCGACCTCGAGGTCATCTCCGCGCAGGACAACAGCGTCCACGAAGACCTCGTGAAGCTCTGCAACGGCGAGATGAGCAAGATGATCCTCGGCGGCACGCTGGTCAGCGACCCCGGCGACCGCGGCGCGCGCTCACTCGGCGAGGTCCACCTTCGCGCGATGTCGCTGCTGCTCAAGAGCGACGCGGAGAACCTCGCCGACACGATCCGCCGTGACCTCTTCGTGCCCCTCGTGCGCGCGAACCTCGGCGACCGCGCGCCGGTGCCGACCATCGCTTTCAACGTCGAGCCTCCCGAGGATTCCAAGGCTCGCGCCGAGCGACTCAAACTCTACATGGACCAGGGGTTGAGGGTTCCCGCCGAGTGGGTCTACGACGCCGAGGGCATCCCGTCTCCGAAGCCCGGCGACGTGACCATCGGCGGCACTGGCTCGCAGGTGATGGAGAAGCCCGACGCCACGCCGTCGCAGCCCGTCAACCCGCCCCCCGTCGAGGAGTGATGGCGCGTTACGACGGAATCGACTTCACTCCGCCCGCGGGCGTTCGCGCTGCGCTCCGTCGCGGGCTCGCCTTGCATGAGCAGGGGTTGAGCGGCGGCGGGTTGCAGCCCGACACCGTGGCGTGGGCGCGCAGGCTCGCTGACGGCGGCGACGCGACGCCCGACAAGGCGCGCAAGATGAACCGATTTTTTGGGCGCAATGGCCGCTTCGCGACGGCGCCGAAGGACTCGCCCGCGTGGGTGTCATGGCTGCTCTGGGGCGGCGCAGCGGGGCGCGCATGGAGCGCAAAGCTAGTCCGTCAGATGGACGCGAGGGACCGAGAGATGACTGCAACGATTCAAGGGGCTTGCGTCGCACTCGCCGCGCCCGCACAAGGCGCTGAGTCGCCGTGGAACGTGCTCGCCTATGAGGTCGCGCTTGAAGGCCGCGGAGACGTGGTGCTCTCGCGCGCGGACTTCGAGCAGTGCGTGGCGAACTTCAACCGCTTCGGGCGCCGCGTCCCGGTGGTGCTGTTTCACGCCGACACCGACGCGATGGCGCACCCCGACGCGCGCAAGGCTCATGCGTGGATTACCGCCATGCGCGTCGGCTCCATGCAGCGCGACGGCGCGACCGTGGCGACGCTTGAAGCGCGCTTCCGTTGGGTCAACACCGCGACTCGCGCGAGCGTCGAGGCGGGTGAGCTCGCGTTCGGCTCCGTGACGCTGGTTCAGAACGGCGTCGACGAGGAGAGCGGCGACGAGATCGGCTCTTACCTCTGGTCGTTCTCGCTGACCAACAACCCCGCCCTCGTCGACATCCCGCGCATCGCCGCGAGCGCCACGCTCCCGAAGATGACGCGCCTCGGCTGGTACGGCGACCTCGACGACCGCGACGACGTGGTGGAGATGCTCAAGAGCACATTCCGCCTGCCCGCGCTCGCCAGCGACGCCGAGGTCACGCGCGCGCTCGACGACCTCGCCTCGCTGCTCACGACCCCGCGCGATGGCATCGACGCCGAGGACATCGTGGGATGCCTCCGCGATGCGCTTCGCCTCCCTGTGCTCACCCCCGCGGCTGACGTGATCGCCGCGGTTCGCAACGCTCTCGCGATGCCGTCCGAGGACGACGGCGCCGCTTCATCTTCGGCCGGTGCAGACGCGCGGCCGATGCTCAGCGGGCATCGACCCGCGTCTCACTCCCTCACGGAGAACATCATGCAGAACCAGTTCATGACCCTCGCCGCGCGGCTCGGCATCGCCAGCGCCACCGAGGAGGACGCGCAGCGCAACGTGCTCGCGCGGGCCGAGGAGTCGCTCACCGTTCGCCGCCAGCTCGGGCTCGGCGCGGACGCGGGCGTCAAGGATGTCGAGTCGAAGATCACCGCCCTCGCCGCCGACAGCGCGCGCGTCGCGGTGCTCACCGCCGAGGTCGAGGCGCTCCGCGTCGTCGAGGCCGAGCGCGCCGCCCGCGAGGTCGAGGAGCACGTCTCCGCGCTCTGCGCCGACCCCGCCATGAGCAAGGCTCGCCCCGCGCTCGAGGCGTTCGCGCGCGCCGACTACGCCGCGTTCTCGAAGGCGTACCCGAAGCCCGCCGCGGGCGACCTGCTCGGGGGCCGCATCACCGCCGAGCGTGGCACCTCCGCCCCGTCCGACCTGAACGCCGCCGAGGAGTCGCACACCGACCGCGCCCACCGCGAGGCGCTCAAGCTCCAGGCGAGCAACCCCTCTCTCAACTACCGCGACGCGCTTCTCACCGCGTCGCGCAAGATCGTCGAGGTGCAGTGATGGCAACGTCGTTTCGCAAGCCCGGTGACATCATGCAGGCTGCCGCCGAGGCGACCATCGCCGACGGCGTGGTCTGCATCGTCGGCACCGCCGACAACTCTGCCGTCGTGTGCGGCGCCGACCCCACCGCGGGCGTTCTCGGCATCGCCAAGGTCGACGGCGGCGGGTCCGTCGCGAGCGGCGGCACCGTCGACATCGTGACCTCGGGCATCTACCCCGGCATCGCGATGGCTTCGATCACGCAGGGGCAGACCGTGAGCGTCGGCAACTCCTCGGGCCACCTCGAGCCCGCCGCGCCCTCGTCGGGCGTCAACCTCATGGTCGTCGGCGTGGCGACCGAGGATGCGTCCACTGGTGAGCGCGTCTCCGTCAACATCAACGTCTTCATCATGCAGGGTGCGTGACCATGAACTCTGACCAGATCCTCGAGCTCGCGCAGACCGCGCGGCTCCACAAGCTGAGCGGTGAGCAGCGCCGCCGCATCGAGCTCGGCCTCGGCGCGGGCAACGTCCACATCGACCGCGCGCTGACCAACCTCGCGGTGATGTACACCAACCGCGAGTTCATCGCCGACCGCGTGTCGCCGATCCTGAGCGTCGCGAAGAAGTCCGACAAGTACTTCAAGTTCAACGCGAACACGATGTTCAACGTCGCCGCGGTGGACCTCGTGGGCGCCGAGAGCGTGCCCGGTCGCCCCTCCATCGGGCTCGACACGCCGGGCACCTACTCGTGCACCGACCGCGCGCTGATGGACTTCATCAGCACCGACGAGGAGATCAACGCCGACTCGCCGCTCCAGCCGCGCGCCGACGTGACCGAGATCCTCACCAACTACCTGCTCCTCGCCCGCGAGAAGCGCATCGCGGACATCGTGTTCGCGGGTGCCAACTACGGCTCGAACACCGCGGCGCTCTCGGGCACCGACCGATGGGACAACGCTTCGAGCGATCCCGTCTCGAAGATCCTCGCCGCGCTGCGCACGCCGCTCGTGCGCCCCGACACGATGGTCATCGGCGTCGAGGCGTGGGACTCGCTGCGCACCAACGCCGCGCTGCTCCAGTACGTCCTCTCGCGCGCTTCGACCGCCAACGGCGCCACGCCGCTGATGCTCGATGAGGCTACCGTGGCGTCGGCCTTCCGGCTGCGTCAGGTGCTCGTCGGCGAGGCGATCTACAACAGCGCCGCGGAGGGTGCGAGCGATTCGTTCGCGCGTCTGTGGGGCAAGTCCTGCGCGCTGATCCGCGTGGAGGACCGCCCCTCGCCGCGCCGCACGCAGACATTCATGTACTCGATGCGCTTCGGCGCGATGGAGACGAGCACCTTCTATGAGGGGCTCCCCGGTCGCGCGGGCGGCACTTACGTCAAGGTCGCGCACTCCGACGCCGACGAGATCGTGGGCGGCGCGAACACGGGCTACCTCTACACCACCGTCGTCTCGTGAGCCGCAAGGCGCGACGCGCGGGGATGCTCTCTGCGGCGCTCTCAGAGCCCGTTGCGGCGCCTCTCCCCGCCGATCCGCCCTCTGATGCGCTCGGCGTGGACGCGGGCGCTGCGGAGGCTTCTGAGCCGATCCGCGCGCCCGTCGTCGCAGAGGTCGAAGCGCCCGCGAGCGATCCCGTGACCGAGCGATTCGTCGCCCTGTCGCGGATCTTCGCGGGCCGCTTCGGCGCCTTCTCCCCCGGCGATACGCTCCCCGCGCAGGTCGCGGAGGACGGGCTCACCGAGGGCGTTCACTTCGAGCGAGTGAGGGACTGAGAACATGGCCGAGCAGACAGCGATTGTGACCAGCGCGGACGTGATCGCGCGTCTCTCGACCCAAGCCTACGCGCGCTTGTTCGCCAAGAACGGCGGCGCGACGGCTGACACGACCTTTCGCGATCTCTGCATCGCGGAGGCGAACAGCATCGTTCGCACGATGACGCGCGCCGCGTTCCCTGATGGGATCTACACCACGACCGACACGCTGGACCCCGGCGTCGTCGGCAAGGCCGTCGATCTCGTCTGCGCCATCGCGGCGTCGCGTCATGCGTCCTACACGGAAGATGGCAACTACGCGATCCTCGGGCGAGAGGCGCGTGCGTTCTTCAAGGCGATGAACCGCGATGCCGACGTGCGCCCGCCCGGTGCGAGCGGTGTTCCCGCGAAGCCTCGCGCGAGCAATCTCAACATCACCGACTCTGGCGGCGTGCACACCAACCCATACACGCGCGCCGCCGATGGCAGCGACGGGTCGGGCTTCTAATGGACCGCGTGACGCTCGACATCGAGCCGCTGATCGGGGCGATCCTCGCGAGCGTCGACGAAGCCGTTGCGGTCGGCGTGCTGGACGGCGCGCGCGTGGTGGCCGAGGACGCCGCGACGACGCACACCTACCAGAACCGCACGGGGCTCTTGCAATCGCGCACGCAAGCGGGGCGCGTCACGGGGCTCGCTTCGCGCGGCTCCGTGAGCGTCGACGTGATGGGCGATACCCGATACGGCTCCTTCGTCGAAGAGGGCACGTCGCGCAACCGCGCGTACCCCTACCTCGCGCCGGCGTGGCGCAGGCGTGGCGATGACTTCGCGCGCATCGTCGACGCGGCGATTGAGCGCGGGCTTACGAGGGTGCTGTGACGCTTCCACTCGCTGACCTTGAGAGCGCGATGTTCACGGCGCTCTCGGCGCTGCTGATCGACGTGACCACGGGCACCACGGCGGCGCGTCCCTTCGCGCTCGTGGGTCGCTTCGCGGGGCCTCTGAGCGAGGACACCATCACCGAGGTCTGCACGCAGTACCCCGCTGCGCTGCTGGCCTACGGGGGCGAGCAAGTGACCCGCACGGTCAACACGATCGGGGGCGACGCAGAGGACCGAAGCCTCGCGCGCTGGACGGTCTACGTCGCCGCGGAGGATGTGCGCGCCATCGAGGACGGCACCATCGGCATCACGACGGCGCCCGGTGGGCTGCGCCTCGTCGACTCTGTGCTCGGCGTGCTCTCGGGGCTACCGCTCGACAACGCATGGTTCGACCGCCGATTGCGCTGCGTCGGCGTGCGCGAGGCGCTCATCCGGCGCGGCACGGTCTACGTCTACGCGGTCGACTTCGAGGCGTCGCGCCCGTTGCCGCAGGTCACGCCGACCGATACCAGCGTCGACCTGACGGCGGTGCATGGCGACGTGAACCTCACCGACACACTCAACGGCGACAACCCCGACAACCCGGTGGTGCAGTTCGTCGCAGACACAGAGGCATGATGAACACGATTCGAGTAAGGGCGCGCGGCACGGCGAAGCTCCCGGTCCCTGGGATGCGGGGTCGTTTCGTCGGGCGCGACAAGGCTGGCGAGATCATCGCCGAGGGCGTCGAGGTGCCCGAGGACGGCTACCACGTCCGCGCGATCAACCGCGGAGACATCGAGCTCGCGCCCGTCGCGGTCGAGCCGAAGATCAACAAGAAGTCGGCGAAGGCCGGAGAGGTGAGCGAATGACCATCGCAGTCGCAGGTGTGCCCACGTCGCGCAAGACGCCGGGCGTCAACTTCAACGTCGTTCTCGGCGGCTCGGGAACGAGCGCGGGATCGGCGCCGCAGAAGATCCTTCTGCTCGGGAACATGATCCCGAACGCGATCACCGGCGCGTCGCCCGTGCTCTCCGTGTCCGCGGGAACGTGGATCGTCCCCGGCTCCCCGAACACCGCCATCGAAGCGCCTACGTTCGTCGCGGGCGTCGACGACGCGAACACGCTGTTCGGCTTCGGCTCCGAGCTCGCGCGCATGGCGGCGGCTGTGTTTGCCGGTTCGCCCGACGCGCTGGTCTACGGCTGCCCCGTCGCCGACGCGGGCGGCACCGCTGCGAGCGCGACGCTGACCTTTGCGGGCGGCACCGCGTCGGCGGGCTTCACCGTGCGACTGCGCCTGTGCGGGCTCACGTTCGACGTGCCCGTGGCGAACGGCGACACCGTGACCGCCATCGCGGCAGCCGTCGCCGACGCGATCAACGACCAGTCGACGCTCCCTTTCACCGCGCAGAACTCCAGCGGCGCCATCACGATCACTGCGAAGAACACAGGGCCGCGCGGCAACACCATCGTCGTGGATGCCTACTTCGTGACCTCGACGGGCACTGAGATCCGCATGACGACGGGCGGTGCGAGCAGCGGCGCGACGACGACGGGCACATGGTCCAACACCTCGACGCTCGGCGGTGAGATCACCCTCGCCAACGGCGCGACGCAGGACAACTTCGCCAACGCGCTCACGGCCATCGAGCCCGCGCGATACGACCGCATCGTCGGCGCGTGCATCGACGCGACCAACATCGGGCGCATCGTCACGCACATCAACACGCAGGCCGGTCCCACGGTGCAGAAGCTCGAGCAGGCCGTGTGCGGGTGCTCCGACACCTACGCGAACGCGGTCACGCTCGCCACGGGGCAGAACGCCTCACGGCTTCAGATCGTATGGCACCACGCCTCGACGCTCCCTGTGTGGGAGGTCGCGGCGCAGGCGTGCGCGGAGCGTCTCGCGGGCGATACCGCCGCGGGCGGGCTTCTCGTCGGCGAGTCCAGCGACCCCGCCGCGAACCTCGACGGGCTCGAACTCGTGAGCGTCCCGGTGCAGCGCGTGATCGCGGACCAGCCGACCTCCACCGAGAGCGAGAACGCGCTGAACAACGGGCTGACCCCGCTCGCGCCGAGCGGATCGCGCCCCGGTTACGCGAGCGTCGTGCGGTCGATCACCTCGCGCTCGCTGCGCTCCGGCGTGCCGAACTACGCGGTCCTCGACACCTCTTCGGTGACGGTGCCCGATTACGTCGCGGACTTCCTGCGCTCGGACCTCGCGACGACCTTCGCGGGCGTGAAGCTCACCAGCGACAGCGCCGACGGCACCCCGCCGCGCATCGCCCGCGTGGTCACGCCGTCCATCGTGCGCGGGCACATCGCGCAACGGCTGCAAGAGATGGAGGACGACGGCATCCTCCGCGATGTCGCCGCGAACCTCTCGCTCCTCGTCGTCGAGGAGAACATCAGCGTGCCCGGTCGTCTCGACTGCGAGATTCCCGCCGAGGTCATGCCTGGGCTTCACATCGTCGCGGGCAACGTCCGTCAGCTCTGATCGGAGAACATCATGGCTCAGTATTCACCCGCAGGCTTCGTGCTCTACGAGGGCATCCCCGTGCTTCAGGCGTCGAGCGTTTCGTTCACCTTCGACGCCGACAACAAGGACGTAAACACCCTCCTCCTCGGTCGCGCCGGTCACTCGCCGGGGTCGCGCAAGGTGCAGGTCGACGTGACCTCTGCCGTGCCCGCCGCGGGCATGGAGCAGGCGTGGGTCGCCATCGCCAACGCGCAGAGCGAAGTCTCGCTCGCGTTCAAGATGGCGAACAAGACGTACAATTGCCGCGGCGACATTCGCAACGTGAAGATGGACTCGAACACCGACAAGGCGAACGACGTCTCCTTCACCCTCCACGGCATCCTCATCAACGAGGTGTGACCGCGTGAGCAACGACGACCTGACCTCGAAGGTTCTCGAAGCGACCGGGTGGTCGCCGCTGCGCAAGGCGCTTCATGCGTCGCGTGGTGGCCCCGCCGTTCGCATCGTGGAGTTCGACGGGAGCGGCGGGCGGCTGCGCGGGGTTCCTCTCGCGCTTCGCACGCTGACCTCCGACGAGTCGGTGAGGATTCGCGCGCAGGCCGTGACGTTCCTTCGGGACCGCTGCGGCTTCTCCGAGGACTACCTCATCGGCACCACTGACGGGACCTCCATCACGGAGTTCGAGGTCAAGGTTCGCACGCTCGCGCTCGCGCTCGTTGAGCCCGCGCCTCCGCATCGGCAACTCGCGAAGGACGCCGACGACCTCCGCGAGATGTTCGAGGTCGACGAGGTGAGCGGTCTGTTCGAGTTCTTCATCGACTTCGTGCAAGAGCGCAGCCCCATCACGTCGGCGCAGTCGCCGGAGGAGGTGGGCGCGCTCTGTGACGCACTGGGAAAAGGGATGCTGCCCTTTGCGCGATTGAACGTCTGCGACAGCGCTTCGCTTCGTTCCATCGCGAGAGAACTGGCGACTCGGTTGCGCGCGCTGACGAGCTCACGCTCCTCGGATACGCAGCCGTCGAGCGATACGGCGACGGATACCTCAGAGCCCTCGGAGTGATCGAGTAGAGCATGGCGCGCGCAGTCCTACGCATCGAGGTAGACACGTCGGCGGTGGCCCGCGCGATGGGCGACCTGCGTGGCGTTGCGCGCTCCGCGCAAGCCGCGATGACCTCCGAGGTGCGCCGCGAGGCCGCGCAGCGTGACCGCATCGCGCGCGACGAAACGCGGCACCGCCAGCGCCTTGAACTCGAGGCGCTTCGGGCAACGCGTGACGCGCAGAAGCAACAGAGCGACGTGACGCGCGCCGCCATGCGGGATCGTTCGCGCGAGGCTGACCGTGCTTCGCGCGAGGAGATCGCACGGCAGAACAACACCACGCGGCTCTACATCCAAGCGGAACGCATCCGGTCGCAGCAACACGCCGCTGAAGAGCGCGAGCGGACGCGCGCGACCAACCGCGAGGCGACGCGACGGGCGGCGCAGGAGACTCGCGTTGCGCGTGACATCGCCCGCGTCCGTCAGCAGGCGGCGCGGGAGACTCGCGCCTACGAGGACAACATCGAGCGTCGCCGCGGTCGCACCGTGGGGCGCGTGGTGAACGCGGGCGGGCAAGTCGTCAACGCGGGGATGCAGTTCGCGCAGGGCATTCACGGGCAGATCCAGAGCGCCCGCATGAGTCGCGCCGTCGCGAATCGAGGACTCACCAGCGCGCTTCGCGGTGCGGGGCTTGGGTCGTTCGCGCCG